>Ga0209347_1002944_pt1 | contig 21091 bp, 18 predicted proteins | sample AutmiccommuBRH23_FD_187382 | JGI IMG/M metagenome (GOLD analysis project Ga0209347, IMG submission 187382) | Deep subsurface microbial communities from Mt. Terri, Switzerland - Autotrophic microbial communities BRH/23 (SPAdes) (version 2) | ecosystem: Environmental > Aquatic > Deep subsurface >...
GGCGCAACCGCGCAGGTGCGCTGATGTTCGGGCGCGAGATCTGGCTGCTGATCGTGGTGCTGCTGATGCTGGCCACCGGCGCGCGGGCCGAAATGCTGGTCGCTGCCCGCACCATCCGGGCGCAGGCGCTTATCGCCCCCACTGACCTGGCATGGGCCGAGGGCACGATGCCCGACGCCTTTGCCGACCCGGCGGATGTGCTGGGACAAGAGGCGCGGGTGGGTATCTATGCCGGCCGGCCGATCCTCGCCGGCGATATCGGCCCGCCGGCGCTGGTCGAGCGCAACCAGACCGTCACGCTGGTCTATTCCCGCGGCGGGCTGACCATCCTTGCCGAGGGCCGGTCCCTCGGCCGCGGCGGCGCGGGGGACAGCCTGCGCGCCATGAACCTCGCCTCGCGCACCACCATCACCGGCCGCATTGCCGCCGATGGCACCGTTCATGTGGGCTCCTGACAGATGAGGACCAAGATGCGCCTGACCCCTGCCCTGCTGCTGCTTGCAGCGCTGCCCGCCTGCGCGCGGCTGGAAAATGTCGGCCGCGCGCCGGATTTCACCCCACTGGAGGGGAGCGGGGAGTATTACGCCATGTCGGGCAACAGCTTCCCCGAGATGACCGACCGGCCGATGCCGGCCGATGGCGCCTCGCTCTGGTCCGGCAACCGCGAGTCGCTTCTGGGCGACCGGCGCGCGATGCAGCGCGGCGATATCCTGACCGTGGTGATCGAGATCGACGATCAGGCGCAAATCACCAATTCGACCGACCGCAGCCGCAGCGCCTCGGAAAAGATGGGCATTCCCAGCATGTTGGGCATTCCGCAGCGGCTGGACCCGTTGCTGCCCGAAGGCGCCACGCTGGCCGATGCAGTCTCGGGCAACAGCACCTCCAGCTATCAGGGCGATGGCTCGGTCAGCCGCCAGGAACAGCTGACCCTGCGCGTGGCCGCGACCATCACCGAGCGGATGCCGAACGGGGTGCTGCGGGTGCAGGGCAGCCAGGAGGTGCGGGTGAACAACGAGATCCGCGAGCTCTTGGTCGCCGGTTTCGTCCGCCCCGAGGACATCTCGCGCCAGAATGAGGTGACCTATGACAAGATCGCCGGGGCGCGCATTTCCTATGGCGGGCGCGGCCAGATCACCGATGTGCAGCAACCCCGCTATGGACAGCAGGTCGCCGATATCCTGCTGCCGATGTAGCAGATGCTGCGCAAATTGCTCCCGATTCTGCTGGCACTTGTCGGCCTCGGCGCCGGACTTGGCGCCGGGATCGCACTGAAACCCGAGCCGGACCCGCACGCCGCCGCGGAAGAGGTTTGCGCCCCCGCGGACAAGGCGAAAACCGCAGCACACACCGAGGGCGAAGAGACCGCCATCCACGACTATGTGAAGATGAACAACCAGTTCGTCGTACCGGTGGTGGAAGGCGGAAGGGTCAGCGCTCTGGTCATCCTGTCGATCAGCCTCGAAGTGCAACTGGCCACGGGCGACCAAGTCTATCAGCGCGAACCAAAGCTGCGCGACGGATTCTTGCAGGTGCTGTTCGACCACGCCAATGCCGGCGGCTTCCGCGGCGCGTTCACCGAGGCGAACAACATGACCGTGCTGCGGCACGCCCTGCTGGAGGTCGCACAGAAGGTGCTCGGGCCCATGGTCAGCGATGTCCTGATCGTCGATATCGTGCGGCAGGACAACTGAGGGGGCCGCAAGGCCGGGGCTGGCAGTCGTCTCCACGGGGAAGACCTTCCAGGGCGAGGCACGACGGGCTGGTCCTGCGCAGGCATCCCTCATTCGAGGGCCTCGGCATTCGCCGGCGCTGCTGCCTTCCCCTTCCCCGCCATCTGCGCGCCAGGCAGCTGCCCCATCCTTGCCGATCCGGGGGAGGGCCGGCCTTGCGGCATCTTCCGTCCGCCATTGCGGCCGCACCGGCTGCCTCAGCCCTGTCGCCGGGCGATCCGCTGGCGCAGGCGCTCGGCCCCCTGTTCTGCCGTCAGCCGGTTCAGTACGTCGCGCCGGCCTTGCGCCGATGCCGCGGCTTCGCGGGCCTCGAGCCAGGCGGCGGTTTCGCGCGCAAGCTCGGGGTTGAGCGCGGCCTTGCGGATGCGGATCCAATCCAGAAATCGCTCGGCGCAGTGCTGCATCGTGGGCGATCCATCGCTGCGCGCCGCTTCCTGCGCCTCGGCTTGCGCGGCATCAAGCTGCGCGAGCGCGGCCAGCGTCACCGAGCGTGCGGCGCCGACGTCGCGCAGCACCTGCAACCGTCGGTCGCGCTCCAGCTCTGCCAACCGGGCCAGCGCCGCCAGGTCTTCGGCGCGGTTCATCCGCCGCTCCGATCATGACTCCAACGGTCCCGGGCGCGGCGGCGCATTGTCTCGGCGAAGCGGATCGCGGCGGCGACGGCCTTGTACTGGTCGGGCCGGATCTCGCGCCCGATCTCGACCGTGGCGTAGAGCGCGCGGGCAGTCGGCGGATCGGAATGCAGCGGCACGCCGGCCTCGGCCGCAGCCGCCCGGATCCGCGCCGCGATCTCGTCCATCCCCTTGCCGACGCAGACCGGCGCCCGCCCGCTGCCCCGCTCCCATTTCAGCGCGACGGCGAAATGGGTCGGGTTGACGATCACCACATCGGCGCGGGCGACATCGGCGAGCATCCGGTTCATCGCGATCTCGCGGCCCCGCTGCCGGCGGCGGCCCTTCACGTGCGGGTCGCCCTCGCTGGCCTTGAATTCCTCGATCATCTCCTGCCGGGTCATCCGCAGGCGCCGCAACCGCTCCGCCTGCTGCCACAGGATATCGGCGAGGCCCATCAACAGGGCGATCCCCAGCACCAGTGCCAAAAAGTCGACCAGCATATCGGCCAGCAGCGCGCCCGACATCGCCGTCGGCAGGCGCTGCGAGGCAAGGATCGCGGGCATCCGGCTTGCCAAAAACAGGCCAAGCAGTACCGAGACCAGCACAAGTTTGGCAAAGCTCTTGACGAATTCGAACAATCCGGCACGCCCGAATTTCTGCGCGGCATTGCCGATGGGCGAAATGCGCTTGAGGTCGGGCATCAGCTTGTCCGGCGCAAAGACGATACCGCGCAGCGCCAGCAGCAGCGCAAGAACCGCCAGCATCGGCGCCGCAAGCCAGGGCAGCGCCGCAAGGCCGACCTCGGCGATCAACCCACCGACCGGACCTGCCTCCCCCGCCACCAACAGCGGCGCCAGCCGGTCGGCCTGACCCAGCAGCACCATCCCGGTATCCCCAAGCGCCGTCACCGTCGCGCCGCCAAGCGTCACCGCCGTCAGAAGGATTCCGGCATAGCCCGCGGCGACATTGAGCTCGGGCGCGCGCAGGATGTCGCCGCGGCGGCGGGCATCGTCCAGCCGCTTCTGCGTTGGTTCGTGCTCTTTTTCGCCATCGTCGGGTGCCTCACTCATGGCGGCACGTCGAAGGGCGCGGCGAGGAACGCCTGGAACTGCACCTGCCACAGCGCCAGCGCCGAGGGCAGCGCCAGCACCAGCAGCATCAGCCCGCCAGCGGTCAGCGCCGGGGCGCCGACGAAGGCGACCATCAGTTGCGGCATCGCGCGGTTGATGACCCCAAGCGCGACGTTGTAGATCAGCGAGGCGATCACGAAGGGCGCCGCCAGCGAGAGGGCCAGCGCAAAAGCCCGCGCGACATTGCCAAGGCTCCATCCAAGGATGTCGGCGGCGGCAGGGAACGCCCCGGCCGGCAGCGCCTGGTAGGACAGGATCAGAGCCTCGGCCAGCCGCACATGCAGCCCCGCCATTACCGCAAGCGCGAGCCCGCCGACGGTCAGAAGATGGCCCATCGCCGCCTGCGGCTCCGCCCCCGACCCCGCGAACAGCTGCGAGAGCGAGGTTGCCTGCGCGGCAATCGCCCCCGCCATCTGCAGCACCAGCACGAAGAGCCGCAGCACGAGACCGAAGGCCAGCCCCGCCAATGTCTCCGTCAGCAGATAGGGCGCGATGAGGCGACCGGCGGAAACCACGGGCTGCACCTCGGCTGATACGGCCGGGAAGACCACGGCGGTGAAGGCAAGCGCCATCGCCAGCCGCACGCGTTGCGGCAGCGTCTGCTCGCCAAAGGCGGGCAGAGCCGCCATCGCCGCTCCCATGCGCAGGAAGACGATGAAGGCGGCGAACAGGCCGTCCGCCGCCAGATCCAGCACCGGCTGCAGCAGCCCGGTCATGCCGGAACCATCCCGACCAGCGCGGGCCTTGCATCGAGCCCGATCTCATCGAAGCTCAGCACCGGAGCCGCGACGCCCTTGGCCCCCAGCACCGTCTTCAGGAACCGACGGCGCCGCGCAGAGGTGACCAGCGCGGGATAGGTCCCGCTCTCGCCGGCGCGGGCGATCTTCTCGGCCACGTTCATCGCCAGCCGGTTGAACTTGTCGGGCGGCAGAGCGACATCGCTTTGCCCGCGCTCGCCTTCGATCTGATAGGTGGTAAAGGTCTCCTCCCATTCCGGGGCAAGCTGCAGCAGCGGCAAGGTGCCATCGGCGCGGCGCAGCTCGGCGGCCAGTTGGAAGCCCAGCCGGCGGCGGACATGTTCGCAGACCGCTTCGGGCCCGCTGCTGCCCCGCGCCTCGGCGATGGATTCCAGGATCAGCGGCAGGTTGCGGATCGACACCCGCTCCTCGAGCAGCAGCCGCAGCACCGCCAGCAGCAGATCCACCGGCACCTTGTCGGGCACCAGCTCCTCGATCAGCCGACGATTCGCCTCCGCCCGCGCCGGATCGGACAGGCGGGTCATCTCGTCCAGCAGCCGGCGCAGCGCCTTCAGCGTCATCAGCCGCGGGAAGTTGCGCTTGATGACCTCCAGCAGGTGCGTCGCCAGCACTTCCGTCGGGCCGACAACGGTGGATCCCGCCAGCACCGCATCCTCTTGCAACGCCGGGGGCAGCCAGCGCGCCGGCGCTCCATAAACCGGCTCACGCACCTCCTCGCCCGGCGGCAGCAGGTCGCGGTTGTCGGCCAACAGCGCCAGAACCTGGCCTGGCAGCAACCGGTCGCGCGCCTGCTCGGCCCCCTGGATGCGGATCCGGTAGCAGCCGGGATCGAGAGCGCCATCGTCCGTCAATCGGATCTCGGGCAGGATCAGGCCATACAGCGCAGCCACATGGTTGCGCATATTGCCGATCCGCGCGTCGAGCCCGGTCGCCGGATCCAGTACCATACCCACAAGGTTGGGCGCGAATTCCACATGGATATCGTCGAGGTCAAGGAGGTCGCCAAGCGAGCGCTGCGCCGGTGCGGCCGCGGCCGGAGCTTCGGCGCGCAAGGCCTCGGCCGCGTGGCGGGCGGCGCCCTGCTGCACGCGGTAGGCGGTGGCGCCGAGGATCAGCCCCCCGGCCATGAACGGCACGAAGGGCAGGCCCGGCACCAGCCCGAACAGCGCCATCAGCACCGCAACCGTGCCAAGCGCGGCCGGATAACGGCCAAGTTGACGGAAGAAGTCGATATCCGCCGCCCCCTTGGAGCCGCCGCGCGACAGCAGGATCGCCGCAGCGATGGAGATGATCACCGCCGGGATCTGGCTCACCAGCCCGTCGCCCACCGTCAGGATCGCATATGTCTCCAGCGCCTGCCCAAACGGCATCCCGTGCAGGCTGACGCCGATCACCAGCCCCATCACCAGGTTCAGCAGCGTGATCAGCAACCCCGCCACCGCATCGCCCTTGACGAATTTCGAGGCGCCGTCGAGCGAGCCGAAGAAGGTGGTCTCGGCCTGCTCCCGCTCGCGCCGCGCTCGCGCCTCGGCATGGTCGATGGCGCCCGCGTTCATGTCGGCGTCGATGGCCAGCTGCTTGCCGGGCATCGCATCCAGCGCGAACCGGGCGCTGACCTCGGCCATGCGACCGGCGCCCTTGGTGATGACGATGAAGTTGACGATCAGGATCACGCAAAACACCACGAGCCCGATCAGCACCGACCCCCCCATGATGAAATTGGCAAAGCCTTCAATCACATGGCCGGCGGCGGCCGTGCCCTTGTGCCCCTGCCCCACGATCAGCTTGGTCGAGGAGATGTTCAGCGACAGCCGCAGCATCAGCGAGGCCAGCAGGATCGTCGGGAAGGCCGAGAAATCCAGAGGGCGCTCGATGAACAGCGTGATGGTGAAGATCAGGATCGCCAGCGCGAAGGAAATCGCGAGCCCGGTATCCAGCACCCAGGCCGGCATCGGCAGGATCATCATCACGATGACCGCCATCATCGCCAGCGCCAGCAGCACTGTTGGCTGGAAGACCGTCCGGAGCGTGAGCTGCGGCATCATCCGCCCCCGCCAGTGCCAGGCTCGGGGGGCGGTTCGGTCAGCGGCGGGGGCCGCACTGCGGCGAACAGGCTCGCGCCAGCGCCATTGCCAATGGGGACCAGCGAGCCAAGCCCGGCGCCATTCCCGGCCTGCAGCAGCGGGAAGCGGTTGACCCTTGGCACCAGCGGCTGGAACGGCTCCGCGGCGGCCAGCACGATGTCGGGGATCTCGGAGACGCCGCCCAGGTCTTCATGCCGCAAACCAGCGCGGAAGCGGTCGAAGCGGGCCGCATACTTATCCGCAAACTCGGGCGTGCGGGAATGGTAGGCCCCGGCCGCCGCCGTCCAGTCGCCGGTTTCGGCGTGGAGGCTTCGCAGGAACCTGGCGGCATAGAGCGCGTTCGCCAGCGGCTCGAACATCTGGTCGATGGAGGCGAAATTCTCACCGTGCCATTTGTAGTTGATCTGGAAGCAGCCGACATCGAAGCTGCGAGCGCCACGCTTGAAATGGCCGTAGACAAAGCTGCGCGCCTCATCCTCGGTCTCGAACCAGTGGCCCGCGCCCTCCATGTTGACGGTCCAGGGCCAGGGCCGCATCTCGCCGCCACGGCTGCGCCCGGTCTCGGTGAGCGAAATCGCCTTCAGCACCGAGACCGGTATGCCCATCTGCTGCGCGGCCTGTTCGGCAGCCCGCTCGCAGATCAGAGACAGGTCGGACGTCGCCGCAGAGGCAGGCACAGCGGCCAGGCCGAAAGCGCCAAGGGCCAGGATGACCCCGAGGAGAAGATGTGTCTGCACATTGCCCCGCTGCAATTCTTGCTGCTGAGATCAGCCTAGGTCCCGAGCGTTGATAATCGGTAACCGCCAGCCGGGACGACGTCAGTTGCCGGACCCCGCAGGTAGCGGCGTGGCAGCGCCCGCAGCCGGGGCAGCGCCGGACCCAGGCGGACCGGGCGCTGCCAGCAGGGCTGACCAGGCTTCCCGCGCCGCACGACTGGCCTCCAGCAAGGCCTCCCCGCCTGCAAGGCTTGCCGGCACCTCGGGCGGCGGGGCCGTTTCGCCTGCCGGCACCCCCAGTGCAAGAACCGCACGCTGGGGATCGGTGCCGTTGCCGCGCACGGCCTCCCAGTCGCCTGCACGCCACTGCTCGGCGGCGGCCCGGTCTGGCAGGTCGGCACGCCGGTAGGCCTCGGCAGCGGCGGCGTGATTGCCTGCAAGAGCAAGCGCCTCGCCCTGCAGTGCCGCTGGTTCCGTACCGACCATCCCGGCCAGCAACGCCAGTGCCTGCGCCGTATCCCGCTCCTTCAATGCGGCACGGGCAGCGATCATCCGCCCCTCTGCCACCATGCGGCCGGATCCAAGGGCCTGCGCAGCCTCGGGGGCAAAACCGTTCTTCAGCAGGCGCTCGGCCACCTGCAGACGCAGATCGACCGGCGGGTTCGCCCGCTCAAACAGTTCGCGATCCGCGAAAAATCGCGCCAGAAAGACCGCATCATCCGGCCAGTCGACCAGCTTTTCGAGCAACTCCTGCACGACACCCCTCCGCGGCGCCGCCGGCCAGTGCGGTTCGGCCCGCGCCAGTTCCGCGCTCGCCGCAGCGAAGGCACCTGTCGAGGCCAGTGCCAATACATGCGCGCGCGAGAGCGCCGGCCCAAGTTCGGCATCCTGATGCTCGAATGCCAGCGCTGCGGCCGCCTGCGTCAAGTCAGGTGGCACCGGCCTCTCATCGGCGAGGTGGCTGTCGATGAGCAAGATGAGCGCTTCGGGGCCAAGGGGTCCGTCGGTCTGGACCACCGCCCCCAGCGCAGCTTCTGCCCCCGCAGTATCGCCCTGCGCAAGATCGAGCCGCGCGTCGATCATCTGCAGGCCGGGCCCATGGTCGCCCGAGGCCCGCAGGATGGCGTCACGGATCGCGCGCGCGGTGTCCGGTGCGCCCGCCCCGATGAACCGTTCCACCAGACCGGGCCCGAGCGCGCGGCGCAGATGCAGCGGCAGCGCCGAAAAGCTGCGCAAGACCGCGCCATGATCGACCGTGGTGCCCGGCGCGATCCGCTCCTCCGCCAGAACCGCCCAGAGCGCGGCGGCCGTATCGCAATCCATCATGCCCGTAAGCGGGCCGGCCTCCCGCGCATGACCGTCATCGAGGATCTGCGCGAGGGTCAGCAGCAGGGCCGAGCTTTCCCCGCTCAGCCCGAAGGCGGCCGCAGTCGCCTTCGCCTCGGCGCCGAACCCGTGGTAGAGATAGAGCTTGACCAGTCTCTCTACCGCCGGCGGATAGGGCTGATCGAACTCACCCAGCAAGGTGGCCTGCGCATCGGCCAGCTGTTCGGAGAATGGGCGGGACTCTCCCCAGGCGGCCAGATCGACGGCAGCGTCTGGCAGGCAGGCATCCCCATCCGAGGTGAGGCCGGCCATCTTCGACTGCTCTGCCAGCGCACGGTCGATGCTGGTCTCGGTATGGATGGCAAGGTGACCCGCTGGATCAGCCAAGGCCGCGGGGTCCGGTGGGTCGGTTGCGGCTAGGGGCGACTGCGCTGGCTCGGCCTGTGGCGCCGCCGGAACCCCGGCACCACCGGGCGCGCCGTCTGCATCCTCTTCGCCGGCCTCAGCGGTGACTTCGGACGCTGGGTCCGCATCCGGGGGCGTACCACGGGCACTCGGATCCGGCACTTCGATCTCCACCAGCCCCTGAGCCGCTGCCCGGCCAAGTTGCATCATCAGATCCGCCTCTGCCTGCACGACCCGTGGATCCGGCAGGCTCGGCGCCAGGAGAGGCACCGTCGACGAGGGCGAGGGAGGCGACGCAACGCCCAGCTGGTCGGACCAGAACACGTCCAGCCGCGGCGGCGGCTCGAGCGTCGGTCGGTATCCGGCACCAGAGACACCGGACGCCGCAGGGGGCTCGCGAGGCGGCACGGGGGAGTCAGCGGCGGTCACCTCCCGCGCCGTGTCCTGCACGGACGGCGCAGCCGACCTCTCGAAGCGAGAGTTGGCCGGTGGCGATCCGGCACGAATGTCGATGACCAGCGCGCCGCTGGCGGTTTCAAAAGCAAAGGCGTGGTGATCCGCCGCAACGCGAAGGCGCAGCGCACCGGCTTCGGACACGAGCGCCAGAAGCCGCGTCTTCGGGATCAGCCGGAAGACCTGCCCGGTGTCGAACCCGGCGTCGTCAAGCGCCAGGCGCAGCACATAGTCGGCGCCCGCGCGGCCAAGCGACCACGAGGTTTCCGCGGGAAGATCGTCGAGCACGAGGCGCGAAAAATCGGCATGCTCACCCGAGCGCAGCCGGAAGGTCTGGGCCTCGGCCGGGACGGCCAACAGCGCCAGCAGCACAATCTGCCGGACAAACGAAGCGCCGGTCATGCCGCCTCCTGCTTCACCGCTTTCAAGGCCTCTTCGAGTTCGGCAAAGCTGGGACGGATATGATGGGGCGTGTTCTGCCGTCCGACCTCGATGCAGATATTCGTGGCGTGCTGGTGCAGGTTCGCGACCAGAACTTCGCGGATCAGATTGTAAAAGTGCGAATCCTCCTCGACGACCGATTTCACCTTGCCAGCGAAGGGGCCGACGAATCCATAGGCCAGGAACACGCCGAGGAAGGTGCCGACCAGCGCGCCACCGATCATCTTGCCCAACACCTCGGGGGGTTGGTCGATCGAGGCCATGGTCTTGATGACCCCCAGCACTGCAGCGACAATACCAAGGGCCGGGAGACCATCCGCGACGGATTGCAGCGCATGGCTGGAATGGAGCGCATGGTTCAGGTTCGCCTCCATCCGCTTGTCGAGTACCTCTTCGACCTGATGGGGGTCGTCGTAGTTCATCGAAGCAGAGCGCAGCGTGTCGCAGATCAGGTCTATCGCCTCGTGATCTGTCAGGATCTTCGGGTATTTCGTGAAGATCGGCGAATTGGCCGGGGCCTCGATATGCTCCTCGATCGCAACGGGGTTTTGCCGGGCCAGACGGATCAGCTCAAACAGCAGGCATAGCAGGTCGCGGTAGTCCTGCGGTTTCCATTTCGGGCCCTTGAACACCTTGCCAACGTCGCCCACTGCCTGCTTGACCCCCGCAACGTCATTGGAAAGTACAAAGGCGCCAATGGCTGCGCCGAGGATCATCGCCATTTCGTAGGGCAGCGAATGCAGGATGATCCCCATCTTGCCGCCCGCGGCGATATAGCCGCCGAAAACCATGATAAAGATGACTGCAATGCCGATGAGTCCGATCATGGCGCGTGTCTTTCCTGGCGGCGGGTCGGTTCCAGCCGGTTGCGCGAACCGTGACAGAGACGGGTTAATGAACCCTCACCCGGATGCGGCTATTGGCTCGGCGCTGCGGCATTGCGACCGGCAAGAAGCACGCTGATGGTGTAGGCGGACTTCGGCTCCAGCGCGGCCAGAAGCGCGCCTGCGGCATCCGGGCGCATCCGGCCCAGGAAACCGGCGGCGAATTCGGGCGCCATCTCTTCAAACAGCGGCGCCGCGTCCTTGGGCTTCATCGCCTCATACATCGCGGTCAACCGGGCGACATCCTCCTCTGCAGCGTCATCGGCGAGGGTGAGTGTCGCGGCCAGCCGCTCCTCGGCGGCGACGAGGTCGGCGATCTTCTGCTCGATCTGGGAGGCGGCAACCGAGATTGCCTGCGCCCGGTCATCAAGCTCTGCCTCACGGACAGCCAGCCGCGCATCGCGCTCGTGCAGCGCAGCCAGGAGGGCGGCCACGTCCGCGGGCGCCTCGCAGGTCTTTGGGTCGGATGCGGGATCGGCCTCGGCAGTGCGCGCAACGGCGATGGCCCCTTCGCCAAGCCGTATCAGCCCCGATCCGGCGAACAGCGCAATAACCACCACCAGGGCGCCGCGGCCCTGGCGTCGCCGGTGCGGGCGCGGCGGGCGCGGCGCAAACCGGGTCACTCAGCCGCCTCGAGGCGAGCGGGGCGAACGCGGCGGCGCGCCACCCGGAGCCTTCGGGCCTGTGCCTCGGCGGCCCCGGGCTCGGGCAGGTCATGCATCGAGGCGAGCAGCAGCTCCAGCCGCTCGGCGACCTGTTCCGCGCGGCGGGTTCGGCCCTCCAGCCCCTCGGCGGAAGAACTTGCGGCGCCGCGGGCCCGGTCCAGGGCGCGGGTCATGTCATCGACCTGCGCCGACAACACCGCGATGGCGCCGCCCATGCCGCTTTCCAGCCTGGTAAAGGCCGCAAGCCGGCGTGACAGCACAAGGCAGTAGACCGCGGCCCCGAGTGCCCCGGCGCCCAGCAGGATATCGGCGATCAGCTCCATCCCCGTCCCCTCAGTTCAGCACGAATTCGGTGACGAGGAAGTCGCGTACGCGTCCCTCGCCCGCGACGATCTGCACCCGGCGCAGCATCTGCGCCCGAAGCCGGATCAGCGCTGTGGGATCTTCGAGATCCTGTACATCGACGGCGCGCAGATAGCCGTTCAGCACGTCCAGGATTCGCGGCATCAGCAGGGTGACCTCTTGTTCATGGGGTGCCGTGACCTCGACCTGCGCGGTAAAGCGCAGATGCCGGGCACTTCCCCCTGCCCCCAGCGAGATCACCATAGGCGCGATCGGAACGAAGGCGATATCGGGAAGGGGCGTCACCTCCACAACTCCCTCCTCCTCGGGCGACGCGGCGCCGAAGAGCATCCCCGAGTAGACGGCGTAGAACCCGCCGCCGCCGAGCAGAAGCGCGAGCGCCAGGCCCAGCAACAGCGGCAGCTTCGACTTGCGGGCGGGTGGTGGTTGGTCTTCGGCCTGCGGCTCTGACATGGCGATCCCCGGGTCATCCTATGTCGCCCTTCTAACCCCAGGGTCACTAACCGATTGTTAAGTCGCGCCAGCGCAATGTCTGGCTCGACCACAGGGCAGAAGCCCGGCCAAGGAGGTGAGTCTTGCAGCAGCTGGTTGCCGTGTGGCAGGCCCTCGACACCCGTCGGCGCATGGTGGTTGCGGGGGCCACGGTGGCGATGTTCGCCGCAGTGCTGATGCTCTCTGGGCTGGCCGGGGGGCGCACATCGATGGCGCTGCTTTATGCCGGGCTGGAGGGGCGCGGCGCTGCCGAGGTGATCGCCGCGCTGGATGCCCGCGCCACTCCCTACGAGGTCCGGGGCGATGCAATCTATGTCGCGGCTGCCGAGCGCGATGCGCTGCGCATGGCCCTTGCCGGAAACGGGCTGCCGGCGACTGGCGGCGCGGGATACGAACTCCTTGATACACTGTCAGGATTCGGCACCACCGCGCAGATGTTCGATGCCGCCTACTGGCGCGCGAAGGAGGGAGAGCTGGCGCGCACCATCGTCGCCAGTCCCCAGATCCGCACCGCGCGCGTCCATATTGCTGTACCGACAGGGCAGCCCTTTCGTCAGGACCGCCGACCGAGCGCCTCGATCGCCGTGACCACCGCGGGGGGAGGCCTGACCCCCACCCATGCAAGGGCGCTGAAGTTCCTTGTGGCCTCGGCCGTTGCGGGAATGACACCCGACGATGTCTCGGTGATCGACGCCGACAGCGGCACCGTCATCGCCGGCGCTGACGGCTCCCCGGTTCAGGACAGCGAGGACCGAGCCACCACGATCAAGCGAAATGTCGAGAGATTGCTGGAGGCACGCGTCGGGCCGGGACGCGCCGTGGTCGAGGTGTCGGTGGACACTGTCACCGAGCGCGAGGCGATCACCGAGCGGCGTTTCGATCCGCAGGGCCGCGTCGTGATATCGACCGAGACGGAAGAGCGCAGCAACAGTGCCAAGGACGGCAAGGCGGGCGCGGTCACCGTCGCTTCGAATCTGCCCGAGGGCGATGGCGCCGGGGGTGGCGATTCTCAGAGCGCCGAGAGTGAGACACGGGAGCGCACCAATTTCGAGGTGTCAGAGACCACGCGCGAGTTGCTGCGCAGCCCCGGCGCGATCCGCCGGATGGGGGTGGCGGTGCTCGTGGACGGGATGCAGGTCACCGGTGCCGACGGGGTGCCAAGCTGGCAGGCCCGCCCTGAGGAGGAGATTGCCCTGCTGCGCGAGCTTGTGGCCTCGGCGGTAGGGCTCGACGAGTCCCGCGGCGATACCCTGACCATCCGCTCGCTGCCCTTCAAGCCCCCCGCACTGGCCGGGACCGAAGCCCCGGGCGGGATATTCACGATGCCGCCCCTTGATGTGATGCAACTGGCGCAGCTGCTGGTGCTGGCCCTGGTAGCGCTGGTGCTTGGCCTGTTCGTGCTGCGCCCGATCCTCACCCGCGCGCCGACGCGGCCGCCGACCGCTCTGCAGGCCCCCGCTGCCCTTCCTGCGCTGACCGGCGAGATCGACGAGGGCGAATTTGCGCCAGGCATGTCCGTCGTCTCGGGCTTTGGCGATATGGCCGGGCTCCCAGCCCTTGGCACGGCCTTCCCGATGGCAACCGCCGGGGCCGGAGACGAGGACGATCCCGTGGCCCGCCTGCGCCGCCTGATCGCGGAACGGCAGGAGGAAACCGCCGAGATCCTGCGCAGCTGGATGGAAGCGCCCGACAAGGAGAAAGTCTGATGCCCCGGCGCCTGGCTCTGGAAGAGTTCGATTTCCTTGGCAAGCCCGCTCCGGCAGACCAGCTTGCGGCAGACCAGCTTGCGGCGCAAACGGAGGCCGGTCTGGCAGCCTTTGATCAGGGTTATGCGGCCGGATGGGAGGATGCCGTCGCCGCGCAAGATGCCGAGATCACCAAGCTGCGGGGTGATCTGGGGCGCAATCTTCAGGCGCTGTCCTTCACCTATCATGAGGCCCGGACGCATGTTCTCGGCGCGTTGGAGCCGCTACTCATCGCCATGACCGCCAAGGTGCTGCCGGCGATTGCGCGGCAGACCCTCGGCGCTGTCGTGCTCGACGCCTTGCGCCCGATGGCCGAAGCCCTGGCCGAGGCTCCGGTCGAGGTGCTGCTGAACCCCGCGAGCCGCGCCACGGTCGAGGCGATGCTAGTCGGCGGCGCCGCACCACCGTTCCGCATCACCGAGGAGCCGTCTTTGGGCGAGGGGCAGGTCTATCTGCGCCTCGGCCAGACAGAGCGTCAGGTCGATCTGGAGGGTGTGGTCCGGGCCATCGAAGCGGCGATCACCGCGTTCTTCCAACCAGCCTCAGAGGAGACCGCCGATGGATGACCCCGCAACAGGCCCTGCCGCCAGCCCGTTCACGCAGATCCCGATCGAGATCACCATTTCCGTCGGCAAGGCGCGGCCCTTGCTGCGCGACCTGCTGAGGCTGAAGCGGGACGCCGTGCTGCCACTCGACCGCCGGGTTGAGGACCCGGTGGAGCTTTATGTCGGCGACAAGCTGATCGCCCGCGGCGAGCTGACGGAGCTTGAGGGTGATCAGGCCGGGCAGCTGGCCGTGCGCCTGACCGAGGTCGCCGACCTGCAGAACGGGCTTTAGCCGTGGGCGGTCGTTTTGCCTATGCGGTGCTTCTGGCGGGCTCGATCGCTGCGCTTTTGCTGGGGGTCGCGTCCGCGGGCGCACAGGAACTGACGCTGTCCCTGGGGGATGGCGGCTCGCTCACCGGCCAGTCGATCCAGCTTCTGGCGCTGATCACGGTCCTCAGCCTCGCGCCGGGCCTTGCGATCATGATCACCTGTTTCCCGTTCCTGGTGACGGTGCTGTCGATCCTGCGCCAGGCCATCGGTCTGCAGCAATCGCCGCCCAACATGCTGATCGTCAGCTTGGCGATGTTCCTGACCTGGTTCATCATGGAGCCGGTCTTCACCGAGGCATGGGCGGCCGGCGTGCAGCCGGCGATGGACGGCACCCTGCCGCTGGATCAGGCCTTCACGCTTGCCATCGCCCCGTTCCGCGGCTTCATGGGCAACCGCATCGACGGCGAGACCTTCGCCGCGCTGGCAGCCCTGCGCCCCCCCGCCGCCGCCGGCACCGAACCCGCCACAGCGCCGCTGTCGCTGCTGGTGCCGTCGTTCCTGCTGTCGGAGATCCAGCGCGCCTTCGAGATCGGCTTCCTGATCTACCTGCCCTTCCTGATCATCGACCTCGTGGTCTCGGCGGTGCTGATGTCGATGGGGATGATGATGGTGCCGCCGGCCATCGTGTCGATGCCGTTCAAGCTCGCCTTCTTCGTGGTGGCGGATGGCTGGGCGCTGATCTCTGGCGCGCTGGTGCGAAGCTACTTCTAAGCGCGGCGCGGCGCCCCGAAACGGTGCCCATCGACTGCATTTCAGCACCAAGCGCCTCACGGATTCTTAAATCCTTGCCGGCTAGCGTGCCAGCACGAGGAACAAGGAGATTGCTGATGTCTGTCTGCAAGGCAATGCCGCATCTGCTGGCCCGCGCCGCAGCGATCTTGCTGGGGCTGTTTGGTGCCGCGCCCGCGATGGCCGACCAGGGGATCACCCCAGGCGAGGTCCGCTTTGTACAGATCGCCGCGCTGACGGGCCCCGCCGTCGCCCTCGGCACCGGAATGCGCAGCGGCATCGAGGCCGCTTTCGCCGAAGCGAACCGAAACGGCGGTGTCCATGGACGGATGCTGCGGCTCGACGCGCTGGATGACGGTTACGACCCGTCGCGCTCCGTTCCAGCCTTGCGCGATGTACTGCGTGAGGATTCCCATATCGCGCTGATCGGCGCGACCGGCACCCCGACGATGGCAGCGATGCACCCCTTGACCAGCGCAGGCGGGCTGCCGGTGATCGGCCCTTTCACGGGCGCGGCCTTCCTGCGCGACGCGGAGCTTGGCAACGTCTTCAACCTTCGAGCGAGCTATGGGGCCGAGGCGGAGGAATGGGTCAAGTATCTGGTCGACAAGCGCGGGATGAAGCGACTCGCCATCCTCTATCAGGATGACAGCTTCGGCCGTGCGGGACAGGCGGGCCTGATTGCCGCACTGGAGCGACGCGGCATGTCTCCAGTGGCAGAAGGCACCTATATGCGCAATACCGTCGCCGTGAAGTCCGCCCTGATCGACATCCGTCGATCAAAACCCGAGGCTGTGGCCCTGGTTGCTGTGGCAGGTCCCGTCACTGAATTCGTTCTGGCCGCCCAGAGCCTCGAATTCGCTCCCAGCTTCGTGAGCATTTCGTTCGGCGCAGAGGAGATTGCGGCCGAACTGGGCGCGGATGGGGCAGGAATGATCATGTCGCAGATCGTCCCCTCTCCCCACGATCCTGCCATGCCGGCGGCCATCGCGTTTCGCGCTGCGCTTGCGGCGCAGGATCCGACCCTGGAGCCGGGCTTCATCACCTTCGAAGGGTATCTGACAGGTCGTCTTGCCATTGCAGCCCTGCAGGCCGCCGGCCCCGCCTTGACCCGCGAGCGCTATCTGGAGGCGTTGCGCGGCCTGCGCGAAGTGGATCTCGACGGGCTGACGCTCAGGTATTCCGCTACCGACAACCAGGGACTCGATGAGGTCTTCCTCACGGTAATCGACCCGGAAGGCGTCATCGTGCCGATGGCCGGCGGCTGACAGCCCCTCCACCATTCAACCCGCCCCACCAACAGGACACAGAGATGCACAGCATATTGGGCAAGATCCTCGGCAGTATCGCCACGAAGATCGCGGTGATCGTGATCACCTTGGCTGGATTGGCCGCCACCGCCGTCACTGTGGGTTTCGTGGTCTTCAACTCGGTGGCGAGGGATATGACCTACCTTGCGGAGACGCAGATCCCCGCCCTGAAGATCCGGACCGAAGTGATCGCCACCGCGTCGAGGCTGAATGACGCTCTGGTGGACATGCTGCAAGCACCAGATGCCGCCGCACTGGAACAGGCCGCGCAACTGGCCAGTACCAGCGCCGACGGGCTGACATCGCTGATGGACCAGTTGCCGGAGGAAGCGGTCGCGGCACTGGAGCCCCATATCCGGGCAATGCGCAGCGCGCTCAAGAACCTGCGCGCGGCCCGCCTGCGGGAGTTTGGGAGCGAGGCCGCGATCGACCGCGTCAAGGCCGAGGTGGAGGCGCTGTTCTATGCCACTGGGATCACCCTCACCGAACAGGCGGACAATGCCTTCTTCGACGCGGCAATCGCCGCAGAGATCGAGGCGGCGGACCGGGCACAGCCCTCAATTCAAGGGGCGATCCTGCAGCCCCGCGATCCTCCCGAAACCTCGGATGTGCAGGAGGCGATTTTCTGGATCCGCGCCGCCGATGACCTCAATCTGGCCGTGAAAGGCTTCTATGCCAGTGCGCTTGAAGCGGGTCAGGCGGCGGACGACGCCGAACTTGCCATCGTGCAAGGACGCCTCGAAAGTGCTGCGGCAACCATCGCTCGGCTCTCCCAGTCCGACGACGTGCAGGCGACCTTGCCGGAACTGAGCGCCCTGAAGGCTCTCGCGGGGTTCGTCAACCCGGTGAGCGGCATCGTCAACCAGCGCCGCGAGATGCTGGCAGCACAGGACGCGGCGCACGCGCTGGCGGAGGAGGCTACCCTGCGCGTTGGCGAGATCGAGGCCTTTGCCGGCAGGGACGCCGAGGCAAGGCTGATGCAGGTCGCCGGCGACAGTCGAGAGATCGAGGCCGATGCCGCCCAGGCGACCGTGTGGATGCAGGCACTGGCCGTGGCCAGTCTCGCCATCGTGGCCCTGTCCGGCGTGATGGTCGCCTGGGTCATCGTAAAGCCGCTCCTCGCGGTGAGCGGCGCAACCGCGCGTCTGGCCAGCGGCGATCTGGGCGCGGTTGACGGGTTGGGCAGGCATCATGGCGAGATCGGCCAGATGGTCAGTGCCTTGGGCGTGTTCCGCGATGGCATCATCGAAAAGCGCCAGCTGGAAGCGGATGAGGCGCGCGCCCATGCAGAGCGCGAGGCCGAACAGCGCGAGAAGGCCGAAGCAGAGCGGCGCCGCGAAGCCGAGGAGCGAGACCGCCAGGCCGAGCGGGAACGGGCCGACCGCGCCCGCGACGCCGAGGAGGCAGCCAGGCGCGACGCGATCCGCGACGCGGCCGACCGCGAGCGCCAGGTCAGTGCCGCCGCCCAGAACCTGGTGGTCACGGCCCTCGCGGATGGGCTGCGCCGCCTTGCCGATGGCGACCTGCGCGTGCAGATCGAACAACGCTTCGAGGACGGGTATGAGCAGCTTCGCGTCGACTTCAACGCTGCGGTCGCGTCGCTGGCCACCGCGATCGGCGACATCCGAGACAGCGCCCTGTCGATCCATGCCGGATCCGGCAGCATCGCAGCGGCGGCAGAGGATCTGTCGCGCCGCACCGAACAAAGCGCCGCCACGTTGGAACAATCGGCAGCAGCCCTGACCGAGCTGACGGCGGCGGTCGGATCGGCGGCGCAGGGCGCAGGTCAGGCAGACCAGACCGTGCTGCAGGCCCGCCAAAGCGCCGAACGCAGCAACGTGGTGGTCAAGGATGCCATCGCTGCCATGGACGAGATCAAGCAGTCCTCCAGTCGCATTTCCGGGATCATCGACGTGATCGACGACATCGCCTTCCAGACCAACCTCCTTGCGCTGAATGCCGGAGTCGAAGCTGCCCGCGCGGGCGAAGCCGGCCGCGGCTTTGCGGTCGTGGCCTCCGAAGTGCGCGCCCTTTCGCAGCGGTCTTCGGAGGCCGCCCGCGAGATCAGCGCGCTGATCGCCGACAGCAGTCGCCATGTTGGGCGAGGGGTGGATCTGGTGAACCAGGTGGGCGCCTCGTTGCACCTGATCGTCGGCTCGATTACCAGTATTTCGGAGAACGTCTCGGCCATCGCCGCCTCGGCCCGTGAACAGTCGACCGGCATCTCCGAGATCAATATTGCCGTGGGTCGCCTCGATCAGAGCACCCAGCAAAACGCCGGGATGGTGGAGGAGACGACCGCCGCGAGCCGGGACCTGACGGGCGAAGCAGAGATCCTGACGCAGATTATCCACCGCTTCACCGTCGGCAACGGTGCGGACGGGAGATCGGGACTGGCCGCCCCCGGTGCTTTGGCCAATGGGAGGGACCCGCTCGCCGCATGACCGCGCACCGCATGCCCGCGCACCGCATGCCTGGGCGTCGCTTCACGGCCCACGCAACCCTGAACGCAAGACGGGACGGCGGGCCGGTCAGCGAGACTGTGTGAACTTATGCGGGAGGGCGAGGCAGGGCGCCACAGATCCGGCCCCGTTTGCCCGCCACCGTGACGATCCCCCGCAGCCCCTGATCTTGCGGAGGGGCCACGGCCAGGGCCTCCCCCAGCATGGCTTTCCGCGTCGAGGATAGGGCAGAAGCTGACCACGGCGTAACCGAGGCCATCCTGACCGCCCCCCGGCAAACCCCGCACCTATTCTCCTGGTGCCGGGTTAATCGACCACCTGATGGTCAGGTTCCCCCAACCCGCATGGTGGTCCGGGTTCACGCGACCCGCCTGATGTGCCGGCTGGCGCGGCAAGCCTGATGCGGTCTCCCAGGGTCTCCCTCAACCGCAGCGCCCACGGCCACCGCGGGCGACACTGTTCACGCATCGGTTCGCCGCGGGATCGAGTGTTTTTCTCTTGAAGTCACAGGGATGAGTTGACCGTTCGCCAATTCTGGGGCAGCTGCAAGATTGGCAGTCGGTGGATATGATCGCCTCGATAGCATCCCTCTGCGCATCGCGAGTAGGCATTCAAATTGACTATGGCTCTGCTTCATAAATCCGACCCAGCCTGCAATGTTCTTGTCGTGGATCTCGACGGGACGCTGCTTCGCAGCGACATGCTGTTCGAGAGCCTATGGTCTGCCTTCGGCCGGGATTGGCGCAGCCCGCTCCGGTCTTTTGCTGCGCTGACGGGGGGGCGGGCCGCTCTCAAGCGCAGTCTTGCGACCGCTTCCGCCGTCGAGGCGGCGACCCTTCCCTATGATGCGCAGGTCATCGCGTTTGTCGTGGCATGGCGCCAGTCCGGCGGGCGCGCCGCGCTGGTGACGGCCAGTGACCAGGCCTTCGCCGAGGTGATCGCGGCGCATCTTGGGATTTTCGATGAGGTCTATGGATCGGATGGGACGCTGAACCTCAAGGGGGAACGCAAGGACCAGTTTCTCGAGGACCGATTCGGCCGCAAGGGGTTCGCCTATATGGGCGACTCGGTCGCCGACCTGCCGGTCTGGCAGCGCGCCGCCAAGGCCATCACCGTCAACGCGCCCGCCGCCCTGCGCCGGGACGCCGAAGCTGCGTCCGAGGCGTTCGAGCACCTGGTCACCCAGACCGGGTCGGTGAAGCCCTACATCAAGGCGCTGCGCCCCCATCAATGGATGAAGAACATGCTGGTGTTTCTGCCGATGCTGGCGGCGCATCAGCTCGACGCGACGACGTTCCTGCTGTCCCTTCTGGCCTTCGTCTGTTTCAGCCTGGTGGCGTCGAGCGTTTACGTGCTCAATGATCTGCTTGATCTGGCAGCCGACCGCGCGCACCCGCGCAAGAAGAACCGGCCCTTTGCCTCGGGGCGCATTCCGATTGTCCATGGCACCTGGATGGCGGCGGGGCTGCTGGTTCTCGGCGCGCTGTTCGCGGCCGGCATCAGCGGCACCTTCCTGCTCGTCATGGCCGGGTATTACCTGCTGACGACGGCCTACTCCCTCACGCTCAAGCGCCGGGTCGTGATCGACATCTGCGTCCTCGGCGTCCTTTACACGGTGAGGATCGTGGCGGGGGCCGTGGCCGTCGATATTCCGCTGTCCGTTTGGTTGCTCGCCTTTTCCGGGTTTTTCTTCCTGTCGCTGGCAGCGGTCAAACGCCAGGCCGAACTCATCGACAGCGCCGAGCGCGGGAACCTGAAGGTCAGTGGCCGGGGCTACCATGTCGATGACCTTCCGATCATCTCCATGATCGCCATCAGCGCCGGCTATGTCTCGGCACTGGTGATGACGCTCTACGTCAGCTCGCCCGCAGTTGTTGAGCTTTACACCCGGCCGGAAGCCTTGTGG
>Ga0209347_1002945_pt1 | contig 21085 bp, 19 predicted proteins | sample AutmiccommuBRH23_FD_187382 | JGI IMG/M metagenome (GOLD analysis project Ga0209347, IMG submission 187382) | Deep subsurface microbial communities from Mt. Terri, Switzerland - Autotrophic microbial communities BRH/23 (SPAdes) (version 2) | ecosystem: Environmental > Aquatic > Deep subsurface >...
GTATTCGAAGAGCTCAGGGGATTGATGTTGATCCCGTCGCCATTGAGGTCGAGGACCACTGGATAATACCCGTAATAGTCATCATAGCCGTCACCGTATGAGTCGTAATAGTAATAATCGTAATAGTTATACCCGTAGCCATAGTAATAGTCATAACCGTCGTAAAACGCCTGGTCGAAGCTGGCACCCAAGTCGCCGAAGCCGAAATCGGAGAAGCCGCTAAAATCGGAGAAGCCGAAATCGAAGTCGGAAAAGTCCGCTGACGCATTGATCTGCGTGGGCCACGAAGCGCCGTGAACTTCCCACTGAGTCGAGTAACCAATTGGTTTCCCCGTCTCCGGATCAAGCTGCTGGAATGTTACGCTAGTGGTATTTGTTCTGTAATTTGACCCTCCCAAATCGTCCGGCAATCTATAGGGGTAACTCGGCTCTTGAAACGGAAGATCGTACCAAGGTTGGATGTCACCCACGCTCGGTGCTGGTCCCCTATCTATAGAAGGGTTCGGATTGAAGTGCCGTGCGTCCGCTTCACTCAGCGTTGGATAGGTAAAGACATGGTAGTCAACTGTATAGGTTGGCCCAAGCGATATGCCGCCCCCTAGGCCGACGCCATATTGATAGGAGACTAACTCCAATTGTTGATTAAAGTTACCTGTCAGAGATAGTCCAAGGGTTGCATTGGAAGCAATGCCGCCGCCGAGCGTGTCTTGTATACTTCGTCCAGGCGCTAAGTTTACGGCCTCAATACTAAGCGCGAGGGGCGTCTTCGCACTTCCAAGCCCACCAGCGTAAGTGGCAAATGTAAGCGTGGCATTTTGCCAAAATGCTCCTGGTCCGTTCGGGTAGTAAGCTCCTCCGATAGACCCGCCACTGTAAAAAGGAAGGCCATACGATACCGTGAAAGCCCATCCGTCGGCCATATTGTCCCCCCAATATAAAAATTAGCAGAGATTGTTCTCGTCAGCCTGTTTTTAGATACCCGGTGATAAGACCAAAAAAAACAAAAGCAACATTGCAGCCGACAAACAATTCCACAAACATAACGTGAATTGTAGAAGAAATTATCCTAAGCTCCGCATCTGAAAATGAACCCGTTCTCTTCCAAATTTCATAAATGGTGTCACCGGGATAGAGCGCCCCGATGCCAAAAATAAACTTTACATAATACTTTCTCCCAAACGATGGCACTTTTCCTTCCAGCTGTTTAATATTCCACCATAGAATAACAGCTACGGTAGCAAACGTTGCGCTTAATGTTAGTACTTCCGGCATTTCTACACAAAATTTCTTCCATTTTGCATCTAGCTATTGCATTCAATCTTCAGGCCCGGCTGCATCCATGTTCTTGGAAGTGGCCGGCCGCAATATTGCTTGTCGATTGCCTTTAGCCCGCCTTCGCCAATCAAATTGCCTATGCGAGCCAATTTTGAACCGCTTACCTCCCCATATTCATTTCTTGCCGCCGTCAAGCTTAACAAGGCCGAGGCAAGCGCCGCTTCGTCCTGGATATCTCGAATCGGAGTTTCTCTCCCGGCGCTAACGTCGAGTGCTCTGCCTAAGCCTATTCCAAAGCCATACGCTATTGAGTCGCCCTCCTGAGGCTTAATATTGTATGTTGCGAACGGCCCCTAAAATGGGGTTGAAACTCCCAAAGCGGGGCTCTCGTACGCGAACGAACCAGTAGATGGATTGTATGTAATACCCGACACGCTTATCGATGGCAGCCCGGTTGACGGCGAAAAGCCATAAGTGAACCCAGCCCCAGGACTGTAAGTAATATTGCCCGTATTTCCTAATACTGACGCTGAAACAAAATATGTTGATGACATTGGCCTCGCTCCGCTTATTTTAACATATGATAAACCGACTCTATCGCAGAATCTGTATTTAGTTGACTGCCTTCGAGATTGTACAAGGCATTTATAATCTTTATATCCAACAAAGCAGCGCTGCCCTTAATTTTTGAATCGTCAAGAGGAACGGAAAACCCTAGTATTGCAAATAAACTTTGATACATACACAAGTTTCCCGCCGACACTCCGCGCATAGGCCTAAAGTAAATAATTCCTCCCCCAATGTATCCGTTTGTATAAATTGGCACATGAGCGCAGTCGCCTAGTTCTAGTTCACGACGTATCGCAGTATCATAGGCCGCCTTAAAAAACTCATGCCCAGGAATATCATTCAGCTTTCTGGAAAGATCGGACCATGACTGAATAGAGTCATCAACTACAATGATAATACCTTCCATGAGGTTATCTAGCTTCGTTTCATCCATCTTGGGCGTCGCAAATCTTGTTCTTGTGAGTTTTCCTAGTAATGACAAATAAGCAATAGCCATACCTTCGAGTCGAAGGTCGCCCGAGCTTTGGAAAATAACGTTCGTGACATTTGGATATTTCTGTAACAAACTAACTTTAGATTTGTTTGCCAAGCGCGCGCTCGCCACGTAGGGGGCGAGACCCTGAGTAATGTATGCTTGAATTTCTGATTCGTAACCCCTATCTGCGGCACCCCGCGCGCTAACAAAAGCGATCGTTGGAACAACGATTGCGATCAGGGCGATAATAAAATAGCGGCTATTCAGATTCATTAGAAGCTATTCGTGGGAAGCCGAGTGGCATAACGCGTCCGCTTACCTGAGCCTCTGACACTGAGACGCCGCATCCCTGCCAGCGAAGCTCGATGCACAGTAGACCGCGCTTGCCGCAGCCGCGCGAATTCAAACCAAGGCAAATAATTCATCGACCCTCCTCATCCGCCATTGGGAGGCAACGCCACATGCAAAACGCCTTGACGCAAACGTCTCGCCCTGTTCGGCATCCTGCAATAGGCTAACAACTTTGTGCAGCCTATCCGCTCCGGTTAAGCCGTCAAGCGGCTTTCGCGAAAGTAAAGCGGGAATTCTTCACCCTCGTGACGGGATTATACAGATTAACCCCGCCGCCGGTCTTGTCGATTAGTGTCGTCACCTTGGAGCCGTTTGCATTGACGACGGTCGTCTCCGTCTGAATAAGATCGATGACGCCGTCGCCGTCGACATCCTGCGAAAGCGTGCGCGATAGGCCATTCGCCGAGGTGACGGAGATCGTCTCGCTTGCCAGCGAGCCGTCCGGGTTCAGCGCCTTGTTGTCGACGGTGACGGCGCCATTCGCCGCCGTGCTGGTCGTCGTTTGCAACGCATGGCTCGCACCTCCCGACACGAGCGTCACCGTCGTGGCGGTTCCCTTCGTGCCATTCGTGCGTGAGAAAATCTCTGGCCATCGATCGAGGACCCGTCGATGTATCTGCTTGCGCGACGCCATAAGAATTCTCTGGACTTCTCTACGGTACAGAGCGTTGCTTAAGGTCATGAGGGGCAATCAAAGCTGAGAGCCCTCTCCTCACCCCGCCGGCATAGCGCCTCGGCGGGGTCATGTCAGTGACAGCTGGATGCCGTTGCTCACGACGGAGGAGAACGTGCCAAAACTTACTGACAATCAGTTGATCGTGCTCTCGAAGGCGGCCGCGCGGGACGATGGCGTCGCCGTTGCGCCGCATGGGATGGGCAAGGCGGCGGCGGCGAAAGTTGGATCGAGTCTCGTCGCTCGTAAACTCATGCGGGAGAGTCGGTCGAAGCCGGGAATGCCGGTCTGGCGCGAAGCGGAAGGAACATTACTCTCGTGATCACGCGCGCCGGCCGCGACGCGGTCGGGGTCGAGGAAGATGCGTCGCCCTCCGATCGCTTCGATTTAGAAAAGACGCGGGCCAGCGCCGTCGCGAAGACCCAGAAGGCCCGCGGCGCTGGGCAACCGGCGCTCATTGTCGACATGTTGTTGAAAGAACAGGGCGTGACGATCGATGCGCTGATCAAAGCAACCGATCCGGAGCCGACGACGTAGTGAATACACTTCCCGGTTCGTCGGCCGACGCGTCGAAGCGAACCAGTCTGCGCGCAAAGCGAACCCGTCTCAGGTGGCGTCCGCCGAAAAAACCCGGACATTGGAAAATCGCCGACTGAGACTGGGACCGGAATCACGCCATCGAGACCGGGATTTGCGACTCAGGAAAGTCTCAGAGCCGCCTCCTCGCGCAAACGCCCCCGGGGTCCCGGCCCTTTTCCAAAAGTCCGCGTCCGGTCTGAGATTCTGGGAATACATGGCTGGGGGACCTGGATTCGAACCAAGATTAACGGAGTCAGAGTCCGCTGTTCTACCGTTGAACTATCCCCCAACGGGCGCGGCGCGAAGCCCGCGCGAACGGCTGGTGACTTAGAGAGCGCCGCCGTTGGTGTCAACCGGTCCGCCGCTAAACCCGCCGATCGCGTGTCCGCTCGCGGCAAACGCCCTTGCGGGCGGCGCGCCGATCTTGCATGAAGGAATTTTACGCCATCCTCGTGGCGTTACGATGATCGCCGCCGCCGCTGTTGGTGATGCGGCGCGAGGCGACACGGAGCGGCTTCGCGGAATGGATCGAGTGAGGGAAACCGGTCTGGCGTCTAAGGCGCGGGCGCAGGCCGCGCCCGAGCTTCAAATCGACCCCGGCGTCGCTCCCGGCGCGCTGTGCGCGCGCCACACCTACGCCGCGCTCGACCTCGGCACCAACAACTGCCGGCTGCTGATCGCCCGCCCCGAGCGCCGGCCGCGCCGCCGCAATACTGATTTCATGCGCGTCATCGACGCCTTTTCGCGCATCGTGCGGCTGGGCGAAGGCCTCGGCAAGGCCGGCCGGATCAGCGAGGAGGCGATCGAGCGCACCATCGCGGCGCTCTCGATCTGCCGCGAGAAAATGGACGCGCGCGGCGTCACCCGCGCCCGGCTCGTCGCGACCCAGGCGTGCCGCGGCGCGGCGAATGGCGACGAATTCGTCGAGCGCGTGCATGAACGCACCGGGCTGCGGCTCGAGATCATCGACCGCGAGACCGAGGCGCGCTTCGCCGCCCGCGGCTGCGGCTCGCTCGCCGACCCTGCCGCCGAAAGCGTGTTGCTGTTCGACATCGGCGGCGGGTCCACGGAGCTCGTTTGGCTGACGCGCGAGCGACGCGGCGAAAATGGCGCCTACGCCTTTCGCGCCTGGACCTCGCTGGAGCTCGGGGTCGTCACCCTCGCGGAGCATTTTGGCGGCCGCAGCGTCTCCGCCGAGACCTTCGCGGCCATGGCGCGGCAGGCGCGCGAGACGCTCACCCCCTTTGCGCGGCGCATGGCCTCGGAGCGGCGCTGCCCCCGCTTCCACCTGCTCGGCACGTCCGGAACCGTCACGACGCTGGCCGGCGTCCATCTGGGGCTCGAACGCTACGACCGCTGGCGCGTCGACGGCCTGTGGATGAGCGATGAGGACGCGACCCGCGCCATCACGCGGCTGCGCGGCATGGACTTCGAGGCGCGCGTCGCCAACGGCTGCATCGGACCGCAGCGCGCCGACCTCGTTCTCGCCGGCTGCGCGATCTTCGAGGGAATACGCGCGCTTTTTCCCGCCCAGCGGACGCGGATCGCCGACCGCGGGCTGAGGGAAGGCATGCTGCTGGAGCTGATGGAAGCCGACGGCGCGCTGACGCGCCGCGTCTGACGCTTCGCGCACGCGACGGGAGAAGAACGGATGATCCACACAGCCGATGAGACGCGCCAACATGGCGCCTGCCGCGGGACGTCGCGATGAGCGGGCGCGGCGCGTATCGTCCCTGCGTCGGCGTCGTATTGCTGAATGCGCAAGGCCTCGCCTTCATCGGCCGGCGGCGCGCCAAGGGCGCGCACGACCAGACCCGAAAGCCCTATCTGTGGCAAATGCCGCAGGGGGGAATCGACGAGGGCGAAACGCCCTATGAGGCGGCGCTGCGCGAGCTTTACGAAGAAACCAACGTGTCGAGCGTGGCGCGCCTCGGCGAAGCGCCGGACTGGCTCTGCTACGACTTGCCCAAGGATTCGAACAATCGCTGGAGCGGCAAATATGTGGGCCAGACCCAACGCTGGTTCGCGCTGCGGTTCACCGGCGACGACAGCGAGATCGACATTCACGCGCCGGGCGGCGGCGCGCATAAGCCGGAATTCGACGCCTGGCGCTGGGAAGAGCTGTCGGCGCTGCCGGAACTCATCGTGCCGTTCAAGCGGGGCGTCTATGAGCAAGTGGTGAAGGCGTTCGCGCCTCTCGCCGCGGCGCGAGTCTAGCTAGGCCGCCCGCAGCAGCCGCGCGGCGAAGAAGCCGTCAATGCCCGCAAGGCGCGGGTCTTCATTCGGCCAGTATTGCGGCAGGGTGCGCAGATCGCCGTCGCGGTTGACGAACGTCTCGGGGACGCCCTCGCCCGGCTCGATCGGCATGCGGCGGAAATCCGGATTGCGGCGCAAAAACGCGGCGATCTGCTGCTCGCCCTCTTCAGGCTCCAGCGAACAGGTGCAATAGACGATGCGCCCGCCGGCGCGCGTCAGCAGCGCCGCGCGATTGAGCAGCTTTGTCTGCAGGCTCGCGAGGGTTTCAATGTCCCCCGGCTTCTTGGTCCAGGGCACGTCGGGATGTCGCCGGATCGTTCCCGTCGCCGAACAGGGCGCGTCGATTAAAATCGCGTCGAAAGGCGGCGCCTGATAGGCGGCGGCGTCGCCGACCGCGACATCGGCGTGCAATTGCAGACGCGCGAGATTCGCCGCGAGCAGTTTGAGGCGCTCGGCCGAGCGATCCAGCGCCACAACCTGAGCGCGGGCGAGCGCCATCTGCGCCGTCTTGCCGCCCGGCGCGGCGCACATGTCGAGCACGCGCTCGTCGGCCCGCGGCGCGAGCAGGCGCGCCGGCAGCGCCGCGGCGGCGTCCTGCACCCACCATTCGCCGTCGGCGTAGCCGGGAAGCTCGCTGATCGGGGCGTGCGTGCGCAGCCGCACCGACCCTGTCGGCAGCACGACCCCGTCAAGCCGCTGCGCCCATCCCTGCGGATCGTCCTTCACCGAGACGTCGAGCGGCGGCTCTAGCATGTGCATCGCCGCGATGGCGCGCCCGGTCGCTTCGCCGTAGTGCTTGCGCCAACGCTGCGTTAGCCATGTCGGCGCGTCATGCTCGCCGCTGGCGGCGACTTCGAGGAATTCGTCGCGCCGTCGCGCGAGGTTGCGCAGCACGCCATTGACCAGGCCGCTGAAGGCGGCGGTTTTCGGTTCGAGCCGCGCGGCGCGCACGGCGAGATCGACGGCGGCGTGATCGGCGGCGTCGAGAAACAGGATTTGCGCGGCGGCGGCGATCAGCGCGAATTCGAGCCGCGCGGCCTGGCGCGGCAGCCCTTTTTCGAGGAGTTCGCCCAGCGCGAAGCGGATCAGGCCTAGGCGGCGCAGCGCGACCGTGACGATCGAACGCGTCAGCGACACGTCGCGGGCGTCGAGCCCCGAGAGCCGGCATGGCACGGCGTTCGGCGCGAAGCATTCATCGAGACGATGGCCGCCCTGCACGATGTCGCCGATGATATTGGCGGCGGCGAGGCGGGCCGGCAGTCCGGGGATTTTCGCGGCTTCGGCCTCCCGCACGGCTTCGGCGGGCACGAACCCCTGGCGGGACGTTTGAGCGCGCGCCGATTTGGTCCGCGCGGAAAATGATCTACTCTCGCTGCTCGCCAAATGGCTTCTCCCTCCGCGACCAAGCCGAATCATAGCACAATCGGCGGGCGGCGGGCGACGAATGCGCGGAGGAACGGCAGTGTCGAAGGCGGAAGAAGCCCCCCCAGGACCGATGGAGCGGCGCGCGCAGCCGACGCCGGCCGCGCAGCGGGCCTTGGCCGAAGCGGCGGCGCGTCGCCGCGAGGCCGCGCAACGTCCTGCCCCGGCTCCAGAAATTGGCGGCCGCGGCGGACCTGACCCGGCGCGTTACGGCGACTGGGAGGTCAAGGGAATCGCCAGCGATTTTTGATCCGCGCGCATGCGCGTTTTTTGGAGAGCGTCAGGTATGAAAGCGCCAAAAGCAATCTGTAGCCTATTGCTTTGTTTGATTTTCTTCTTCGCCACGCGAGGAGAACCGGCGCGAGCGCAAAACCTGGATCTCGCGTCGAGCAGGGTCGTCGACCTCAGCCACGCCTTCAACGCCGAGACCATCTATTGGCCGACCTCGCCGTCGGGTTTCGAGCTCAGGGTGCTGCACAAGGGACCGACGAAGGCGGGTTTCTTCTATTTCGCCAACGCCTTCTGCTCCCCGGAGCACGGCGGCACGCATCTCGACGCGCCGATGCATTTCGCCGAGGGCCGCTGGACGAATGCCGACATCCCCGTCGAGCGCTTCGTCGGTCCAGCGATCGTCATCGACGTCGCCGCCAAGGCCGAGGCCAATCCGGATTATTTGCTGACGGTGGAAGACATCGCCGCCTGGGAGGCGGCGCATGGCCGCATTCCGGATAAGGCCATTGTGCTGCTGCGCACCGGCTGGAGCGCGCGCTGGCCCGACAAGAAGGCCTATCTCGGCGACGATACGCCGGGCGACGCCACGCATCTCCATTTTCCGTCTTTTGGACCCGAAGCGGCGGCTTGGCTTGCGAAAGAGCGCCGCCCGAACCTTATCGGCGTCGACACGGCGAGCGTCGATAATGGACCGTCGCAGGATTTCCTGGTGCACCGGATCATTGGCGCCGCCAATATCGGGGGCTTGGAAAACCTTACCAACCTCGACCAGCTGCCGCCGACGGGCGCGATCGTCGTCGCCCTGCCGATGAAGATCGAGAAGGGCTCGGGCGGCCCCGCGCGCATCATCGCCATCACGCCACGATGAGCTGTCACCCAACGCCGTTGTCGCGCAGGAAGGCGAGCGCCTTTTCCCAGGCGTCCCTGGCGACGTCGGCCCGGTAGCTTTCGCGATAGTCGGCGAAGAACGCATGCGGCGCGTCGGCATAGACGATGATGTCGGCAGGCGCCTGCGCCTTCCTCAGGCGCTCGCGCATGGCCTCGATCAGCTCGGCGGGAATGCCCGGATCGGCGCCGCCATAGAGTCCCAGCGTCGGCGTTTTGATCTTTGCGGCGACGTCGATCGGCCATTGCGGCTGCGCCGGCGTATGCGGCCCATCGAGCCGTCCGTACCAAGGAACGCAGGCAAGGAGCTGCGGCCGATGCGCCGCATAGAGCCAGGCGATCCGCCCGCCCCAGCAAAATCCGGTGATCGCCGCGCGTTTGGCGTCGCCGCCCTTCGTCACGGCGCAAGCCAGCCCCTCATCGAACGTCGCCATCGTCTCGGCGTCAGGAACCTTGGCGACAATCTCGCGAATCGCCTCAATGTCCGGCGCCTGTTGGGGGTCGCCATGGCGGATGAGGAAATCCGGGGCGACGGCGAAAAACCCGAGCTTGGCGAAGCGCCGCACGATGTCGCGGATATGTTCATTCAGGCCGAAGATTTCCTGCGCGACGAGAATGATCGGGAAATCGGCGCCGGTTTGCGGACGGGCGAAATAGGCCGGAGCGCCGCCGGGCAATGTCGTCGCGCCCGTCTCAAGCCCCTGCGCGTTTGTGACGATGGCGCTTGGCGAAGCCGCCCCTGAGGCGTCGGCGGACCGGACGGGGTTGATCCTGGGCGAGATCACGAAGCCTCCTGGGATGCTGGCGTCGGGCATTAGCTATGAATGAAACGCGACCTGTCCAGCCGCCATCCGAAGATCGTTCGGCTCCATCCTTGAAGCGCTTTTGTGTGCGCATGCCGCGCCGACCGCGGGAAAAGCTGGCGCGTCAGGAGACCGCGCGACCCGCGACTTCTCTTTGCGCCAAAAACCGCGTATATCGCCGCACCGTGATCGGCGGACCCACGCCGAAGGAAAGCTGCCTTGGTCGTGCTCGCCCGGGGCGAACGCCCTCTTCCGAGACCGTCGGCAAGAGGCGCGGCGGGTTCTATCAAAGGAAACGTCCATGACGCAGCGATCCGACGCCGCCGGTCCCGCCTCCGGCGGCGATGGGACGGAAGCTCTTGCGCATCAGGGAGACGAGCGCGCGAAAGGGGGACTCGCCGGCCTCCTCATCGGGTCGATCGGCGTCGTCTACGGCGACATCGGCACGAGCCCGCTCTACGCCCTGCGCGAGTCGCTAGCGCATCAGGTCGAGCACGACGCGCTGACGGAGGAGTCCGTCATCGGCTCCATCTCGCTGCTGATTTTTGCGCTGATTTTCACGGTGACGATTAAATATGTCATCTTCGTCATGCGCGCCGACAACCGCGGCGAAGGCGGCATCCTTTCGCTGATGGCCCTGGCGCAGACCGCCATGGGGCGTCGCACGCAAGTCGCTTTCTTGCTTGGCGTTGGGGGCGCGGCGCTCTTCGCCGGCGAGGCGATTATCACCCCGGCGATCTCGGTGATGTCGGCCATTGAGGGTCTGGAGCTGGTCACGCACCGCTTCAGCGAATTCGTTCTGCCGATCACCATCTTCATCCTTGTCACGCTATTTTGGGTGCAAAGCCACGGCACCGCGCGGGTGGCGGCTTTCTTCGGGCCGATAATGATCGTCTTTTTTCTCACCATCGGCATATTGGGCGCGATTCATATTCCGGAAGCGCCGCAGGTGCTGCGCAGTTTCGATCCTCGGCAGGGCATCGGCTTTCTGGTGACGCACGGCTGGCTCGGCTTCGCGGTCCTCGGCTCGGTTTTTCTTGCGGTCACCGGCGTCGAAGCGCTTTACGCCGACATGGGTCATTTCGGTCGCGGGCCGATCCGGGCGGCCTGGCTCGGATTCGTGCTGCCGGCGCTGCTGCTCAATTATCTCGGTCAGGGCGCGCTGGTGCTGTCGAGCCCTGAAGCGGTCGGCAATCCGTTCTTCCTGCTGGCGCCGGAGTGGGGGCTTTTGCCGCTCGTGATCCTTTCGACGCTGGCGACGACGATCGCCGCGCAAGCTGTCATCACCGGGGCGTATTCGCTGTCCCGGCAAGCCATCCAGCTTGGCCTCATTCCTCGGCTCAAGGTCACCCATACGTCGGCGTCGCAGGAAGGTCAGATCTATATCGGCCGCATCAACCGGCTCATGCTCATCGGCGTGCTGCTGCTCGTGATCGCCTTCAAGAGTTCGTCGGCGCTTGCTTCCGCCTATGGCATCGCCGTCACCGGCACCATGGTGCTTTCGACGTCGCTCCTGTTCATCGTCGCCTGGCGCAAATGGGGATGGCCGTTATTCGTGTCGATTCTCTTCGCCGCCTCGTTCCTGGTCGTCGAATTCGCCTTTCTCACCGCCAATCTCATGAAGGTCAAAGACGGCGGCTGGGTGCCGCTCGCGCTCGGCGGCTGCGTCATGATCATCATGTGGACATGGACGCGCGGCACGCGGCTGCTCGCCGAAAAAACCCATCGCGACTCGATCCCGATGATGGATCTCATCGCGATGCTGCGGAAGTCGCCGCCGCCGCGCGTGCCGGGCACGGCGATCTTTCTGACCAGCGACCCGGCCGTCGCGCCGACCGCGCTGATGCACAATCTCAAGCACAACAAGGTTCTGCACGAGCGCGTGCTGGTGATCTGCGTGAAGACCGAGGACCGTCCGCGCGTGGCGCCGGACAGGCGTTTCGAAATCAAGAATCTCGCCGACGATTTCTACTGCGCCACGCTGCACTACGGCTTTATGGAGAGCCCGCGCGTTCCCGCGGCGCTCGCCGCCATGCGCAAGGCCGGCCTGAAATACGACATCATGACCACGAGTTTCTTCTTGGGGCGGCGGACGATCAAGGAAAGTCCCTCGTCGGAAATGCCGACGTGGCAGGACAAGCTTTACGTCGCGCTCACCCACCAGGCCGCCAACGCGACGGACTTCTTTTCGATCCCCTCTGACCGCGTCGTGGAATTGGGCGCCCAGGTGACGATTTAGCGCGCGCAAAAACAGTGGACGCGAGGGCGCCCAGGCACTAAGCAACGGCGGCCTCCATGGCTCGCGGGAGAGCCGAAGACCGTCCGGCGCGGCCGGGACGATCGGGCTTTCTGAAGAAATTGCGCCGCCTTAACAGGGACGTCTGTCGCTTATGCCCACCCGCATCGATGATCGCTTCGCCGCCCTCGAGAAGGAGGGGCGCGCCGCTCTCGTGACCTTCGTGATGGCGGGCGACCCCGATCTGGCGACGTCGCTCGACGTTCTGCGGAGCCTCCCAGGCGCCGGGGCGGACGTCATCGAAGTCGGCATGCCCTTCACCGACCCTATGGCGGACGGGCCGGCGATCCAGGCGGCGGGCCTGCGCGCGCTCAAGGCCGGGACCACGCTCAAGAAGACGCTTAAGCTGGTCACGGATTTCCGCGCCGGCGACGACGCCACCCCCATCGTGCTGATGGGCTATTACAATCCGATCTACGTCTATGGCGTGGACAAGTTCCTCGCCGACGCGACCGCGGCCGGCGTGGACGGTCTGATCGTCGTCGATCTTCCGCCCGAGGAAGACGCCGAACTCTGCACGCCCGCCCGCGACGCGGGCCTGAACTTTATTCGCCTCGCCACGCCGACGACGGACGACAATCGGCTGCCCAAGGTGCTAAAAAACACAAGCGGCTTCGTCTACTATGTCTCGCTGACCGGCATCACCGGCGCTGCGCTGGCGGACTATGCCGGCGTCAGCCAGGCGGTCGCCCGCATCAAGCGGCATACGGCGCTGCCGATCGCCGTCGGCTTTGGCGTCAAGACTGCGGAGAACGCCGCCGAAATCGCCCGCAACGCCGATGGCGTCGTCGTCGGCACGGCGCTGGTCGAAGCGCTCAAGGCCTCGCTCGACGCCGAGGGTCGCGCGGGTCCCTCGAGCGTGAGCGCGGTGACCGGTCTTGTCGCGTCGCTCGCGCAAGGCGTGCGCGACGCCCGCCCCAAAGGCGGCGTGATGAGTTGGTTGACGAGGCTCGTGACATGAACTGGTATTCGAACGTCGTCCCGCCGAAGATCAAGGCGCTGATCAAGCGCGAGGCGCCCGAAAATCTCTGGGTGAAATGTCCGGACAGCGGGCAGCTCGTTTTCCATAAGGACATCGAGGCCAATCTCTATGTCGTGCCCGGTTCGGGCTATCACATGCGCTGTCCGGTCGAGACGCGGCTCGCCAATCTTTTCGACGACGCCGCGTGCGAACTGCTGCCGACGCCGGAAGCGCCCCTCGATCCGCTCAAATTTCGCGACATCAAGCGTTACGTCGATAAGCTGAAGGAATATCGAGTCAAGACCGGCATGGCCGACGCCGTGACGCTCGCCTCCGGCAATATCGAAGGGTCGCCCGTCACGGTCGCCGTTCAGGATTTCGAATTCATGGGCGGCTCGCTCGGCATGGCGGCGGGCGAGGCGATCATCGCCGGCTGCGAATATGCGCTCGCCCAGCGCACGCCTTTCGTGATGTTCACGGCCTCCGGCGGCGCGCGTATGCAGGAGGGCATGTTTTCGCTGATGCAGATGCCGCGCACGACGATCGCCGTGCAGCGGCTGCGCGAGGCGCGGCTGCCCTATATCGTCGTGCTGACCAATCCGACGACGGGCGGCGTCACCGCGTCCTACGCCATGCTTGGCGACGTGCAGATCGCCGAACCGGGCGCGATCATCGGCTTCGCCGGCGCCCGCGTCATCGAGCAGACGATCCGGGAGAAGCTCCCCGAAGGATTTCAACGCGCCGAATATCTGCGCGATCACGGCATGGTGGACATGGTGGTGCCGCGTCAGGAGATTCGCGCGACGCTGGCGCGCCTGTGCGGTCTATTGACCAAGTCGCCGCCGCGACGCGCGGCCGCCTGACGTCACGAGGCGCAGCCGCAATGGATCAGCATGACGCGATCCTGTCGCGACTGCTCACGCTCCACCCAAAGAAGATCGATCTGTCGCTGGGGCGCACGGAGCGGCTGCTCGCGGCGCTGGGACGCCCCGAGCTGAGGCTGCCGCCGATCATTCACGTGGCGGGAACCAACGGCAAGGGCTCGACCATCGCCTTTCTGCGGGCGATGCTCGAAGCCGCCGGCAAGCGCGTGCATGTCTATACGTCCCCTCACCTTCTGCGCTTCAACGAACGCATTCGTCTTGGCGCCGATGGCGGCGGAAAGCTCATCGACGACGCCCGCCTGAACGCGGCGCTGGAGCGCTGCGAACAGGCCAACGCCGGCCAGCCGATCACTTTCTTCGAGATCACGACGGCGGCGGCGTTCCTGCTCTTCGCCGAAGCGCCGGCCGACTGGCTGCTGCTCGAGACGGGTCTGGGCGGGCGCTATGACGCCACCAATGTCATCGCCCAACCCAAGTCCGCCATTATCACCTCTATCTCACTCGACCACCTCGAGTTTCTCGGCGATACGGTGGAGAAGATCGCTTACGAGAAGGCGGGCATCTTCAAGACGGGCGCGCCGGCGGTCATCGGCTTCCAGTCGGAGCCCGTGGCGAGGGCTCTGGAGCGGGAGGCGCGGCGCGTCGGCGCGCCGCTCATCGTCGCGGGCCGGGACTTTCACATCTGCAACGAGAACGGGCGGCTCGTCTATGAGGACGAGCGCGGGCTGCTCGATCTGCCGCTGCCGCGGCTCGCCGGGCGCCACCAGCATGAAAACGCCGCCGGCGCCATCGCCGCCCTGCGCGCGGTCGCGCCGGAGATTCCGACTGCGGCGATCGAGGCCGGGCTGACGCGCGCCGAATGGCCGGCGCGGCTGCAACGGCTCATCCGCGGCGCCATCGTCGATCTCGCCCCGCCCGGCGCCGAAGTGTGGCTCGACGGCGGCCATAATGAGGACGGCGGCCGCGTCCTGGCCGAGGCGATGGCCGAGTTTCACGACAAGGCCCCCCGTCCGCTGGCGCTGATCTGCGGCGCGCAAACGACCAAGGACGTACGCGCGCTGCTGAAGCATTTCGTCGGCCTGGCCCGGGAGGTCGTCGCCGTGCCGGTCGAGGGCGAGCATAAGAGCTGGCCGCCGGAGGAGGTGGCGCGACTCGCCGTCGCGGAAGGCATCCCCGCCGCGGCGGCCGGCGGCGTGGAGGAAGCGCTAGCGCTGCTTACGACGCGCAGCTTCGACGCGCCGCCGCGCGTGCTCATCGCCGGTTCGCTCTATCTTGCCGCCTCGGTGCTCGCCGCCAACGGCTCAGTCGTCGAATAGCCGCCGGAGCCGGGCGTTGGACCGGGTCGGATTCACACGGCGCCCAATAGAGTATATGAAGCGGGCGAAATCCGCCGGAGGCGCCCCTTTCCGCTTGCGGAAGAGAGCGTCGTCGTCATCTGTCCTCGTGGAGCTGAAGATTTATGACCCTGATGTTGGCCAGCGTTCTCTCGCGCGAGGAGGCGGAGATCGCCCTCTCCCGCGGCGCCGACATCATCGACTGCAAGGCGCCCGCGCGCGGCGCGCTCGGCGCGCTGCCGCTGGCCACGATCGCGGAGATCGTCGCCTATGTCGACGGCCGCCGCCCGGTCAGCGCCGTTGTGGAGCTGCCGCATGATGTCGCGCATGCGTTGCGCGACTTTGAAGAGGTCGCCGCCGCGGGCGTCGACTATGTGAAATTCGCCCTGCCGGCGACGTCCGACGCGGTCGAGATCATCGACGCGCTGGCGCCGCTGACCGCGAGAACCAAGCTCGTCGCCGTCCTCTTCGCCGATCTCGGCCCCGAGTTCGACACGCTCGAGCCGCTGGCGGGCGCCGGCTTTCACGGCGCCATGCTGGACACCGCGCATAAGGGCAAGGGCCGGTTGCTCGATTATATGAGCGTTGGCGCGCTGTCGGAATTCGTGGCGCGCTGCCGCGCGGTCGGGCTCGCTTCCGGACTCGCCGGCGCCTTGGAGCCTCCTGACGTGCCGCGGCTGCTTGTCGCCGGCGCGGACGTGCTGGGGTTTCGCGGCGCGCTGTGCGCGCATGGCGACCGGCGGAGCGCCATCGACGGCCGCGCCACGACGCTGATCCGCGATTTGATTCCTTCGACGCGCGATGCGCATGCCGCATTTCACGCCGAATGGGCGTTCCTCGGCCGCGGCTATGTCGAACCCCCCGGCGCGAACGACACCGACTGCGTATTTCTCAAGGACTATGTCGCGCCGGTCGAGATCGGCGCCTACGCCCATGAACACGGCCATACGCAGCGGGTGCGGTTCAACGTCGAAGCCGACGTGACCCGCGTCAACGGCTCGGACGACATGCGTTCGATCTTTTCCTACGACGTGATCATGGACGCGATAAAGATGATCCTCGCAGGAGGCCATATCGAGCTTGTGGAAACGATCGCCGAGCGTCTGGCCGAAAGCGTGCTGCTGCATGAACGCGTGCGCGCCGTCACCGTCCAGGTCGAAAAACTCGACGTCGCTCCCGGCGCCGTCGGCGTAAGGATCCGGCGCGCCCGCGCCCATGAGGACGCGCGCCGCCTGCAGGCGCCGCCGATGCGCATCGATGCCGTCAGATAGCGCGCCCCTCGTCGTCAAGATTGGCGGCAGCCTGCACGCTTCGCCGGCGCGCGCGGCGTGGCTCGCGGCGCTCAAGCGCTACCCTGCGCCGCTGACGCTCGTTCCTGGCGGCGGACCCTTCGCCGACGCCGTGCGCGCCGCGCAGCCCGCGATGGGCTATGACGACGAGACCGCGCACGCCATGGCGGTTCTGGCGATGGAGCAATATGCGCTGGCGCTCGCGAACCGTGACGATGCGCTGGCGCTCGCAGCCTCCCCTGACGCGATTGAAGCCGCCCATGCGCAAGGACGCATCGCCCTTTGGCGCGCGAGCGCGATGGCCGCATCGGCCTCCGATGTCGCGCCCCGCTGGGACGTCACATCCGACAGTCTCGCCGCGTGGCTTGCCAAGAAAACCGGCGCCCGGGCGCTGCTGCTCGTCAAGAGCGTCGATGTCCCCGAAGGCGCCGCGCTGAGCGAGATTGTGAACAAGGGCGTTGTCGATCGGGCGCTTCCAGACTATCTCGATGAGACGCCGCTCTTCATCGCCGGCCCCTCGTCTCTCCCGCACGCCGCCGCGCTTCTTGCCGACGGCGTCCCGCCAGGCGCGGCCATCGCCACTTTTCCAACGCGGAAGTCCGCCTGATGACAAAAAAGAAAATCGTTACGCCGCGCTGGGGCTGGGCGCTTACCGGATCAGGACATTTCTTCACCGAATGTCTCGACATGATCCGCACCCTCGATCACGTCGATCTCTTCGTCAGCAAAGCGGCGGCCGAAGTTGTGCGCATGTACAAGCACGATCTTTCGCTGCCGGAGACGGTGCGCATCTTCAAGGACACGACGGCGAGCGCCGCGCCGGTCGGCAATTTCTATTACAACTTTTACCACACGCTGGTGCTCGCGCCCGCGACCTCGAACACGGTGGCGAAATGCGTCGCCGGCATTTCCGACAATCTCGCGACCAATGTGTTCGCGCAGGCCGGCAAATGCCGGGTGCCGACGGTCGTCTTCGCCTGCGACACCGCGCCCGAACTCGAGACGCGCGCGCCCAAGGGCATGGTGATGGTCTATCCGCGCCGCATCGATCTGCAGAACACCGACGCGCTCAAATCCTTCGAGGCGACGCAGGTGGTCGAGAGCCTCGCCGCCTTGCAGGAGGCAGTGGAGCGCCGCCGTCGCGAAGTCGAGCCGCAACCCTAACGAAAGCCGCGCATGAGCGAGCGCCTGCTGTTCCTCACCGGCCATCTCGCATTGCCGCGATTGGAGCGCATGGTCGCGAGCTTCGGCGAAGCGGCGCGGGACTGGCGCATTCACGACATCGGCGTGAAGGTCGCGGCGCTGATGACCCAGGAGATCATCAAGCGGCGCCTGCCGCGCCCCGTCGAGGCGGATCGGGTGATCCTGCCTGGCCGCTGCCGCGCCGATCTCGCCGCGCTGACCGAGGAGTTCGGCGCCGCCTTCGAACGCGGGCCGGAAGAAATCGCCGATCTTCCCGCCTATCTCGGGCGCGGCGGCGCGCGGCCCGATCTCTCGCGCTACGACATGCAGATCTTCGCCGAGATCGTCGACGCCTCAAAGATGAGCGTCGCGGATATTTTGGCCAAAGCGCGCGAACTCGCGGCCGGCGGCGCCGACGTCATCGACCTTGGCTGCCTGCCGGATACGCCTTTCGATCATCTTGAGGACGCCATCGCGGCGCTCAAGGCCGCCAGCCTGAAAGTCAGCGTCGACTCGGCAAATGTCGACGAGCTTGAGCGCGCGGCGAGGGCGGGCGTCGATCACCTCTTGAGTCTCGACGAAGAAACGCTCGCGATCCTGCCGGACAAATCCCCTATCGTCCCGGTCCTGACGCCTCGCCCGCACGGCGATCTCGATTCGCTGCAGCGCGCCGCGCGGCGGGCGCGCGAGCGCGGAATCGCCGCCATTCTCGATCCGATTCTCGATCCGATTCATTTCGGCTTCGCCGCCTCGATCGCCCGCTACGTTGAACTGCGCGCGCGCGAGCCTGACGCCGAGATCATGATGGGCACGGGCAATCTCACCGAACTCACCGACGCCGATTCCGCCGGCGTCACCGCGGCGATGCTCGGCATATGTTCCGAGCTCGACATCCGCCATCTGCTCACGGTGCAGGTTTCGCCGCATACGCGGCGCACGCTCCAGGAGCATGACGCGGCGCGGCGATTGATGTTCGCCGCCCGCGCCGACCGCGCTCTGCCGAAAGGCTATAGCGACGCCCTGCTGCAGATCCACGACCGCAAGCCTTACGCCGCGACGCCGGAAGAGATCGCCGAGCTTGCGCGCGAGCTGCGCGACGCTAATTTCCGGATAGAGACGACGCAGGACGGCGTGCACATCTACGCCAAGGGATTCCACCATGCCGCCGCCGACGCTATGGCGCTCTTTCCGCATCTTGCCGTCGAACATGACGGCGCCCACGCCTTTTACCTTGGCGCGGAATTGATGAAAGCCGAGATCGCCTACAAGCTCGGCAAACGCTATCGTCAGGATGAGCCGCTCGACTTTGGCGTCGCGACGGACATCAATGAAGAGGACGCGACGCGGTTCAAGGAACTGGGTCACACCATGCGCAAAGCAGGCGAAGGACCGCCGAAAGATGCCGCTGATACATGAATGCGTCGTCACGACGCTGTCGCCGGAAGGTCGACCGCATATCGCGCCGCTCGGACTGATAGAGGATCAGGGCTACTGGATCGCCGCGCCCTTCCGCCCCTCTTCGACCTTGTTCAATCTCACGCATAATCCGAGAGCCACGGCGAGCTTTACCGACGATGCGCGCATATTTGCCGGACTCGTCGTCGGGCAACGCAACTGGCCGCTCACCGACATCGAGGACTGGCCGGCGCCGCGCCTGTCCGCCGCGCTGGCGCATGCCGAACTCGTCGTCGCCCGCGTCGAGGAGCACGAAGTGCGGCCGCGCTTCTTCTGCCGGGTGAGGCGGATTGAATCGCATCGCGCCTTTCTTGGCATGAACCGGGCGCGCGCCGCCGTGCTGGAAGCGGCCATTCTCGCGACGCGGCTCGACATGCTGCCGCGCGAGAAGATCGAAAGCGAACTCGCCTATCTGCAGATCGCCATCGACAAAACCGCAGGGGACGCCGAGCGCGAAGCCTGGGACATGGTGATGGCGAAGATTGACGCGCATCAGCGCGCGCCAGGACGGCCCTCCCACAAGAAACGCAGCGCCTTGCCATAAGGCCGGGCTACGACGAAGCCAGCAACGCCAGCGCCGCAGCCGGCGCGCAATTCGCGGCCTTTCCGGCCAAAGCCGGGGCCGCTGCGATCAGTTCGGCGAAATCGATGAAAATCCGGCCCTGCGCTTGCGCCAAACGCGCAGCGAGTTTGCGGCCGACCCCGGCGCCGACGAGCGGCGCGTGGAACGCGATCGCCTCACGCGACTGGAGCAGAGCGATCTGATCTTCGATGGCGCGCAACTGCGCCCGCGCGAGAAATTCCGCGAAGGCGCGCTGCTGCGGGTTGGTCAACTCGGCGGCGTCGCGCCCCGCAAGGCGCGCGAGACGCGCGCGCGACGCCGCAACCGTCTTCGCCCGTCCATCCGCCGTCGGCGAAAGATCGTCCTCGGTTTCGCCTTCGGAGAGATCGCCCAGCACCCGCCGCACGTCGGCCATCGACGCGAAGGCTTCATTGACGAGCGGCGTCCACCTTCCGGCGACCGGCGCGCGCGCCGCATAAGCCTGAGGCGCGCCGCGCGAAAACCCCGCATAGCAGAGTTCGCCATAAGCGAGGCGCTCGGCGTCGTTTATGCCATGCGCCGCGACGCGGCCGCCGCAAAGCGGCGTCAGGTCGGTCGTCGTCGATCCAATGTCGATGAACAGCGCATTGGCGTGGTGGCGCGCGACCAGTTCGGCCGCCGCGCGCCAATTCGCCGAGGCGACCGCGTCGGCATTCGCGCCGACCTCGTCACGCGCGATGAAGCCGCGGTCGCCGGCGTAAAAAAGAATGTCCGGCGCGCCGATCTCGCGGGCGGCGATCGCGGCGACCGTCGCGACTCCGCGCGCCCTGCTTTCAAAGGCGTCGGACAACTCCGCCGTCATGGTGACGCGATGACGTTCGGCATGGCCGAGCGCCATGCGCGCGCCGTGCAGCGCGCGCTCCAAACTCGCGACGCTTTCATGCGGGGCGCAGGCGATCTGAACGACCGCCGTCAGACGGCCGTCGTCCGCGCGCGCCGCCTTCACATGCGCGCCGCCAATATCCCAGCCGAGGATCGACGCCACCCGCCTCTCCAAAAGAAAAAGGGGAGCCGCGCGGCTCCCCTTCGATATTGAAGACGTTCGCGCGACTCAGTTCGGCGCGAAGGGGTGCTTGGCTTCGTTGCGCTTGGCGACGACTTCGGAGGCCTTCGGCTCGCCCTTGACGGCGCGCGCGATCGCTTCCTTCGTCGCGGTATAGTTATAATCCTGGATCTTCTTGTCGTCCGAAGCGTCCCAGTGAATGAACACGCCGACCGAAATGAAGATGTCGTCGGCTTCCTCGACCGGGATCACGCCCTCGGCCACCGAATCCGCAACCGCCTTGGCGACGCCATGCTGCGCCGGGCCAAACATCTGCACCGCCTGCTTGGCGCCCTTGATCGTCACCTTGTTGAACAGGATCGTGTTGGGCTTGCACAGAAGGTTCGGCGCGACCACCGCGAGCAGCGTCGTGAAGCCGTCCTTGTTGTTGACCAGCGCATTGGCGAAAGCGAGTTCGGCCGCCGAGCCGCGCGGACCCATGATCAGATCGATATGCGCAACTTCATTGCCGTCGCCGACCAGCGACTCGCCGACCAGCATCTTGTTGATCACTGCCATGT
>Ga0209347_1002946_pt1 | contig 21083 bp, 16 predicted proteins | sample AutmiccommuBRH23_FD_187382 | JGI IMG/M metagenome (GOLD analysis project Ga0209347, IMG submission 187382) | Deep subsurface microbial communities from Mt. Terri, Switzerland - Autotrophic microbial communities BRH/23 (SPAdes) (version 2) | ecosystem: Environmental > Aquatic > Deep subsurface >...
AGAACACCGACCAGCGCAGACGCCACCGGACGACGGGTAAGCCAACGTGTTGTATTAGCGTACATAATCGTGATTCTCCCTGAGTCGCGTGGCGCAACCGGGGCACGATTAAGGCGTTGCAATGCAACTCATGGTGAGTCTGTGGCTAGCCGGCTTTGGTGGTCGCCGGCTCGACCGGCTCGTCGTCGGAGCTCAGGGCCTTCTGCTCGCAGCGCTGCTCGGCCGGCTTCGATCGCCGGGTCAGGTTGTGGGCGGTATTTATGATCGCGATGTGGGAGAAGGCCTGCGGGAAGTTGCCGACCTGACGCTGGGTCTTGGGATCGTACTCCTCGGCCAGGAGGCCAACATCGTTGCGAAGGCTCAGCAGCCGCTCGTAGAGCTTCTTGGCATCGGCCCGGCGCCCAAGGAGAACGAGATTGTCCGCGAGCCAGAAACTGCAGGCGAGGAACGCACCCTCGCCCACGGGCAGGCCGTCGCCCCCCTCTCGCGTGTCATAGCGCAACACGAAGCCGTTAGCGGTCAGCCGCTGCTCGATCGCCTCGACGGTACCGCGAATGCGCGGATCACTGGGCGGCAGGAAGCCGACGAGCGCCATCAATAGCGTGCTCGCGTCGAGATCGGTGCCATTGTACTTGTCGACGAATGCGCCAACCTTGGGATTGTAGGCGTACTTGCACACGTCGGAATGGATCTTCGCGCGCAGCTTTCGCCAGCGCTCGACAGGGCCCTGGAAGCCGAACCGCTCCGCGCTCTTGATCGAGCGGTCGAACGCAACCCACGCCATCACTTTCGAGTAGGTGAATTTCTGGCGGCCGCCACGCTTTTCCCAGATGCCCTCGTCGGGCTCGTTCCAAATCTTCTCCAATTGGGACATGAGCGCGAGCTGCAGCTCCCAGCCGGCCTTGTTGGCAATAGACCTCGTCGATCGCGCCTGATGCACGGCGTCCATCAACTCGCCGTAGACATCGATCTGAAGCTGGCCTGCCGCCGCGTTGCCGATGCGAACGGGACGCGCGCCCTGATAGCCCGAAAGCCACGGAACCTCCCATTCGGTCAGGCGGCGCTCACCGGCGATGCCGTACATGATCTGAACCTGGTCGGGCGAGCCGGCGACGGCGCGCAACAGCCAATCGCGCCAGGCCCTCGCCTCGTCGTAGTAGCCCGAGTTCATCAACGCCTGCAGCGTGAAAGTCGTATCGCGCAGCCAGCAGTAGCGGTAATCCCAGTTGCGCGAGCCGCCCAGCTCCTCGGGCAGCGAAGTAGTCGGCGCCGCAACCACGCCGCCGGTGGGGCGATAGGTCAGCGCCTTGAGCGTGATCAGCGAACGCGTGACAGCATCGCCGTAGGTCTTGACCGGCTCGGCCTTCTTGCACCAGTTGCGCCAGAACGACTGGGTCGCCGTCAGCGCCTTCATCGGATCGATCGGTTCTGGCGGCTTGGAGAAGGAGGGCGAGTAGCTCAGCACGAACGGCACGGTCTCGCCTTCGGAGACGACGAACTCGCCGACAGTCTTCATATCCTGGCCGAACACCTTGACCGGAGTGCGCAAGATCGCGCGATCGGGCCCGGCGATCATGCTTAGCGTGTGCTTGTCGAGCCTGCTGACCCAGGGGACGATCGAGCCGTAATCGAAGCGCAGAGTGAGCTCGCAGCGCATGGAGACTTGGCCGCGCTTGCCGACCACCAGGCGAACGATGTCCGAAGTCTTGCCGCGGGGCGGCATGAAATCGAGGACGGAGACGATGCCGTCCTCCGTCTGGTGCGTCGTCTCTAGGACGAGCGTGTTCTTCCGGTAGGAGCGCTTCGTCTCGATGATCTTGCCGACCGGCGCCAGCAGCCAGCGGCCGTTATCCGGCGTGCCCAGCATTGCGGAAAAACATGCGCCGCCGTCGAAGCGCGGCCAGCACAGCCAATCGATGGAGCCGCTCTTGGAGACAAGCGCCGTCGTTTCGCAGTCGCCGATCAGGGCATAATCTTCGATCTTGGAGGACAGTGTCTCAACTCCCGGCTCTGAGTGTGAGAAACGGGTCTCAGGGCCCCGCACCAATCCCTACATAGCGACAAACTCCTTGAAGCCCGTTAATTGCATGCGCCACACGTGATTATGGCGACGGTCCTATTTCGCCTCGCGCTCGAGCAGCTTGCGCTTGCGCTCAAGACCCCAGCGGTAGCCGGAAAGGCGGCCATCGCTGGCAATCACGCGATGGCAAGGAATGGCGACGGCCAGGGGATTGGCGGCGCAGGCACCAGCCACCGCGCGGACCGAATTCGGCTTGCCGATGCTGCGCGCAACGTCCGCGTAGGTTGCCGTCGAGCCCGCCGGAATATCATGCAGTGCTGCCCACACACGCTGCTGGAAGGCGGTCCCGCGCACATCGAGCGGCAGGGCAAGTGCGGTTTGCGGCGCCTCGACGTGGGCAATTACCTGGACAAGAAGCTTTGCGAACGCCTTGTCCCCTTCAGCGATATGCGCCTTGGGGAAGCGCATTGCGAGATCCTGCGCAAGCGCACGCTTGTCGTCCCCCAGCAGAATGGCGCAAAGTCCCGCCTCGCTCGCCGCGACCAGAACCAGCCCAAGCGAGCACGTCCCCGTGGCAAAGCGGATCGTCACGTCCTCACCGCCCGAGCGATACCGGCTCGGTGTCATGCCCAAGTCTTTCGAGGCCCCGGCATAGAAGCGGCTTGCAGACTGGAAGCCCGACCGGAAGATCGCATCCGTTACCGTCGTGGTGTGTGTGAGATGCTCGCGCATGCGCTGGTTGCGGACGCCCACCGCATACGCCTTCGGCGTAATCCCGGCCGTCGCCTTGAACAATCGATGGAAGTGATAGGAGCTGAGCCCCACGGCCGCCGCCAGCTCCTTCAAGGATGGCGGAGCTTCGGCGTCCTCGATTAGCCGGCAGGCATGCGCGATCTTTGCCGAATTGACCGCATCGAGCGCCGCAGCATCGGGTCGACACCGCTTGCATGGGCGAAAACCGTCGGCCTCGGCTTCTGCCCGCGTTGCGTGGAAGCGCACATTCTCGCGCTTCGGCCGTCGCGCCGGACATGAGGGGCGGCAATAGACGCCCGTCGTCGCGACCGAGTAGTAGAAGGTCTCGTCGAAGGCCTTGTCGCGCGCCAGCACGGCCGCCCAGCGTGCCTTGTCGCTGGATACGGGCTTGGTGCGCAATGCCTTCGCAAGGCCACGGCTCATGTCTTCCAAGCCTTCCGCTCGGTTTCCAAAGTCAGAGCAAATCTAGTGCAGCGGGCGAGGCAGTGCACCCCGATCCTTGCGGTCAAATTGCGAAAGGCCTGGAAAGCGGGATCAGGCGCTGCGCTTGATCGACGGGCTCAGTTCCCTGAGCAGCTCAAGGATATGCGCCCTGAGCGTCAGGATATCCGTGCGCGATTTGACCAGCCGCCGCGACACTAGACCACTCGACATGGTTGGTGCCTCATCGACCGAATAGACGAGCACGCGCGGCATCGGACCCTCCCTCTGCGTCAGGGCCCGCAGCACATCTCCATGAGGATATGTGTCGAGGATGACGACATCGAAGCGCTGTGTCACCAGCAGGGGAAGGGCCTCCCCGTACGTTGCAACCGCGGTCATATCCGCGACATCGCCAATGATCTCGGCCAGTACGGCGCTCATGTCGCGATCGCTCTCGACGTGAAGCAGTCGCGGCCTGGGAGCAGCCACGCCAGCCGCATCGGCCGACGCGTCCGCCCGAAGGGCCGCCACGTCCTGCTTGCCTCTTTCCTCGTTTCGCGACTGTAGTGCAGGCATCTCGAAATGGAACGTCGTGCCCCCTCCGACCTTGCTGTCGAAGCCGATGGTGCCGCCGAACCGCTCCACGATCGCCTTGGTTATGCTGAGCCCGAGGCCGGTGCCACCCTTCTGGCGCGTGTCGGAGGAATCGGCCTGGGCAAACTTCTGGAAAACGCGGGCGCGGAAGCTCTCGGCGATGCCCGGCCCCGCATCGCTGACACTCACACGCACCCTGTCGCCCAGCATTTCAGCGCGGACCCTGACGGTTCCGCCCGCGGGCGAAAACTTCACCGCATTGGAGAGGAGGTTCCACAACACTTGCGCCAGCCGGTCCCGATCGGTGTCGAGCTCGATATCGGCAGGGACATCGACCAGATCGAGCGTCACGCCTTCGACCGCCGCCTCTTTGGACAGCCTCGCCACCTCCTGCTCGACGAGCTGTCGCAGATTTTCTGTCGTTCGCGTGAACTCGATCGCCCCGGCCTCGAGCCGATCAATGTCGAGGATGTCGTTGATGAGATTGGTGAGGCGCTTTCCATTGTCGTGGGCAAGGCCGACCATGCGCGCGACCTTCTCAGGAAGATCGCCGACCTTGCCTGCGCGCAGCAACCCCAGCGAGCCCATGATCGAGGTCAGCGGCGTGCGCAGCTCGTGCGTCACGGTGGAGACGAACTCCGTCTTGAGGCGCTCGATCCGCTTGCGCTCGGTGATATCGCGAATGACACCGCTGAACAGCACGTCGCCCTCAATCTCGATCTGGGCGACGGCTATTTCAATGTCGATGAGCTCGCCGCTCTTGCGCCGCCCCGTCAGCTCACGCCGGGCGCCAACGAAAGTGCCCTCTCCGGTTCTCAGATAATGGTCCAAACCGACTTCATGCTTGGCGACCTCCGAGCTCGGCATCAGCATCGTCACGCTCCGCCCCAGTGCCTCGCCTTCGGTGTAGCCGAAGATTTCCTCGCAGGCAGGGTTGTAGTGCCGAATGATGCTGTCCCGGTCGATCGTAATCAGACCATCGAGGGTATTGTCGACGATGGCCCGCAACTGTGCTTCGCTGCTGCGCAAGGAGTTGTCACGCATCGTGACCGCCTCCTTCATAATGCGCAGCGTTTCACCGATCTCGCCCCCCTCGGCATTGGAGTGCCGGTTATCGGGCGTCGCCTGATCCGGCGCGCCGGTCGCGATCTTTCGTGCGGCACTCGTCAGGCTCCTCAAGGGACGACTGACGAGGTAGGCGGCAAACACGCCGGCAGCAGTCAATGCGAGCGCGAGCACGAGGCCCAGCAGTACGATCTTCCACGTATCTCCGAAGGTTCGGGTGGTATCGGAATCCGTCGCGAGCACGATGAACTGGCTTGGCTCTCCCGGATTGAACCTGATGCGCGCTGCGGAGACGACATGCCCGTCCTTGCGAACCGTCATCTTGTCGGGACCGTCCGCCCTGAAAATCGGTGCGAGATCCGGCCAGTCGCGTTGCACTACACTCGCCGCCTGACCCGCAAGCGCAAGCTGCCGGCCCCCTTCGGAGCGATGCAGGTAGTCACCGTTGTGGTTTGCAGCCATGAAGCGCTTCGAGAACCCGGCGAGATTCGCCAGATTGCGCATCCAGACGTCCGGCGCGGCACAGACGGTTACGATGCCGAACAGCTTGCCCGACGACGAAAATATGGGAGTGGCGGCTATGATGATCGGCTGCGCGGGATCCTCAGCGGCGCCGGTGTCGAGGCTCAGGTCAATCGGCGACATGTAGACGTTCCCGACACTCAGCCGGATCGTCGTCTGGAAGTAGGGCTGATCGCTCTTGCGCTCCAGATTGTTCGCCGAGATCAACTCCACGCCCTCCGGCGTACGCGTCACGCGGATGATCTCGCGACCGCCGTCGGCGACCCCGATGAAGCGAGCCTGTTGCAGACTGGAATCCGCCATGATGATCGAACGAAAGATCGATCCCAGGTGACGGCGCCATAGAGCCGTGGCCTCGTCCTGCGGATCTTGCGATGTCCTCTGATCCGCAATACGCGATATCGGCGGAGTGTTCGCAAGAATGAGCGGAACCCTGCGAAACTCGTCGATATGCATGGCGATGTGACGAGATGCGGCATCGAGCGTGCTGTCGACGCGCTGCCCTTCGAGATCGCTTGCAACATAGGAGGACACGCCAAGAACGGCTGCCGCCTGGATGACGGCGGCCGTGACGATGAGCGCAGCCGTCACAGCGACGAGCCGCCGGACCAAGCTGAGACGCGACCAGAAATCGGTAACAGGTTTTACGAGCGGTGCATGCCTGAGCGCCATCTACGTATCGTTGTCCGACTTTGCCGCCAATGCCGAGAGCCTCCGTCCCCAACGCAGAGAGAGCGAGCCCAGCGTTTCTATTTGTCTCGGAGTTCCCATTGCCCGCACCGGTCCTCACAATCGCTCTTTCGTCTCAATTGTCTGTGCACTCGGGCCCAGAAAAATTGATCAAAAGGCCTCGCAGTGCAACGCCGCACACACGCGCAAGCTGTCGAGGCGTGCGAGCGCGACCGTCAGTACGGCAACAATGTCGGGGTGGCTAGCGTTCCACGCGGAAGCTTGTGCCAAAGTCCAATTCGACCTTGGTCGGATGCGTTGAAGCCGCGAGCGCCGAGCTTGGTTAGCGATCGATTAAACGACGGCAAATTGACGAGGCTCCGTTTGCCTCGAAGCGCGCCTACTTCACGTCGCCGCAATCGGGACCGAGATACTTGCCGTCGATAATGACGCCCATATTCTTCACACCTTCCGGCGGATCGAAGCTGATCTTCATGATGCCATGGTAGCGCTTCGAGAAGTCGCCGGTGAAAGCGGTACTCATGATCTCCTTGCCGTAGGGCTTGGTGCAGACGACGTTGACGATCGTCGTGTCACCGGTGCGCTTGGCCGTAGGCTTTGAGCAGTCGCCGACGCCCTCCGGCGTCGCGATGTCGTCGTTCTCGCCGATGCACGCCTTGACCGTGGTCTGACCGGTGCCGGCAGACACGGTGGTGATCTCCCAAAGTCCCGGCGTGCGCTTGGGCACCGGGTCGGCTGCGGCCTGACTGCTGGCGACGATCAGAACCGTAAGCGCTGCTGCAAGGGCTCTCTGCAAGGCATGCTCCCTTTGACGATGTCATCGGTCATAAGCTTGCAGGTCGTTTGGCAGAGATCATCCGGCGGGCCAAGGAGCTATCGCCGTGCTTCTTGGCAAAACCGTCTAGAACGCTTTCCCGGGACCGGAGGGAGGGAGCCGAGCGGAGAGCAACGGCAACCCCCGCCTCTACACGGTATCCGGGCGGCAATGCCCGTGCCACCGTCACTCCCCGTTGCGTACGAAACGCGGATCGCGTGCGCATTTGTATGACGCATATCAATCACCGCGCGAACTGGTGGATGTGAGCAGCGGAAATGTGCGCGTGCAGGAGATTTGAGGACGCGTGAAACTGCGGGCTACGTTGGCCGCGTCTGGCCTGTGCCACGCACCAGATACTTGAAGGTCGTCAGTTGCTCGACACCCACCGGCCCGCGCGCATGCATCTTGCCGGTCGCGATCCCGATCTCGGCGCCGAAGCCGAACTCGCCACCGTCAGAGAATTGCGTGGACGCGTTGTGCAATACGACCGCCGAATCCACCGCCGCGAGGAAATGCTCCGCCGTTTTCGCATTGGACGTGATGATCGCATCCGTGTGGTGAGTGCCGTAGCGGGCGATGTGACCGATGGCGGCATCGACGCCGTCGACCGTCCTCACCGAGATGATGGCGTCGAGATACTCGGTCGCCCAATCTGTTGAGGTCGCGGGCTTGACGCGCGCGTCCGTCTTCTGCGCGGCCGCGTCGCCGCGCACCTCGCAACCCGCATCCAGCAGCGCCGTCACCAGCGTGGGCAGATACTCGGCGGGCGCGCCCTGATCGACCAGCAGCGTCTCGGTGGCGCCGCAGACGCCGGTGCGCCGCATCTTGGCGTTGAGAGTAATCGTGACGGCCATATCGAGATCGGCGTCGCGATCGACATAGGTGTGGCAGATGCCCTCCAGATGCGCGAACACGGGCACGCGCGCTTCCTTCTGCACCCGCTCCACCAGGCTTTTGCCGCCACGCGGCACGATCACGTCGATGTTGCCGTCGAGCCCTGTCAGCATGTGGCCGACCGCAGCACGATCGGGCGTCGGCACGAGCTGGATCGCTGCCTCCGGCAGGCCGGCTGCCTTCAGACCCGCGACCAGGCAGGTATGAATCTGGAGAGCAGACTCATGGCTCTCCGAGCCGCCACGCAGGATCGCGGCATTGCCCGACTTGAGCGCGAGCGCGCCGGCATCCGCCGTCACGTTGGGTCGGCTCTCGTAGATGATGCCGATGACGCCGAGCGGCACGCGCACACGCTGCAGCAAAAGACCGTTGGGACGCGTCCATTCGGCGAGAATGGTGCCGACCGGATCGGCAAGATCGGCGATCTCCTCCAGACCGGTTGCGATCGCCGCCACGCGCCCCTCATCGAGGACCAGACGATCGATGAACGAGGCCGGGCGTCCGGCTTTCTTGGCGGCCGCCACGTCCTTGGCGTTCGCGGCAAGAATAGCCGGAGTCGCAGTACGCAGCGCATCTGCGGCGGCACACAGCGCTTCTTTCTTCGCCTCAGCGGAGGCCAGCGCCAGCTCTTGAGCAGCCGCACGGGCACGCACGCCAATGGCGTCCATCAGTTGTGCCGTTGAATCGTCGATGCGCTCTGCCTTGTTCATTGTTGGTCTACTTTCCGTTGAGCGCCACGTTTCGGTTGAGGGCCATGTCATCGCGATGGATGAGCTCGTCGCAACGCGAGACACCGAGGATTTCGGCAATCTCGGAACTCTTCTTACCGATGATACGCTCGGCATCCTCCTTCGCATAGGCGATGAGGCCGCGGCCGAGTTCGCGTCCATCGGCGGCCCTGATCGTCACCGCATCGCCGCGATCGAAACTACCATCTATGCGCGCAACGCCCGCAGGCAAGAGGCTCTTGCCGGCCGCCAGCGCCTTTTCCGCGCCCGCGTCGACGTAGACATGGCCCTTGGGCACGAGCTGGCCGGCAATCCAGCGCTTTTTCGCCGTTACCGGATCGGAGGGAGCCAGGAACCACGTGCACGGGCAGCCTTCCGAGATCGCGCGCAGCGGATTGTTCACCTTGCCGCTGGTGATCACCATGTGGGTGCCGCCCTGCATCGCGATCCGCGCGGCCTCGACCTTGGTCTTCATGCCGCCCTTCGACAGCTCGGTGCCGGCGTCACCCGCCATCGCCTCGATCTCGGGCGTGATCGCCGTCACGACGTCGAGCCGCTGTGCGTCGCTGCTCGTGCCGGGCGGTGCGGTGTAGAGCCCATCGATGTCCGACAGCAGCACCAGACACTCCGCCGACACCATGGAGGCGACGCGCGCGGAGAGCCGATCGTTGTCGCCATAGCGGATTTCGGTCGTTGCCACCGAATCGTTCTCGTTCACGACCGGGATGGCGCCCAACGACAGAAGCGTATCGATCGTGTGTCGCGCATTCAGATAGCGGCGGCGCTCCTCGGTGTCGCCCAGCGTGAGCAGGATCTGCGCCGTCACGAAGCCGCGCTCGCGTGCTAGCTCCTGATAGGCATGCGCCAGCCCGATCTGGCCCACGGCCGCGGCCGCCTGGCTCTGCTCCAGCTCCAGCGGTCCCTTGGGCAGCTTCAGCGTGTGGCGGCCGAGCGCAATAGCGCCGGAGGAGACCAGCACGACCTCCTTGCCTTGCGCATGCAGCGCGGCGACGTCGTCCATCAGCGAGGTCAGCCATTCCGCCTTGAGCGCGCCAGTCGCGCGGTCGGCCAACAGGGCCGAGCCGATCTTGACGACGATGCGCTTCGCCTTGCCCCATTCGGGGCGGGCGGCGTTCGGCGCGGAGGTGGTCTTCGCGTGCGAGGTCATGGGTCTTCGGGCTCAGGAGCGGCCGTTCGGCCTGTCGAGGCCAGCCTGATAGCCCAACCAGCCAAAAAGCGGTAGCCTCGGCGCCAAATATGAGGGGCTCAAAGCCTCCGCAGCGCGGCAAAGCCAATCGGTCAAAACTCGCCCGTCTCGCCGGGCAGGGAAACGCGACTGACGGGAGGATTGAGTGATGTTCCAGCAGAATAGGGCGTGTTGGGGCCGCAGCGCGCTCCGAGTGGCGGCGGTCACGGCCATGATCGCGGTTGGAGCAGCGCGCGAAGCCGGCTCCGAGCCGGTGAGCGGACCAACGCCCGAAGTCGTGCTCAAAGGGCATACCGCAGATCTCGCCAGCGCCGCTTTCAGCCCGGACGGCGCCAAGGTGGTGACGGCCGGCTCCGACAAAACGGCACGCATCTGGGACGTCCAGACCGGCGCCACACTGGCCGTGCTCACGGGCCACGGCGAGGCCGTGCGCAGCGCCCGGTTCAGTCCCGACGGCCAGCGTGTGGTGACCGCTTCCCGCGACGGCACCGCCAAGATCTGGGATGTGAGCACCGGAAAGGCGCTGCAGACCCTCGCGGGCCACAAGGGCATGCTCGAGCACGCCACGTTCAGCCCCGATGGGGCCTTGGTCGTGACCGCATCCCGGGACAAGACCGCCATGGTCTGGGACGCGAAGGACGGCGCAGGCGTCGCCAAGCTCGAGGGCCATAAGAGCCCGGTCATGTACGCCACGTTCAGCCCCGACGGGAAACGTATCGTCACCGCCTCGAGCGACAAGACCGCACGCATCTGGGATGCGGCGAGCGGTAAGCCGCAAGCAACGCTCGCCGGGCACAAGAGAATGGTCCTCAAAGCAACCTTCAGCCCCGACGGGACCAAGATCGTGACGGCGGGAAGCGACGAGAGCGCCCGCATCTGGAACGCCGAGACGGGAGCGCTGATCGCGGCGCTCACCGGTCACGAGCGCGGCGTGCGCGACGCGGATTTGAGCCCCGACGGCACGCGCGTCATCACCGGATCCAGCGATCGCACCGCGCGCATCTGGGACGCACAGTCGGGTGCGCTGCTGCTCACGCTGCCGGGGCATGGCCGCCCGATTACGGACGTGGCCTTCAGCCCGTACGGCAAGCGGGTTGTCTCGGGCGCACACGACAAGCACGCCCGCATCTGGGATGCCGAGACGGGCGAGCTTCTCTTGAACATCGCCAACGGGAGCGAGGTTCAGACGTCCGAGTTCAGCCCCGACGGCAAACGGCTTTTGACTGCGGCCTTCGACGGCATCGCCAGGATTTGGAACGTCGACAAGCCCGCAATGGTCGAGAACAAGTAAGGCTCAAGCGGCGGAGCCGCGGCGAACCTCGAGCCCGAGCAGCGTCAGGCTCACGCCCTGCAGCAGCAACACCGCGCCGACGATCGTGCCAAGCGTCCAGCCCGCTGACGAGGGCAAGTCGAACAGCACCAGCAGGCCCGCAACGATGGACAATACCGCCGACAGGATCAGCCACTTGCGACCCGGCCACTCGGGAATGCCGCCGCTGACCAGGAGCGAGGTGATGCCCTGGATCACCAGCGTACCCGCTACGATCAGCGTCAGGGATTCCAGTCCGAGCTGCGGATAGACGAAGGCCAGAACGCCGCCGACGATGAAGGCGACACCGCCCAGCATCTGCCAGATCCGCCCACCCCAGTCCTTCGCTTTAAGGCCGTGAGCGAGCTGGAGCACGCCGCCGACCACGAGAGCCGCGGCAATCCAAATCTCGGTCGTCAACGTTGCAGTGACCACGCCCAACGGCGTCGTCAGAATCAGGCCGCCGAACAGCATCAGCACCAGACCGAGCGCCAGGAGCCAGCCCCAGCTCTGGTGCAGCTTTCCCCGTAGGTCCGACATCGCGTCCATGGCTTGCTCCCGATCTTATTGATTCTTGAGCCTCTCGGGGCCTAGCACGCCAGCTTCCTATATTTTCCTAACCTGTGCTGGACGAGCCGCGTTTGAGGACCTGCTCGGCCGCACTCGCCCCGGCCAGGATCGCGCCGGTGTAGCCACCAAAGCCCGCATACGAGGAGGCAAGGTAGAGCCCCGGGATCGGCGTCTGTGGTGAGCGGCCGGCTCCCTGCCAGAACGGGCCGGCGGGTGGCTCCGGCGCAAATCCGTAAACAGCGCCGTCGGGTGCATTGAGGTACGCGCTCATCGTGCTCGCGGTCGAGAACACCGTCTGCACGACCAGGGATGCGAAGCCGGGAAAGACACGGTCGATGCCGGCAACGAGCGCTGCGCTCCATGCTTTCCGCTTGGCCTCATAGGCAGCGGCATCGAGGCCGGACCAGTTGGCGAGCCGGTCCACGCCGACGACCGAGACCGCATGCGGCGGACCGGCAAGCCCGCTGTCGATGGCCGAGTAATCGACGACAGCGATGGGCGGCAACACCTCGCCCGGTGCGTCGGCAAGGATTGCCGCGCTACGTGTGTAATCTGAAAGCCCGCGCATCCACTCCGGCAGCAGGAAGGTCGAGTACGAATTCAAGCCGACCTTGGCCGGTGGCCCGGACAAGCCGAGCGTCATGGAGAACAACGAAATTGATAACGGATGATCGGCGTAGGGCGCGAAGAAGCGCTCGCGCGCACTCTCCGGCAACATGCGCGCAATGTGAGCGGGCGCGGCATTGCTAACAATGACCGGCGCGTACGCTTCAACACGGGCGCCGCCTTTCTTCGGCTCATGCACGACGCCCATGGGATGGCCTGCGTCGTCGAGTCGAATCTCGGTGACCATCCGGCTCAAGACCAACTCGCCGCCCGACGAGCGCATGGACTTCGCCAGCATGCTCGACAAGCGCTGCGAGCCGCCCTCGATGTAGCGCCCGCCGGACGCGAGATAGCCTCCCTGTGCGACTGCGAACAGCCCCCACCAGAGCTTCGCTGGATCGTCGTGCCAGTAAAGGATGTTGGCGGCCAGCGCGCACTTTATGGCCTCGTCATCGCCGAAGGCGCGAGCCAATCGCTCCGTCAGCGACAGACGCCAGTTGCGCAACAAGGGGAGAACTTTCACGAGCGCGGACACCCCCTGCAGCGGATTGTCGAAGGCATGACGTCCTGCACTCAGGGCACCGGCTCCGGTCGCGATCCGCTCCATCTCGTCGAGCAGCTCAATGACGCCCGAACGCGCTTGCGGGAACCGCTCGATCAACGCCGCCCGCGCCGCCGCAAAGCCCTCGGGCAGCACAAATGGCAATCCGACCGGGCCGCCGCGCACCTCGTAGACCGAAGGCGTCGGCACCCAATTGACCTTGTCGAGCACGCCCAGATCGGCGAGCACGTGGTGCTTGGGATCGATCGGGTCGCGCGGATCGCTGGTCTCGTGCAAGGAGGCCTCGACGATGAGATCGCCCGCCTTGTACGTGGAGGCCGCGCCGCCTACGCCGAAGTTGCGCTCGATCAGCAGCGTCTTGCGGCCGGCCTTTGCCAGCGTCGCTGCCGCCGTCAGTCCTCCAAGCCCCGCACCGATAACGATTACGTCGTAGCGCTCGCTCATGCCCGCTCCTGCATCGTGGCCGGCCCCGGTGGACAACCATCGAGCCTACGACGGGATAGCCGGTTTGCATGAAATGCGATAGCGCGGCGGGGCGATTAAGATTTCTCAGGCGCGACCGGCGAGGGCGGCCGAGTCGTGGGACTCGATAAACGCCGTCACCTGCTCGAAGGTGAGCGGCCGTGACAGCAAGAAGCCCTGCAACTGGTGGCAACCGGAGGTGCTGAGCCAGCGCTGCTGCTCGACCCTCTCGACGCCTTCGGCCGTGACCGTCATGTTGAGCTCCAAGCCCAGCTTGATGATCGAATCGAGGATGACCATGCTGTCGGCCGACTTGCCGATCTCCTCGATAAAGCTACGATCGATCTTGAGCTTGTCGAAGCCGAACTTGCGCAAGTAGAGCAGGCTCGAGTAGCCCGAGCCGAAGTCGTCGAGCGCGACACGCACGCCCAGGCCCTGCAAGCCCTTGATCTGCTCGTCTGCCCGGCGCTCGTCCGCGACCAGCACGCTCTCGGTGATCTCGATCTCAAGACGCTCGGGTGGGAATCGCGAGCTTCCAAGCACGTCGCGCACGACGCTCACCATGTCTCCGTGATGGATCTGGACCGCAGACACGTTGACCGCAATGTTGACGTCGGGCCACGCAAGCCCGTCGACGACCGCACGCCGCAGCACGTGCTCGCCCAGCTTCTGGATGAGACCGGTTTCTTCCGCGATCGGGATGAACTGCTCCGGCGAGACCGGACCCAGCAACGGGTCCGTCCAGCGCATCAGGGCCTCGACCGCCAGCACGCGCTGTGCTTTCGGATCAACCACCGGCTGATAGAGCACCTCGATCGCATCGTTCGATAGCGCGGAACGCAGCGCGCTTTCCAACACGCGCCGATGCGATAGCTCCAGGTCCATCTCGGGGGCGAACGCGACCGCCGTTCGCCCGCCCAGCTCCTTCGCTTTGGCGAGCGCCAACTCGACGCGACGCGCCAGATCGTCGCTTTCCTCGCCATCGCGCGGCGAAATGGCATAGCCGACGGAGGCGCCCGCGTAGACGCGCACACCGCTCGGCAAGGCGACGGGGTCGACAAGTGCCGCCACGATGCGCGCCGCGAGCCCTGACGCCGCGGTCGCATCGAGACCTGGCGCGAGGATCATGAAGTCGTCGCCGCCCGCACGCCCGAGCATCGCATCGGGCTTCAACACGCGCTTCAGTCGATTGGCGATCTCCACAAGGACCGCGTCGCCGAACGCATGACCGAAGTCATCGTTGATCTCCTTGAACTGGTCGATGTCGATGAGAAGCACGGCCAGCGTCGACTGCTCCGACTTCGCCTTCGCGACCATCGCGGGCAACGCCTCGCCGATCCCCAGCCGATTGGGAAGCGACGTCAGAGCATCGGTGCGAGCCGCGCTGCGGGCCTCCGCCTCGCTTTCCAGGATATGCTCCGCCTGGCTCCGGCCCCACCGCATGAGCAGCACGGTGAGCACCGCCAAGAGGACGAGCGCAACGCCGAGGCCGAGCCCCACGCGGCGGACGAACTCCCATCCCGGAGCCTGCGAGCGCCAGGCAAGCTTGCCCACCTTGGCGCCATTCACCGACTTGATCTCGTCCGTCCAGTAGTTGACGGGCGCAGGACCTTTGAGCCAGTGCAGATCGGCAAATTCGAAGACCGCGCTCAAGTTCCTGATGAACTGAGTGTCCAGGTCCTCGATCGCGATCAGAAGGTAGGGCTCTTCGCCGGCGAGCGCGCGCGGACGATCGGGCACGATCGTCGAGACGACGACCATCGACGGCGTGCCCGCGATATTGCGCACGTCGGCGACCGAGGAATGCACCACGGTCTGGTCGTCGCTGATCGCTATCGCTTTCGAGACGATGTTGTAGTCCTCACCGGCATCGCCGGGGCTGCGCACCGCTGCAATGAGATCGCGCACGCTCGGCTCGATCTCGGCAAATTGACGGGCGCGCGAGTCGCGATTGCCGGCGTAGCCGTAGACGAATTTATCGTTGCCCGACAGCACGTAGACCCGGTCGTAGCCGAACAGCTCTCTCAGATAGAGGCCGAAGAACGCCCGCATCCACACGGTGTTGTGCGCCAGCGTCCTGTCGAAGGCCTCGCTCCATACCGTCTGCACTCGAAGCTCGCGCGAGAGCGACCGGCCGTGCTGCTCGAGCGCGTGCTCGATGGTGGCCCGCTGGCGTCCCAGCGCAAGATCGTTCGCTTGCTGCGCACCCATCACCAGCGAGATCAAGACGACGCAGAATGCCGCGACCGCGAGCAACGCTATCGGCCCGGTCACGAGCTTCATCGACTGCTTTTGCAATGGGTTCGCCAAAGCCACCCCGCAGTGTTCGCGGGCAACGCGTCAGCTCGCTGGCGGCTGGTGCCCGTCTCCCTTGTGGATCGGGGCACTGAATATCAAGTAACGGGGCCCACCGAGCATCGGTATGCAGTGAGCGCTTTCTTAACGTCGCCAACCATTTGCCCACAAACGGGACAAGATTGACCTGATTCGGTCAGGGTCGCCAGGAGCACTCCTTCTCGGTGCCGTCGTCCTCCGCCTGCTGTCGCTTGACGCGAGAGATCTCGCGGGCGAGCGCGAACAGCACCTCCTTCATGCCCAGCCCGGAGACGGCCGAGAGAACGAGCGGCTTCTTCTTGGCCGCCTTGCGCAAGGCTTCCGCGCGCTCGGCGATCACGGCCTCGTCCAGCGCGTCACATTTCGACAGCGCGACGAGCTCCTTCTTGCGCTCCAGATCCGCATCGTATGCCTTGAGCTCGCGGCGCACGGTGCGATAGGCGCCCGCGACGTCCTCCTCGTTGGCATCGACCAGATGCAGAAGAACCTTCGTGCGCTCGATGTGTCCGAGGAAGCGCGTGCCGATTCCAGCGCCCTCGCTCGCCCCTTCGATCAGACCGGGAATATCGGCGAGCACGAAATCAACCTCGCCCGCGCGCACCACGCCGAGGTTGGGGTGCAGCGTCGTGAAGGGGTAGGCGGCGATCTTCGGCTTGGCCGCCGTTACGGCAGCAAGGAACGTCGACTTGCCGGCGTTGGGCAATCCGATGATACCGGCGTCCGCGATCAGCTTCAGGCGGAGCCAGATCGTCAGCTCCTCGGGCGGTTGGCCCGGATTGGCGTGGCGCGGCGCCTGGTTGGTCGAGGATTTGAAATGCGCGTTGCCAAATCCGCCGTTGCCGCCCTTGGCGATCAGCGCGCGATCGCCGGGTTTCTGCAGGTCGGCAAGCAGCGTCTCCTGATCCTCTGCATAGACTTGCGTGCCGGGCGGGACCTTGATCACGCAGTCGGCGCCGTTGGCACCGGCACGGTTGCGCCCCATGCCGTGGCCGCCCTTCTTCGCCTTGAAGTGCTGCTGATAGCGATAGTCGATCAGCGTGTTGAGGTTGGCGACGCACTCGACCCAGACGTTGCCGCCCTTGCCGCCGTCACCGCCGTCGGGACCGCCGTACTCGATGAACTTCTCGCGCCGAAAGCTGATACAGCCTTCGCCGCCACCGCCGGACATCACATAGATCTTTGCCTGATCCAGAAACTTCATAGGTTCATCATGCCGCTACGCGGCGCCAGATTGAGCTCAGCAGCGGACGCCGCATTGCATACTGTATCGTCTCGACGTCGTTTCCGCGCGCCTCGCACCATTGCGAACTCTTGCCAGTGCGGCGAAATCCCAGCTTGGCGATAACGCGTGCCGACGCCTGATTGTCGATAAAATGGCCGCACGTCAGGCGGCGAAAGGCAGCCGTGTTGAAACAGTGAGTGACAAGGGTCCGCGCCGCTTCCGTGGCAAAGCCCTGGCCCCACCAGGGCTTGCCGATCCAATAGCCGATCTCCGCCTGCTGTCCAACGCCCTCGATATAGCCAACCGCACCGATCAGCTCGCCGTTGAGCTCGACGCCGCGCACGAACTCGTCGTCGCCGATCGAAGCGATCCAGAGATCGGCATCGATCAGGGAGTAGGGGTGCGGAATGCGCGAGGTCATGCGCGCTATGTCCCAATCGCCGGCCAGGGCTGCGATACGGCTTGCATCGGCGGCCTCAAGCGGCCGGTAGGTCAATCGTTGCGAACGCATGTCTTCCACGACAAAGGGGGGATGCTGCAGCATCCCCCCTTCTAGATCTCGGGAAATCTGCAACACCAGCTATTCGGCCAGGCCAGTTTCCTCGCCGCGAACCGAGACGTAAACCCGGCCATTGCGCTTTGTCTTAAATTCGACGGCGCCCTCGACGACGGCAAAGATCGTGTGATCGGTGCCCATGCCGACGCCGGTGCCCGGATGCCACTTGGTGCCGCGCTGGCGCACCAGGATGTTGCCCGGGATCACGCGCTCACCACCGAAGCGCTTCACGCCGAGGCGCTTGGATTCTGAATCGCGACCGTTCTTGGACGAGCCGCCTGCTTTCTTTTGTGCCATTGATCAGGTCCTTTTCGATGTGGCTGCCGTCTCAGGCGCCAACGATGCTCGTGATGCGGACCTTGGAGAGGTCCTGGCGATGTCCGTGCTTGCGGCGCGAGTTCTTGCGGCGACGCTTCTTGAAGGCGATCACTTTGGGACCGCGCGTCTGCTCGACCAGCTCGGCGACAACTTTGGCGCCCGAAACCAGCGGATTGCCCAGCTTCGGCGCATCCGAGCCGCCGATCATGAGCACCTCGGCAAACTCCACCTTGGAGCCCGGCTCGCCTTCGATCTTTTCGACTGTGAGAACGTCGTCGGCAGCAACACGATACTGTTTGCCGCCCGTCTTGATGACAGCGTACATAGCTTTGTCCTTCGCATTATCCGCGCCCTTCGGCGCCGCTCACGAAGAGCGGACTTCTGACGGCTCGCCTGCAAAAAGCGGCGAGCAAGCCTCGGGCAGCGCGTTCTGAGCGCCCAGACATAGCCTGAGCGCGACCGGGGCGCTTTATCGGCGAGCCGCGTCATATTGTCAATCGGTTGGAGAACTTAGCCCGTTTGACAATCGTCAAAGGCAATTGGGGCCCGCTGCGCAAATATACCCTCATGCCTGACTGGTTGAGAGGCGGACCTACTGGTCGCCGAGCCAATCTGTCTCCTCGAGACTCAATCAGGCACTCGCTTACCGCTTGAGCACTGGGCCGCCGGGCTACCCATCGGCGGCCCTTTTTCTTGTCCGGCGCTTGTCTTAGCGGTGAAATTGCCGCAGTCCGTGCACACATCAGCCTGGCAAGGGGCGTTTCTCGCCTCACCCGCCCCATAAGGCTACAGATGGCACCGACCGAGCACTCGCCTGACCTCGCCCCGATCCCGGTTCTCGATGTGGGGCCATCTTTCCCGCTCGAGACGCTGAAGCGCGAGGAGGCCCGCGCGCATGCGCTGATCAGGGGCGCGACGCAGCGGGTGCCCGCAACCGCGCTCAGGGCCCTCGATGCCATCTCGCGGCGGTGGCTTGCCAAGCAGGACAGCGTGCACCTCGATGAGATCGACGCCATCGCCCGCCGTCTCGGCCGCCCGGGCGCTTACTTCCTCTCGGTCAACTACGAATGGGGTTGTACATGCCGCGTGGCGCCGTCCCCCGACATGCAGAGCGCGCGTCTCGTGCGCGTGCTGGACTGGGTAACGCCAGGTCTCGGTCGCCAAGTGATCGCAGCGCGCGTCGCCGGCGCGGCCGGTCCGTTCGTGACTCTGACCTGGCCCGGCTACACCGGCGTCCTGCAAGCGATGGCGCCGGGCCGCTTCTCGGCAGCCCTCAACCAGGCGCCGATGCGCAAACCGCTGGGGCGCTACTCGCTCGACTGGGCCGTCAACCGGGCGCGCGTCTGGCGTATGCCGCATCTGACGCCCGCGCATCTGCTGCGCGAGGTGTTCGAAACCGCGCCTGACTTCGCGGCGGCTAAGTCCATGCTGAGCGAGCGGGCGATCTCCACGCCGGCGATCTTCACCCTCTCCGGCGTGAAGCCGAACGAGGCCGTCATCATCGAGCGCCGCGAGCGCGAGGCACACGTGCACGTCGGCGCTAACGCCACGGCGAACCACTGGCAGGCGCCGGGATGGCGCGGGCACTCGCGCGGAGTCGACAGCGCCGGGCGCGCGCGCCAGATGCACGCCGTGTCGACCGACCTCGATCCGAAACTTAGCTGGCTGCAGCCGCCGGTGCTCAACGCAATGACGCGCCTAGTCATGATCGCGGATGCGAAGGAGGGCCGGCTGGTGGCGCAGGGCTTCGAAAACTACCGCGCTGCCACCGAGCCGCTCGAGCTTGCGGCCTAGCCCCAGGGCTGCGAGATGGGCTGTGCAGAGGGCTGCCCGTCCGGCGGCGCTTTCTGTTTGCCCCACCAGTCGACGCGCAGCGTCCCGAACATCACGGCCGCCAGCATGACGAAGCCTGCGATCGCACCGGCGAGCAGCGCGTAGTCCTCAAGCTGTAGGATCATGTAGAGCAGCCCGTAGAGAATGACGAGCACGCACAGCATGATGAGGCCTTCGACAAAGCTCCGCTGCACGCTTCCCACGTACGTCGCGATGAGCATCACGGTGGCGCCCGACGCGGCAAGATAGGACGGCAGGAAGCCGATCTGCTCGGCGAGCGACAGCAGCAGGACGTAGAAAAATGCCATCGCTAGCCCGACCAACAGATACTGCACCGGATGCACCTCGCGCTTGGAGCCGAGCTCCAGCACGAACACGGCCATGAAGGCGGTCGCCAGGAACATCATCGCGTACTTCGCCGCACGCGCGACGACCTGATAGAAATCGACCGGCACGATGAAGCGCATGCCGAAAGCATAGCTCGACAAGCGATTGAGCCCGTCGCTGCCCAGCGTCCACGCCTGCGGCACGCTGCGTGCCAGATGCGGCACCTCCCAGCGCGCTGAAATGGCGGCCGGATTGAGCACGCGGTCGGTCGGAAGGAACGCACCCGTAAAGCTGGGATCGGGCCAATCGGAGGACAGGCCGACGGTCGTTTGCTGCGCCACCGGCGCAAACGACAATTGCGCCGAGCCGTTCATGACCAGGCTGAAGCGATAGTTGAACCCTTTGAAGCCGGAGCCGTCCGTTTGCTCGCCGGAAAGTCCCGGAAGGCTGGCGAGCCGGGCATGGATGCCCGTGTCGCGCGCACCGGCCACGCCGAGGCTGGGCTCGAATGGAATTTCCGTGCCGCCATCGACGAACAAGGACGCGGCCTTCTTGAGACCCGACACGTCGCTGATGCCGATCGCAAGGATCGCGTCGTGCCAGCGCACGCTTTGCACATCCGCCTCCACCTCGCTCAAGTCCGGCGCATCGAAGCGCCCCTCGAATTGCAAGTCGCCGGTGTAGACGGCGACGTCGTAGATGGAGCGGCGCAGAACCTTGGTGGCCGCCTTGGCTCGCACGTTCAGGGTCCGCGGCAGAAACACCGCACGTCTTTCGAGCGTCTCCTCGGTGCGCTTGCCGGCCTGCATAGACACGCGCAGCACCGCGTAGGGAACGATCAGCACCGGGCCATTGATGAGCTGTGCGCCGCCCCACTCGCGCGCCACCTCCTGCTGGATGCCTTCGGCGCGCTTCTCGCGCTCCTCGATCAATCCCCACACCAGCAGCAGCGGAATCGTGAGCAACAGGATGAGGCCGCAGATCAGGAAGAACTTGAAGCCTGGGCTATTGAGAAATCTCCCGATCGCCTCTGCGATTGTCTCCACGACCCATCCTCCATTGCGCTCTTGGCCGGCGCGATGGAACGAAAACGCGATGGCGCGAACAAGACAGCAATGGGGCAGGAATTCCGGGAAATTCGGATAAGTTTAGAACCGGGTAGATCAGATCCCGGCGGCAACGGCCATCGGCTCCTCGACCTCCTCGGTCACCACGGCGAACGCCTTCAAGGTGTGCTGTCCGAACGAGTTGATCAGCGGCACGTCCGCAGC
>Ga0209347_1002947_pt1 | contig 21081 bp, 19 predicted proteins | sample AutmiccommuBRH23_FD_187382 | JGI IMG/M metagenome (GOLD analysis project Ga0209347, IMG submission 187382) | Deep subsurface microbial communities from Mt. Terri, Switzerland - Autotrophic microbial communities BRH/23 (SPAdes) (version 2) | ecosystem: Environmental > Aquatic > Deep subsurface >...
ATGGGGACCGTCCTGGAAGGTATTGTCACCGGGATTACCAACTTCGGGGCCTTTATTGAACTTCCCGGTGGCGAGACTGGACTGGTTCATATTTCGGAAATAGCCGAAGTTTATGTCAAGGACGTACATGATTTTTTAAAGGTCAACGACAGGGTTGCGGTTAAGGTTATTTCAGTGGACCCCAGGGGAAAAATAGGGCTTTCCATCAAGCAGGCCGGCATTTCTCCCCGCCCCCAACACAGGAAAAAACCGCAGGCTAATTTTGAAGATCGACTGGCCAAGTTTATGAAGGAAAGCGAGGAGTGCCAGCAGCACATCAAGCGCAACGCAGAAGCTAAAAGAGGCGGGCGCGGTACAAAAAAGGTCGGAACGGATCGATAAGCACCAGCAATTCCTTTTCCGGAATTGCTTTTTCAGTTTTTCAGGAATTTTTTGCGGCGTCTCGCAAACGGTCCAGCGCTTCTTCCAATGCCTCGATTTCCCGCAGCATTTATGGCCGGCCGGAATGGGCCGGTCCGGGAGGTTTTAAAATTTTCTCATGACACGCGTGGCGGCAATTGATATCGGCACCAATTCAACCAGGCTGCTGGTGGCGGACGTGGCCGGCGGCAGGGTAAATGTGGTCAAGTCCGGGCTTCTGACGACCCGGCTGGGCCAGGGGAGCAGCGGCGGCTGCTTGCTGCCGGGCGCGATGGCGCGAACAGTGGACGCGGTGGCCGGTTTTTTTGCATCGGCCCGCCGGATGGGAGTGTCCGGAGTGATGGCCGCGGCCACCAGTGCCGTGCGGGACGCCTGCAACAGGGATGATTTCCTGGCCCTGTTAAAAAATCGGACCGGCTTGGAAGCAAGGGTTTTGAGCGGGGAGGAAGAGGCGCGCTTAAGTTACGGGGGCGCCTTATCCGGCTTGGATGCGGATCCTCTGACGACGGCGGTTGCCGATGTGGGGGGCGGCAGCACAGAACTCGTCTGGCGGGAGGGAGCGCATCTCCGCTGCCGCAGCGTTAATGCCGGGGCGGTTCGGATGACCGCGTCCGCGGCGGGCGGGGAAGAAATCGCGGCGGTGCTGAGGCCAGTTCTTGAGGAGGCGCGCCGGGGCGGGATTCGGAGCCTGATCGGCGTCGGCGGCACGGCCACGACCTGTGCGGCGATAGACCTCGGGCTGTACCGGTACGACCCGGCTCTGACCCACGGCTATGTCCTGACCGGCCAGCGGATTACGGAGATTTTAAACTTGTTGCGCAGCCTGACCCTGGCCGGGCGCAAAAAAGTACCGGGGCTGCAGCCTGAGCGGGCCGACATCATTGTGGCCGGCGTGACCATCCTCAGGCAGGTCGTCGCGGGGCTCGGCCTGGACCGGCTTCGTGTCAGCGAGGCAGACATTCTTTTCGGTCTGGCGTTGGAGCAAGTCGAAAATTTGTAAGGTTTTATTTACCAAAAATGACATATAATTTCCGCCCCGTGTACTATAATTAACTTGTCACAGAAATGGACAAGGGGGGTGGGAAACGGATGCTTGAAAAAATTTACATCTATCCGTACCGGCGCGCCGGCAGGGAAAACAAAAAAACACGTCCCTCCGTGCCGAAAAAGGGATCGGAAAAAAAGTTTTCGTTCGCAATAAAAGATAAAGTTGCCCAGCTGTTGACGGCGCAGGTGTTTTTCCTGTCGCTGACCGGCTTTTTTTTGGGCCGGGCATTGCTGCTGGGCGAGCTGGTTCCATTCGGGGCCGCTTTCGTCGCCGCCGCGGGTCAGGTTTACGGCCGGGCCGGCCTGTTCGCTGCGGCGCCGGTCCTCCTCGGGCTGGCCACGATTTTAAAAGGAATTCCCCTGGCCGGAGCGGCCATGGTGGTTTCCTGCACCTGGCTGATCCTGAAAGCCGTGCCCGCCGGGGTGAAAAAACCGCCCCCGGCCGTGCCGGGGCTGGTCATGGCCCTCACCGTGATCATTAAGTCTTCGCTGCTGACCTTCAGCGGGCCTTCCCCCTACGGCTATTTCAGCGTACTTTTCGAGGGGGTTTTCGCCGCCATTTTGACCTTTGTTTTTACCAATGGCCTGGCGGTCTGGCAAAAGGCCGTCCGGAAAGAGGTTTTGAAGGGGGACGAGCTCTTTTACCTCCTGCTCTTCCTGGGGTGCTTTATCGCCGGGACCGGCGATTTGCAATACAGCCTGGTGAGCATCAAGGGGGTTTTAAGCCGGCTGGTGATCCTGACCGCCGCCTTTATGGGCGGCACGGGGACCGGCGCGGCGGCGGGGGCCGTGGCGGGAATCATTCCCGGTCTCTCTTTCAGCACCATGCCGGCCCTGGTCGGCTCTTATTCCTTTGCCGGACTGCTGGCTGGTCTCTTCCGTCATTTCGGTAAAGCCGGGGTGATCACCGGCTTTTTCCTGGGTAATATCATCCTTTCCGTTTACCTCGTTGGCAATGGCAATCTGACCGCTGTGCTCGCCGAAACGGGTCTGGCCGTCCTCGTCTTCCTGGCTGTGCCCCCGGTTTTGATTAACGATTTGAAGGTCACCCTGGGTATAGCCGGGCGAGAGCCGGAGAAAGAAAAAGAACAGGCGGAGGCGCGTTACATTGAATTTTTCAGCGAGCGGATTCACGGTTGGGCCCGCATTCTCCAGGAGTTGTCCCGCACCTTTGAGCAGGTTTCTTCCGCTGCGGGGCAGAACGCGGAAGAACGCGTTTTCAGGGGCCTTTTCAATAAGATCGAGGAAAAGGTCTGCCCCGGCTGCTCTTTTTGCCGGACCTGCTGGGACAAAGAGTTTTACCGGACCTATCAACGGGTGCTTGATCTTTTCACCCATGTTGAAATTTACGGAACCATTGCGCAGGAGAGCTTTTCCGGTGACTTTAAGCGGCGGTGCGCCCGGACCAGGGAACTGGCCATTGCCATCAACTGCCTGTACGAAACTTACAGCAACAGCCGCTACTGGTCGCGGCGCCTCCTGGAAAGCAGGGAGATTGTCGCCGAGCAGCTGAGGGGCATTGCCGGGGTGATTGAAAAACTTCCCCTTGAGCTGGAGTATGACGGGGGAGCCGCGGCAGGGGCCATCACCCTCCGCCGCCGGCTGAAAAATGAAGGGGTGCCGCTGGAACATCTGTCTGTCAGCTGCCGGGAGGAAGGCGGCATGGAAATTTTTCTGACCCGGACACCCTGCGACAGCGGTTTGGATTGCAGCGAATTGGCGTCCCGGTTGACCAGACTCACAGAACAGAGCTATCACCCGGCAGCGTCAACTTGTACGCTGAGAAAAGGTGAGCACGCCTGCAGACTCCGCTTCTACCCGTCCCTGCCTTATTTTTTGGACCTGGGAGCCGCTGACGCGGGCAAAAACGGCAGCCTGGTCACCGGAGACAGCTACTCCTTTTTCTACTTGAAGGGGGGGCGCCTCGGCCTGGTTTTAAGCGACGGCATGGGCGCCGGGCCGCGCGCCGCCCTGGAAAGCGGCACCACCATTTCCCTGCTGCAGTACCTCCTGGAGTCCGGGTTCAGCCATGAGCTGGCGATTAAGACGGTCAATTCGATGTTGCTCCTGCGGTCCCGGGAAGAGAGCTTTGCCACCGTCGATCTGGCCGTCATCGACCTGTACAGCGGGCAGGCCGAGTTTCTGAAAATCTGTGCCCAGCCGACCTTTTTGCTGCGCGGTGGCCGGGTGACCCCCCTTTATGCCGGTTCCCTGCCCGTGGGCATCGTCGAAGAAGTGGAGGCAGCCTGCCTGACCAGGGCGCTGCTTGACGGCGACGTGCTGGTGATGGTGAGCGACGGTGTGCTCGACGCCGGGCGCGGCGCGGCGGACAAAGAGGAGTGGCTGGCCGGAATCCTGCATCGGGTGGCTGGCCTGCCCCCGCAGGAGATGGCCGAGCTGATTCTGAAGCTGGCGCAGACGGGGGCCGGTGGCGCGAGCCGGGTGCCGGACGACATGGCGGTTCTGACGGCCAGGATCTCGAAGCGGGAGCCTGCGGCCCAGCAGGACCCATAACGGCCTCGCGGGCGGAAAACTTTTAAAAGCCCGGCAGGAAATTTTTTAGCCTTTGTGGAAGATAATCAGACGTCATTCAAAAGGTGAATCGGTTCATGGATTTTCTCCGGCAGGTTTGCTCATACATTGTTCAGCACCGGATGGTGAAGCGGGAAGACAAAGTGGTTGTGGCGGTTTCCGGCGGGCCCGATTCAATGGCTCTTTTAGATGCTCTAAACGCCTTGCGGGAAGAGCTGGCCATATCCCTGCACGTGGCCCACTTGAACCACATGTTCCGGGGCGGCGAAGCTGAAAAAGACGCGCGGCTGGTGGCCCGGACGGCTGAGCGGTACGGCCTGCCGGCGACGGTGGAGGAAATAGACGTTCCCGCCTACCGGAAACAGGAGCGGCTGTCCGCCCAGGAAGCCGCCCGCGCGGTGCGGTACCGCTTTTTAAGGGAAGTGGCCGGCCGGACCGGAGCGTCCCAGGTGGCCCTGGCCCACCACGCCGATGATCAGGCGGAGACGGTCCTGCTGCATTTCATCAGGGGGGCCGGACCGCCCGGGCTGAAAGGGATGGAGCCCGTGCGGGGGATCTACATCCGTCCGTTTCTGCCGCTCCGGCGGGCCCAGATTTTGGAGTACTGCCAGGCAAGGCAGCTGCCCTTTCGCGTGGACGCCTCTAACCTGAAACCGGTTTATACCCGCAACCGGTTGAGGCTAAGCCTTTTGCCCCTTCTGGAAAAGGAGTACAACCCCGGTCTGGTTGAGGCCCTCCTGCGTCTGGCCGACATCTGCCGGGAGGAAGACGACTTTATGGACCGGGCGGCCCGGACGGCCTACCGGGCGGCGCTGCTGGAGGGCGCCCCGGGCCGGCTGGTCTTGTCGGTCACCGTGCTGGCCCGGCAGCATGCGGCGGTAAAACGCAGGATTGTCCGGCAGGCTTTTTTTGAGTTGACAGGCGGGCAGGATCTGGCCTTTCAACACGTTAAGGCCGCGCTGGCCGTTTTTGAGGCGAAAGGCGCCGGTGCGGAAACGGTTCTGCCGGGCGGAATCCGGGCCCGCCGTTTCTATGACCGGGCCGAGCTGCTGGCGGAAGCCTGCTTGGACTTGGAAAGGGCGCCGCGGTTTTTTTACCGGCTGGAGTGTCCGGGTGTTACGGATATCCCGGAAGCCGGCCGCCGCATTTTCGCCGAAGTGATCCCGGTCGGCTCAGCTCCGGACCCGGGTGCGCTGCCCGCGACGGAGGCGCTGTTCGATTTCGAGCGGCTGCCGGCCGGGCTTTACGTGCGCCAGAGGCTTTCCGGGGACGTTTTTATGCCGTACGGGATGCGCGCCGCGGTGAAACTGAAGGACTTTTTAATTAAGCAAAAGGTGCCGCGGGAGGAAAGAGACCGGCTGCCTATTGTGGCCACACCGGAGGAGATCATCTGGGTCGGCGGTGTCCGGACGGCGGAAAACTGGAAAGTGACGGCCGGAACCAAAAAAATTCTTTACTTGAAAATAAAAAAGGCCTGCGGGGGGGAATTATAATTGGGAAGGAATCGTGTCCATGGAAGTACCCGGGCGGCCTTTAACCATTTATTTAAAGAATGATGCTTTATCCAATTGCAACTTGCCTGCTGTTGTGATACATTGAGCATTATGGGTTGTATTAACCGGCCTGTTCTGAGAGGAGTGGCGTGATTGAACAAGGTTGTAAAAAACCTTAGTATTTACCTCCTGATCGTTCTGGTCATCATAACCATGATTAGATATATGACGCCCGTGCAGAACGTTCAGATGCCCCTGACGTACGACCAGTTTCTCAATGAGCTGGCTTCCGGGCAAATCAAGAAAGTGCAGATTCAGACGGAAAACCTCACCAACATTATTACCGGTGAGAAGAAAGACGGGACGCGGTTTGAAACGAAAGGCCCCGCGGCCGATGCCGACGTCTACGCTTTGCTCAAGGATAAAAAAGTGGAGTGGAAGAGTGAGCTGCCGCCCCGACCGGGCTGGTGGGCCGGTCTTTTGACCACTCTGGTACCCATCCTGCTGTTTGTCGTGCTCTTCTTCTTCCTAATGCAGCAGACCCAGGGTGGGGGCAACCGGGTCATGTCCTTCGGCAAGAGCCGGGCCAGACTGCACACCGACGATAAGAAGAAGATCACCTTTGCCGATGTGGCCGGGGCCGATGAGGTCAAAGAAGAACTGGAGGAGATCGTCGAGTTTCTGAAGAGCCCAAAAAAGTTCCAGGAGTTGGGAGCTAAGATTCCGAAAGGCGTATTGCTCTTCGGTTCGCCGGGAACGGGCAAGACCCTGCTGGCCCGGGCGGTGGCCGGAGAAGCCGGCGTTCCGTTTTTCAGCATCAGCGGCTCCGACTTCGTGGAGATGTTCGTGGGCGTTGGCGCCTCTCGCGTGCGCGACCTGTTCGAACAGGCAAAAAAGAGCGCTCCGTGCATTGTCTTCGTTGACGAAATAGACGCCGTCGGGCGGCAGCGGGGCGCCGGCCTGGGCGGCGGCCACGACGAGCGGGAGCAAACCCTGAACCAGCTCCTGGTGGAGATGGACGGCTTTTCCCCAAACGAGGGGATTATTATCCTGGCCGCCACCAACCGCCCGGATATCCTGGACCCGGCGCTTTTGCGGCCGGGGCGGTTCGACCGCCAGGTTGTGGTCGATGCGCCGGACGTGAACGGCCGCAGGGAGATCTTGAAGGTGCACGTGCGCGGCAAGCCGATCGAAGACGACGTGGATCTCGACGTGCTGGCCCGCCGCACGCCCGGCTTCACCGGCGCGGACCTGGCCAACCTGACCAATGAAGCGGCCCTTTTGGCCGCCCGCTTGAACCGGAAGAAAGTAACCATGTCCGACCTGGAAAACTCCATCGAGCGCGTCATTGCGGGGCCGGAGAAGAAGTCGAAGGTGATCAGCGAAAAAGAAAAATGGCTGGTCTGTTACCATGAGGGCGGTCACGCCGTGGTCGGCTACCTGCTGCCCAACACGGATCCGGTGCATAAGGTGTCCATCATCCCGCGCGGCCGCGCCGGAGGCTATACCCTCCTGCTGCCGAAGGAAGACCGTTACTATGCAACCAAGTCCCAACTCCTCGATCAGGTGACCATGCTTCTCGGCGGGCGGGTGGCCGAGGCGCTGGTGCTGAAGGAGATCAGCACCGGTGCGCTGAATGACCTGGAGCGGTCCACCGATATTGTGCGCAAGATGGTGATGGAGTTCGGTATGAGCGATTTGGGACCGATGACCTACGGCCGGAAGACAGACACGCCGTTCCTGGGTCGCGACCTGGCCCGGGACCGCAATTACAGCGAGGAAGTGGCCAACGCCATCGACCGGGAAGTGCGTGAAACCATCGACCGGTCTTACAACAAGGCCAAGGAACTGCTTGAGCAGCACATCGATACCCTGCATCTGGTGGCGAAAACCCTTTTCGAGAAGGAAACCTTACAAGCGGAAGAATTTTCCGAGCTGATGAAGCAGGCCGGTGAGAAAGTACACCAGGCGTAACGGGATTATCCAGGCGCCCGCGGTTTTTACAGCCGGGGGCGCTTCGCCGCCGGCGGCCATGGAAAATACATAAAGAAGGAAAAACCTGCAAAAACTGATGATCAATTTAAAGAAAAAGACGGAGGTTTATCATAATGGAACGCACCTATCTGATGGTTAAGCCCGATGGAGTGCAGCGCAGCCTGGTGGGGGAGATCGTTTCCCGCTTTGAAAAAAGGGGTTTTAAGCTGGCCGGTTTAAAGATGCTGCGTATTTCCCGGGCGCTGGCTGAAAAGCACTACGGGGAACACCGCGACAAGCCGTTTTTTACGCCCCTGGTGGACTATATCACCTCCGGCCCGGTCGTGGCGATGGTGATTGAGGGCAAGGACGCGGTGAGCGCGGCCCGCGACATGATGGGCGCCACCAACCCGCTCAAGGCGGCGCCTGGTACCATCCGGGGAAGCTACGGGATCGATATCGGCCGCAACATCATTCACGGTTCCGACTCGCCGGAGAGCGCGGCCCGGGAAATCGGCTTGTTTTTTAAGGAAGATGAATTGATCGAGTACACCCGTGCACAAGAAGGCTGGATTTACGAATAACAGGGGTAAATTTTTTTCATCCCCGGGCAGGAAAGAACAGAACGAAGAGAGAATATAAAAGCGGTTTGCTTTTAAAATAATTTTAACAGATATTGTGCAAGACGCTCCACTTTGACGTGATCCGGGGTTAAGAAAACAGAAAATATCTGTTATCCGGGATATTTATGAAAAGGGTGGACAAAAAGGGAAAGTTTGCCTCTCAAGAAAGGAGGGCAAGAGGGGTTCCGGTTATCGTCTGTTTACGCTTTTCAATTTTACCAATAAATTAGATAAACTGAGGGGAGAGGATAGATAAAATGGCTTACGATGCAACAAAAATGAAAGACTTTGAGATCGCCGAGGCGGCGGAGGCGAACATGCCCACACCGGACGAGTGGAGAGAGAAACTGGGCCTGCAAAAAGATGAGTTGATCCAGTACGGCCGCATTGCCAAGCTTGATTTCATGAAGATCATCAGCCGCTTGAAAGACAGGCCGAACGGCAAGTACATCAACGTGACCGCCATCACCCCCACTCCGCTGGGCGAAGGTAAAACCACCACCAGCATGGGTCTGGTGGAAGGTCTCGGCAAGCGGGGCCAGAACGTCGGCGCGGCCATCCGCCAGCCGTCGGGCGGCCCCACCATGAACATCAAAGGCACGGCTGCCGGCGGAGGCAACGCTCTGGCCATCCCCATGACCGAGTTTTCCCTGGGTCTCACCGGTGACATCAACGACATCATGAATGCCCACAACCTGTCCATGGTAGCCCTGAACGCCCGGATGCAGCACGAACGGAACTATGACGACGCCGAGCTGGCCAGGCGCGGCCTGCGCCGCCTGGATGTCGACCCCACCAACGTGCAGATGGGCTGGATCATCGACTTCTGCGCCCAGGGCCTGCGCAACATCATCATGGGCATCGGCGGCAAAATGGACGGCTACATGATGAATTCCAGGTTCGGCATTGCGGTCAGCTCCGAGATCATGGCCATCCTCGCCGTTGCCACTGATTTGAAAGACATGCGGGAACGGATCGGCCAGATCATCGTGGCCTACGACAAGAAGGGCAAGCCGGTCACCTGCGAAGATCTGGAAGTCGCTGGCGCCATGACCGCCTTTATGCGGAACGCCATCAACCCGACCCTGATGAGCACGGTGGAGTACCAGCCGGTCCTGGTTCACGCCGGCCCCTTCGCCAACATCGCCATCGGCCAGTCTTCCATCATCGCCGACCGCATCGCCCTGAAGATGTTTGACTACAACGTCACTGAAAGCGGATTCGCCGCCGACATCGGCTTTGAAAAGTTCTGGAACGTCAAGTGCCGCTTCAGCGGGCTCGTTCCCAATGTCTCCGTGATCACGGCCACCATCCGGGCTCTCAAGATGCACGGCGGCGGGCCGAAAGTGGTTGCCGGCCGTCCCCTGCCCGATGAATACGTCAAGGAAAACGTCGGTCTGGTTGAAAAGGGCTGCGCAAACCTGGTTCACCACATCAACAACGTCCGGAAAGCCGGTATCAACCCCGTTGTTTGCATCAACGCCTTCTATACCGACACCAAGGATGAAATCGCCGTGGTCCGCAGGGCTGCCGAAGCGGCCGGCGCCCGCTGCGCCCTGTCCGAGCACTGGCTCAAAGGCGGCGACGGCGCCCTCGAACTGGCCGACGCGGTGATCGACGCCTGCAAAGACAAGGTGGACTTCAAGTTCCTCTACCCGCTCGACATGCCGCTCCGCCAGCGGGTCGACATGATCGCCAGGGAAGTCTACGGCGCCGACGGTGTATCGTGGACACCGGAAGCCGAAGCAAAGGCCAAAGCCTTCGAAGAGAATCCAGAATACAAGGATTTCGCCACCATGATGGTGAAAACCCACCTCAGCCTCTCCCACGACCCCACTCTGAAGGGCGTGCCCAAGGGCTGGACCCTGCCGGTTCGCGATGTCTTGATCTTCGCCGGGGCCAAGTTCCTCTGCCCGATGACCGGCGCCATCAGCTTGATGCCCGGCACCAGTTCCGACCCGGCCTACCGGAGAATCGACGTGGACACCTCCAACGGCAAGGTGCTCGGTCTGTTTTAATCCGGAAGATAGCTTCATCAATCGCAATATTAAGGGGGCCCTGTACAGGGCCCCCTTTCCCACGCAGTCCGCTCAAAGGATTCCGGCCCTTTTTCAGGTTGTCAATTTTTCACCCCTCGCTTTCGATAACCGGCAGGACCCCAACTATGGATCAGGATGAATGAAGGGTTACAAATTATACATTCCTATGAAATTGTATTTGCAGGAAAATAACGTGTCTGTGCAGAACTATATTGATGCCGGCATTGTTATGTTATTTAAATTTTTTATGTTTTAGAACTGGAGGAATCCCATGTACCAAAAGATTCTGGTCCCGGTTGACGGTTCCAGCCAGTCCCTTTCCGCCGTCCAGCACGCCATTAATCTGGCGCTGGTTTCCAAGGCCCCGGTGACGCTTTTGCACGTACTGCATGACAGCTCTCTTTTTTCCGATGAGCGGACGGAAGAGCGAAGCGGCGTCGACCGCGGCGATGTTATGAGCAGCCAGCGCATGAAGGCGCAGGAAATGCTGGACAAGTTGAAAGCGAGCTATTCCGACGAGGAGATCAAGATTAACACGTCCGTCGTGACCGGCAGCCCGGCCAAAGAGATTTGCAAAAAGGCCAAGATCGAAGGCTTTGACGTCATTGTCATCGGCAGCCGGGGGCTGGGCAAGATTCCCGGCATTTTGATGGGCAGCGTGAGCAACAAGGTCTGCCGCGGCGTGACCTGCCCGGTAATCGTCATTCACGCCCACTAGCGGCATCCGGTTGATTTTTAAATATTACGGCCATATAATGGAGACAAGCCCTTTCAGCGCGGGAAGGTGAGCACGTGAAAAGGATCGAGTTGCTGTTAAAAAACGCTTTTTACCTGGACTGCCTGACCCGCAACAAGGAGCGAGAGGCAGAGCGGGACTTTTGCCGGCACGACTTGCAGCACATGGTCGACGTGGCCCGGATCAGCTATATTTTGGCCCTTGAAAGCGGCGAGTTGGACCGCTTTCAAGACCTGTACGGTTTGCCTGGCCTTGCGGCAGCGCGTGAGGTTATTTATGCGGCCGGTCTTTTGCATGACCTGGCCCGCTGGGTGCAGTACGACACCGGTGAGGACCACGCGGCGGCCGCTTCCCGGTTGGCCGGCCCGGTGCTTGCCGCCGCCGGGTTCAGCGATCTCGAAGCGGAGGTCATTGGCGCCGCCATTGCGGAGCACCGGACAGCAGCGGCGAAAAAAACCTGGCTCGGAGCGATCCTGAGCCGGGCCGACGACCTCTCGCGCCCCTGCAGGAGGTGCGGGGTCAGGGAGGAATGCTATAAGTTCAGCAGCGGCGCTGTTTCGGCGGCGCTACTTTACTAGCATGAGAACCGGGGGGATGAAAATTGCCGATCAAGGTTTACAGCATTGAGGCCGGAAACAAAAAAGAAGCTTTTGAAAAAATTGCCTGGGCCGGCGCGGACCAGGCCGGCAGCCGCTACATGGCCCCCAAGGCGGTGCACCGGCTGGTGATGCTGGAGGGGGTGCAGCCCCGGCAGGCCAACATCATCAAGCAGGAAATGCTCAGCAAGGGGGGGGAGGCCGCCCTGTTCAGAGGGGCTGTCGACTGCTCGGTAAGCGAGGGCAACGTGCTTCTGATGGGAACTTTGCGCCAGTATGAAGTCTTTTTAAACAAACTAAAGGCCCAGCCTTTCGGCCTTCCCGCCCTGGCCGGCCGGATCCGGGAGGTGCTGCGGAACCAGGAAGGCTTTGGCCCCCGCGAGTTGGACTGCCGGGGGAAAATCCTGCGTTTGGGGGAAAGAACCCTGGTGATGGGCATTCTCAACGTGACGCCCGACTCTTTTTCCGACGCCGTCCGTTACATCGACCCCGGCCTGGCGGTTGAGCATGCCCGCCGGATGGTTGCCGAGGGCGCCGACATCATCGATGTGGGGGGGGAGTCCACCCGGCCCGGCCACACCCCGGTAGATGAAGACGAGGAGATCCGCCGGGTGATCCCCGTCCTGGAGCGGCTGGCGGCGGAGATCCCGGCGCCCGTATCCATTGACACGACCAAGGCGGCGGTGGCCCGCCGGGCCATGGAGGCCGGCGCTCACATCATCAACGACCAGTGGGCGCTGCGGTCCGGCCCGGGGATGGGGGCTGTGGCGGCCAAGTACGGCGCGCCGCTCATCTTGATGCACAACCAGAAAGGAACCGGGTACCGGGAACTGATCGGCGACATGGTCGAGTACTTCCGGCAGAGCATCCAGATGGCCCTGGAAGCGGGAGTTCCTATGGAGCGTATCGTGGTCGACCCGGGAATCGGCTTCGGCAAGACGCTGGAGCAGAACCTGGAAGCCATTCGCCGCCTGCGCGAGCTGCGCTGCCTGGGGCGGCCAATCCTGCTGGGAACGTCCAGGAAGTCCCTGATCGGTAAGATCCTCGACTTGCCGGCGGACCAGCGGGTGGAGGGCACCGCCGCGACCGTGGCGGTGGGCATCGCCAACGGCGCCGACATTATCCGGGTCCATGACGTAAAAGAGATGGCGCGGGTGGCGCGGATGAGCGACGCCATCGTGCGCCGGTAAAGAGGTTTACATGGACAGGATTATCCTTGAGGGCATGGAGTTTTACGGTTACCATGGCGTACTGGCCGGGGAGCAGGCACTGGGCCAGCGATTCATCATCGACGTGGAACTGAGCCGGGATCTCGGCCCGGCCGGGCGTTCCGACGACCCGGAGCAAACCGTTGATTATGCCCGCGTTTTTGAGGCGGTCCGGGAGATTGTGGGCGGGCGGCCTTACAAATTGATTGAAGCGGTGGCCGAGGCCATCGCCGCTGACCTGCTGGAACGGTTTCCCGTGGCCGGGGTGACGGTGCGGGTGAAGAAGCCCCAGGCGCCGGTGCCGGGTCATTTTGCCTGGATGGCGGTAGAGATTAAGCGCGGCGGGGCTTAGTGTGCCTGCCGGGGCGGTATCAATGAATTGCGTATGATCCTGATGGCGCCTTTGCCCCATGTTTCAGCCTGATTTTTAAAATTATCACTGTTTTACAATATTTTACCTGGCAAGTCAAGAACCGTCCCCACTTGTCCTCTTACGTTAAGTCTCTGTTTATGATAATATTAATCATCACGTTTAAGGGATGAGTTTCTTTGTACCATCTGCTTTACGCCGACGCGAGCGGCAAACTCTTTGAGCACCCGTCCATGGGTGCCGCCGGACGTGCCGGCGATTACATCGTGGAATTGGACGAAGGCGACCTGGTTGAACTGCCCCCGGGCGCCTCTCTGGTGATGGCGCCCGGGCGGGCGCCGCTGGGCGTGGACCGGCGGGGGCGGTTTACCGTGCTGGAGCATGCGCCGGCCAAATCCAGAGCCGGGCCGGCCCCGCTGTACGCTGTAGGCGCCCTTTTGCCCCAGGGCTTTACCCGCACCCTGCTGCCCGCCTACCGCAGGGAAAAAAGAGGGGCGCCCCTGCCCCTTTTCGGCTATACGGCGGTGGCGGGCCGGGGCGGGAAAGTTTACGCGGCCGCCCGGCTGACTGCGGATCCAGGCCCGTGGGACCCGGCTCACTACAACACCCCCGACTTGCCGGGGCGGGTAGAACAAAAGCTTGCCGCCCTGCCCGAAAACCGCATTTTGAGGCAGATCTCCCGCTGTGCCCTGGAGTACCGCTGTTTTACCGCCCAGAACCTTTTTTACGGCTGCCGCGAGGGGGGCCTACCGGTTTCACCGGCCTGCAATGCGGATTGTCTCGGCTGCATCTCCCTGCAGCCCTCCGGCTGCTGCCCGTCTCCCCAGGCCCGCATTGACTTTCACCCCACCGTCCGCGAGGTGGCCGAACTGGCAGTCCCCCACCTCGACGGGGCGGAGGGGGCCATTGTCAGCTTCGGCCAGGGCTGCGAGGGAGAGCCGGCGCTGGCGGCCGGGACCGTCGCAGCGTCGATCCGCCTGATCCGCTCGGCCACCGGCCGGGGCACCGTCAACATGAACACCAACGGCGGCCACACCGCCGGGGTGGCCGAAATTGCCGCCGCCGGGCTGGACTCCGTCCGGGTGAGCCTGATCAGCGCCCGGCGGGAGACTTACGCCGCCTACTGCCGGCCGCGCGGCTACGGCCTGGACGACGTGCGGCGCACCGTGATGCGGTGCGTTTCCGCCGGCGTGTACACCTCCCTGAACCTCCTGGTCATGCCCGGCCTGACCGACGGGCGTGAAGAAGCGTCGGCTCTGGTCGAGTTTGTGAGGGAAGCCGGCGTGCAGCTGGTGCAGCTGAGAAACCTGAACATCGACCCCGACTTCCTTTTCGCGCGGGTGCCGCGGCAAAGCGGCGGTCTCCTGGGCATCGACGGCCTGATCGCGGCCCTGGAAGAAGTGGAAGGGCTGCGCGTGGGCAGCTACAGCCGGCCGGTCCGGTAGCCGACTGGCGCCTGTGCAGAGTTCGTCAGGGCAGCTTATTGGGATTGCTGCCCATTTGGCGGCATGAGTTTTAAAGTCTGAGCAGGCCTCAAGCGGGCGAAATGCCCATTGCGCCCCGTATTATCCTATGCTATAATAATACAGTGTGTTGAAATTCCCTATTTTTTATCTGTTGAAAAGAGGTGAGCATTGTGAAGGAAGGAATTCACCCGAAATATACCCAGGCAAAGGTCTCCTGCGTTTGTGGGGAGACATTTGAGACTGGTTCCACCAGGAAGGAACTGCGCGTGGAAATCTGCTCCAAGTGCCACCCCTTCTATACCGGATCACAGCGAACGATAGACACCGGCGGCAGGGCCGAAAAATTCCGGAAAAAATACGGTCTGACGAAGTAGGGGCAAATAGCAGAGCGGTGCTCTGCTATTTCTGTTCTTGCTCCGAAAATAGAATTGGATTTTCAGCCACCGTTGTGCCCCGCAGGGGCATGGGCGTGGCAAGCAAGAACCGTCCCCTGTTGCCAAAATTAAGTGAAAGGAAAAAGGTTTCTTTCAGAAACCAGGTTGTTTGAATGAAATACCAGTACGGTGGTCAGGCTGTCATTGAAGGAGTGATGATGCGCGGTCCGGACACCCGCGCCGTTGCTGTGCGGCTCCCCGATCAGTCGATCCTGGTGGACGAAAAGCCGGTGGGCTCCATCACCAGGCGTGTGCCCATTTTAAAATGGCCTTTCCTGCGCGGGGTGGTTGTGTTGATCGAATCCCTGGCGCTGGGCATGGAGGCGCTGACTTTTTCGGCCAATCAGGCCACCGGCGAGGAAGATGCCTTTAGCACCAAAGAGCTCGTGCTCACCCTCGGGCTGGCCCTCGGCCTGGCGGTGCTGCTTTTCGCCGTGCTGCCTACGGCGGGCGCCCACCTGCTGCTCCGGTTCGTCCCCGGCAGCCTGGCCCAGAACTTGATCGAGGGCGCGTTCCGCGTCGCCGTTTTTATCGCCTATATCGTCATCATCGCCAGGCTGGAGGACATCAAGCGGGTCTTTGAATACCATGGCGCCGAGCACAAGGTGATCAACGCCTACGAGGCGGGCGAGGAGATTACCGTGAGCAACGTGCAGCGTTACTCTACCCTGCACCCGCGCTGCGGCACCAGTTTCCTTTTGATCGTGATGGTCGTCAGCGTCCTGATCTTTTCCCTGCTGGGTGAGCAGGCGCTCTGGTGGCGGATCCTCTCGCGGATCCTGCTCCTGCCCCTGGTGGCTGGCATTTCCTACGAACTGGTGAAGCTGTCCGGAAAGCATTACAGCAAAATGATCTGCCGGATTCTGGTTGCTCCCGGCCTCTGGCTGCAGAAGCTCACCACCCGGCCGCCCGACGACGGCCAGGTGGAAGTGGCCATCCGGGCTTTTCAGCCTGTGCTGAAAGAAGGTGAGAAGCTTGCTTGAAAAGTTGGCGGGCCTGGAAGAGCGATATGAGCAGCTCTCCGCCCAGATGGCCGACCCCGAGGTGATCGCCGACCTTGACGGCTGGCGGCAGTGTGTCAAGGCGCACTCGGATTTGACCGTAATGGTGGACACCTACCGGGAGTACAAGCGGGTGGTCAAAGAGATAAACGAAGCCCGCGCCCTGCAGGAAGAGGAGAAGGACGCCGAGATGAGAGAACTGGCCGGGGCCGAGCTGGAAGAGCTGCTGGTGAGAAAAGCCGGCCTTGAGCAGCGGCTGAAGGTCCTTCTCCTGCCCAAAGACCCCAACGACGAGAAGAACGTGATCGTGGAGATCCGCGCCGGCACCGGCGGCGAGGAGGCGGGCCTGTTTGCCGGGGACCTGTTCCGCATGTACAGCCGCTACGCTGAAAACCTGGGCTGGAAGACGGAGATGCTCGAGGCCAGCCAAACGGACATTGGCGGGTTCAAAGAAGTAATCTTCCTGGTGAACGGGCGCGGCGCTTTCAGCCGGTTGAAATTCGAGAGCGGGGTGCACCGCGTCCAGCGGATCCCGGCCACCGAATCGGGCGGGCGCATCCACACCAGCGCGGCCACCGTGGCCGTGCTGCCCGAAGCTGCGGAGGTGGAGGTGGATATCGACCCCAATGATCTGCGCATTGATGTCTTCTGCGCTTCGGGCCACGGGGGACAGTCGGTGAACACAACCCAGTCGGCCGTGCGGATCACCCACATCCCGTCCGGGATCGCCGTCTCCATGCAAGATGAGAAATCTCAGCACAAGAACAAGGATAAGGCCATGCGGATCCTGCGCGCGCGACTGCTGGACCGGGCCCAGCAGGAGCACCAGGAGAAAATAGCCAGCTCCCGCCGCTCCATGGTCGGCTCCGGCGACCGCAGCGAGCGAATCCGGACCTACAACTTTCCGCAGAACCGGGTCACCGACCACCGCGTCGGTCTCACCCTGCACCGGCTGGATAAGGTTCTGGAAGGGGACCTGGAAGAGATCATCGACACCTTGAGCACCACCGACCAGGCCGAGCGGATGAAGTCTTAGCAGACCATTGACACAGAGAATCCCGGCGGCGGCCGGGATTTGTTCTTTTGGCGGCCGGCTTTGCAGCGGGCGCCGCTTTACAGACAAGACTTTCGGGGAAGTATGGAGATGACTTTAACTTTAACCATCGCCCAGGCACTGGCCCGGGCCGGAAAGTTGCTCAAAGAGAGCGGCTCGGGGAGCCCCGTCCTGGATGCGGACGTGCTCCTCTCCTTCATTACCGGCCTTGACCGGGCCGGCCTGTACCGGGAAGGGCGGCGGCCGCTGGCGCCGGAGGAGGATTCGCGTTACCGGGAGCTGATCCGGCGCCGGGTGCTCGGGGAGCCGGTGGCTTACCTCACCGGCGAAAAAGAATTCATGGGGATTTCTTTCGCCGTCACCCCGGCCGTGCTCATTCCGCGTCCGGAGACCGAACTGCTGGTCGAGACGGCCCTGGCCCTGCTGGCCGGGCCCGGTGGCGCCGCCGGAAAGCGGCCCGGGCCCGGCCCGGCCAAATCCGGCGGCCCGGTCGTCATCGAGGCCGGCGCCGGCAGCGGCGCCATTGCCGTCAGCCTCGCCGTGGAGCTTGCGGGAGCGCTGGTCTACGCCACGGACCTGTCGCCCGCCGCCCTGGCCGTGGCCCAACAAAACGCGCTGCGCCACGGGGTAGGGGAGAGGGTCGTCTTCCTCTGTGGCGACCTGCTGGCGCCGCTGGAGAAGGCCGGCGCCCCGCGGGCGGACCTGATCGCGGCCAACCTGCCTTACATCGCCAGCGGCGAGATCCCCGGCCTGCCGCGCGATGTCCGCTGCTACGAGCCTCTGCTGGCCCTGGATGGCGGTCTTGACGGGCTCGACCTTTACCGCCGCCTGGCCGGGCAGTCCCTGGCCTACCTGCGCCAGGGGGGCCACCTGCTGATGGAAATCGGGCCGCGGCAGGCGGCAGCCGCCCGCGCCCTGTTTTCCGGCCCGCCCTGGTCGGTCTCTGTTAAAAAGGATCTGGCCGGGCGGGACCGGCTGGTGGTGGCCGAAAGGCTGGAAGCGTGACGGGCCGCGCCGGCCGCAACAATTGCGGGGCCGGGTTGAAAAGATGCTGAATTGGCATTATAATCTTAGAAAGTATTTTTACATATGTCTTTTCGGTCCAACATAATAAAATCGTAAGCCGGGGGGCGCCCATTTGTCATTCAAAGCCACTGCCACAAAACGAATGAAAGTCAGTCCGGCCTGTCCCGGGCCGGAAATCATCGCCGGGGCGGCCGCTGTACTATTAAACGGGGGTCTGGTCGCCTTCCCTACGGAGACCGTGTACGGGCTTGGGGCCAATGCGCTTGACCCCCGCGCCGTTTCCCGTATCTTTGAGGCCAAAGGGCGGCCGGCCGACAACCCGCTGATCGTCCACGTGGCTGCGCCGGAGGATACCCGTGCTCTGGTGGCGGGTTCCCTGCCAGGCGCGGCAGAACGCTTGATGGAAGCATTCTGGCCGGGACCGCTTACCCTGGTGCTGCCCGCCGCCGCCTGGGTGCCTCCCCAGGTGACGGCGGGGCTGAGCACGGTTGCCCTGCGCATGCCCGGCCACCCGGTGGCCCTGGCCCTGATCCGGGCTGCCGGGGTGCCGGTGGCCGCTCCCAGCGCCAACACCTCCGGCCGCCCCAGTCCCACCATGGCCGATCACGTGATGGACGACTTGCGGGGGCGGATTGAGATTGTGCTTGACGGTGGTCCCTGCGGCCTCGGGCTGGAATCGACGGTGCTGGACCTGACCGGGGAGACCCCGGTCATCCTGCGGCCCGGGGGAGTGACCCCGCGGGACATTACCCGGCTGCTGGGGCGCGTCGAGGTGGACCCCGCCGCCGACGGCCCGGCCGCTTCGCTCCCGCCGCCTGCCGCCGGTGCGGACAACGCTGACGGGCCCCGTTCGCCCGGGATGAAGTACACCCACTATGCCCCCCGGGCGCCCTTATTTCTTTTTGAGGGCAGGCCGGAACTCGTGGCGGCCAAAATCCTGGCGGCCGCCCGCGACCACGCCGCCGCCGGACGCCGGGTCGGCATCCTGACCTGCGCCGGCCGGGACGATTACCGCCAGGCCGGGGAAATGGTCCTGGCGGCCGGACGGCGGGAGGAACCCGCCTCCGTGGCGGCCGGGCTTTACGCGGCGCTGCGCAAGTTTGACGAGTCGGGGGTGGACGTGATCCTGGCCGAAGGGCTGGACGGCGGCGGTGTGGCCCTGGCGGTGCGCAACCGCCTGCGCCGGGCGGCCGGGGGCAGAGTCGTCACTGTTTAGGCCCGGTCGGCAGCAAGGGGTCTCCTGAAAATTTAATTTTTCCGACATCAGGGAGAAATGCGACACTGACACATAATTTTTGCGACAGAGAACCGTCCCCTTGTCGCACTGACGCCGGAGGAGATAAACTATGATGAGTCCTTTTACATTGGGTGCGCTGGCCGTGGCCGTGGGAACCGACGCCTTTTCCCTGTCTGTCGGCATCGGGCTGGCCGGGGTGAGCCGCAGGTATATGCTGCTGCTTACCGTTACCGTTTTCCTCTATCATATTATTATGCCGTTGATCGGCTGGCTGCTGGGCGAGTACACCGGCCGGCTGATCGGACGGGCGGCGGTCGTCGCCGGCGCCCTGCTGCTGGCCTACCTGGGGGGGCGGATGATCTGGGCGGCGAAGAAAGCTAAATCGGCCCAGGCGCCGGAAAGAATCCGCTTCAATGCCTGGGGGATCCTGCTCCTGGGCGCCGGCGTCAGTATGGACGCCCTGAGCGTGGGGTTTACCCTCGGCGCCAGGCAGGCCAACCTGCCCTTCACCGTGCTGGTGATTGGCGTTGTGGCCGGCGCGATGACCTTCGCCGGCCTTGTTTCCGGCCGCTTTTTGGGCGCCTTGGCGGGCGCCCGGGCCCAGTTCCTGGGCGGCCTGATCTTGATCGCCGCCGGAATTATGCTATTCATAACTTGAGGTGGTCCTATGCCTGTGAAAATTATTTTCGTCTGTTCGGGGAATACCTGCCGCAGCCCCATGGCCCAGGCGCTGGCGCGCCGGATCCTGGCGGATTTGCCCGGCGCCCTGGCCGCTATGGTTGCAGTATCGTCCGCCGGCATTATGGCGGCGGACGGCGGTCCGTCGGCGAACGCGGTGGCGGTCATGGCCGAACGGGGCATCGACATCAGCGGGCACCGCGCAAAGAACCTCAGTCGCGAGGACATCCTGTCGGCCGGCCTGGTGCTGACCATGACTGTGCGGCACAAAGAGGCCGTGCTGGCCTCCGCTCTCGAGGCCCGGGCGAAGGTGTTTACCCTGGGCGAGTACGCCGGCAAGCAAGTGCACGTGGAAGATCCGTACCTGCAGCCGCTGGACGTGTACAGGCGCTGCGCCGGGACGCTGGAATACCTGGTCGCCCTCTGCCTGAAGAGGTTATTCGAAGACACTCTTTAAGCCGCCGGAATGCCCCCTGCGTCAGACCGGCTTAAAGACCGGCGAAAAGTCGCCTCAACTGCGGCGAGCAGCGGCTGGAATTTATTTTTAACCGGTCCGGGAAAGGGAAAATGGGATTGCTTGTAGAAAAAAGAAATATTCTTGCCGGAAAAGGAGAAATTTTAATGATGATAGCCCTGGCGAGCGATCACGGAGGTTTCCGGTTAAAAGAGGAAACCGCCTCCCTGCTGCGCGAGATGGGATTGGCCTACAGGGATTTCGGGGTCTTCTCAGAAGATCCGGCCGATTACCCCGACCTGGCGCTGGCGGCGGCGGAGGCCATCGTCAAAGGCGAGTGCGACCGCGGCGTCCTCTGCTGCGGGACCGGCATCGGCGTGGCCATCGCGGCCAACAAGGTGCCCGGGATCCGCGCCGCCCTTTGCCACGACACCTTTTCCGCCCGGATGGCCCGGGAGCACAACGACGCCAACGTACTGACCATGGGGCAGCGGGTTATTGGCGCGGGCCTCGCCCGCGACATCGTGACCGCATGGCTGCAGGCCCGTTTTCAGGGCGGCCGCCACGCCTGCCGCGTAGAAAAAATAGACGCCGTAGAACAAAAATACAGTCGTTGCAGCCGGTAACGCACTACCGGCCGTGGGGAGGAAGACAAAATGAGTTTAATGCGCCCACTTGCCGAAGCCGATCCTA
>Ga0209347_1002949_pt1 | contig 21077 bp, 14 predicted proteins | sample AutmiccommuBRH23_FD_187382 | JGI IMG/M metagenome (GOLD analysis project Ga0209347, IMG submission 187382) | Deep subsurface microbial communities from Mt. Terri, Switzerland - Autotrophic microbial communities BRH/23 (SPAdes) (version 2) | ecosystem: Environmental > Aquatic > Deep subsurface >...
CACGAACCGTGAAGGTGAATGACAGCAAGCTTTACCTGAGCATAGGCTCTTCATGCAATGCCTGTTACGAAGAAGACGAGCGCAGGGCTGCTATCACGCAGTGTGACCTTAACGGCAGCAACTGCAGCGTATTCGCAAGCGGACTCAGGAATTCTGTGGGCATGGTGTTCCATCCGGTTACAGGAGATTTATATGCCACAAACAACGGACGTGACTGGCTTGGCGATGACCTCCCGCCGGATGAGATCAACCTTATTGAGCAAGGCAATGATTACGGCTGGCCGATCTGTTATGGGAAGAACATCCATGACACTGATTTCGATCCCAATGGTCCTGATGCAGATTCGTGTGCAAATAAGACCCCAAGTCTTGTAGACCTGCAGGCACACTCAGCACCCCTGGGGCTTGCATTCTATAACGGGAGCACCTTCCCTGAGGAGTACCAGGGCGACCTTTTTGTGTGCTATCACGGATCATGGAACCGTGACGAGCCTACGGGCTACAAGATAGTGAGTATCGACATGGAGAGCTTAAATGTCACTGACTTTGCCACAGGCTGGCTGAAGGATAACGAAACTGTAGTTGGCAGGCCTGTGGATGTCATAGTTGCGGAGGACGGTTCTCTTCTGGTAAGCGACGATAATGCAGGGAAGATATACAGGATCAGTTATGCAGGATAGATCCTGTTACTTACGTGGAAGCCTCTGAAGCACTTACATACATATACAGGAAGTCGATAAACTATCAATATTGACATTCGATCTGAGGGGTCATAACATCAGAACCGGTACAATAGATTCAAGCATTGATTTTGTACATGATATGCCGCAGGGGAGCTGCTTTTCTCTTATGTATGAAACCACTGAAGAATTTATGGGCGTGGTGACTGCATTTCTTGATGCTGGCCTGAGAGAGAATGAGTGCTGCATCTGGGCGGTTTCGGGCCAGATAACTTCGCAAAGTGCGGAAAAGTTCCTGAAGGACGCGGGTATGGATGTGGAATCCTACCTTAAGAGCGGTCAGTTAATGATAACGCCCTGCACCGAGTGCTATATTTCGAATGAAGGTCCCATGTCCGAAAGGACTCTTAAGAACTGGGAGGAAATACACGATTCAGCCTTATCAAAAGGATATAGTGGCCTGAGAATTGCCGACAAATTCACAATTGTAGGACAGGATGCCTGGCAGAGATTTGTTGAATTTGAAAGAAAGAGTGTGAATATAATACGCCGAAAAAGTATTGTCTGCCTTTTCGCCTTTCTTTTGGAGGCACGCACAAGATCGGAAATACTTGACATTATAGGGATGCATGACGGTACGATAATCAAACAAGGTCGCCAGTGGACCCTGCTTCAGAGTTCCTCCTCATGCAAACCGCTTATCCTTGAGAGACACTTTCCTGAAAGCATACTGGAAAATATCTGGACCGGTGTGTGGGCTGTTGACAGGTACGACAGGATAGTATACTTTAACAAAGGCATGGAAGTAATATCCGGTCTGTCAAAAGAGCAGGTACTCGGGCAAAAGCTGGCCAAGTTCATGCCACTGGGTAATAAAGGGGAACTGACTTTCATCGAACTCTTCAGGATGGCAAAAGAGAATCTGCAGTCGAAAACCTATGACATTTTCCCTTTTATCAAACCCGATGGGCAATCTATTTTTCACAGCGGGGTTATGCTTCCCCTGATAGATGAAGATGGTACGTATGGAGGAATGCTGGGCACCATTGGTAAGGTATTCGAGCAGAAGATCAGCCAGAAAACATTAAGGGATAAATTCAGGTCAATTGAAAAACTGGAAGATATCTACAGGAAGAGTCCGGTGGTTGCTGTTCTCTGGCGTGCTGAAAAGGAATGGCCGATAGAGTTCATTTCTGAGAATATAACTCAGTTTGGGTATGTCCCGGAAGACTTCACATCCGGCACATTAGTCTATGGAGATATAATCCATCCGGATGATCTTGAATTTGTGCGAACCTCCGCCGAACAGCTTGAGATCGAGGAAAAATTCTATTTTTCAAAGGATTACCGGCTGATGACAAGAACCGGGGAGGTTCGATGGGTCACAGAGAGATCCTATCTGATAAGGGATGAGAACGGGAAGCCCGCCTATTATCAGGGTATAATAATAGATATCAGTGACAGGAGGAAGGCTGAAGAGGCAGTTCTTGAAGCCGAAAAGAAATATCGTCTTATATTTGAGAACTCTCCTCTTGGAATTTTCCATTTCAACAAAAAGGGTATACTCACCCACTGCAATGAGAAGTTCCTGCAAATAATGGGTCTTGAAAAGAAAGAAGATATCATAGGTTTCAATCTGGTTGCTTCCATCGTCGATAAACAGATGAAAAAAGCCGTTAATGATGTTTTTTCAAGGAAAGTTGGGCACTTTGAAGGTAAGTATCATACAGTCTCAACCAATATCACAATTAACATCAAAGCCGACTACAGCCCCAATATAGCAGAAGATGGTACTTTTCTTGGTGGTATCGGGGTATTTGAGGATATCTCGGAACGTAAAAAGGCTGAAGAAGCCGCTCTTGAAGCCGAAAGTAAATACCGTCATATTTTCGAGAACTCTCCGATCGGCATCTTTCATTTTAATGACCGGGGTATAGTCACTCATTGTAATGAGAAGTTCCTGGAAATAATAGGCCTGAAGAATAAAGAAGAGATCATCGGTTTCAATATGGTTACACGGATAAAGGACAAAGAGATGAGAAAAGCCATCAGTGATGTCCTTTCCAGAAAGGGAGGCCACTTCGAAGGGAATTATCATACGGTCATAAGTGGTAAAGACACTTATATCAAGGCTGATTACAGTCTGAATGTGGCGGATGACGGCACTTTTCTGGGAGGCATCGGCATCTTTGAAGACATATCAGGACGCAAAAAAGCTGAAGAGGCTCTACGTCTGGATGAATCCAGACTTGAGACACTTCTTAAACTCAACCAGATGACGAACAAAACATTCAAAGCAATAGCTGATTTTGTACAGGAAGAGGCTGTGAAACTTACCCAGAGCAAGATGGGATACCTTGCATTCCTGAACGATACAGAAACGGTCCTGTCAATATATTCATGGTCAAGAGACGTAATGATGGATTGCAATGTTGAGAAAGGTGAGAAGAAGTTCGATTATCTTCTCGAGTCAACCGGTCTCTGGGGAGAACCCGTTCGCCAGAAACATCCTATCATTGTTAATGATTACGAGAATTATAATGAATTCAAGCGCGGTTATCCTAAAGGTCACATAGAGATGAAGCGTTACATGAGCGTTCCAATAACCGAAGGTGGAAGGGTTGTCGGAGTGGCAGGTGTTGGAAACAAGAAAGACCCTTACAACCAGGCTGATGTAAGGCAGCTTACTTTGCTCATGGAGGGGATGTGGCAAATGATGGAGCAAAAAAAAGCAGAGGATACTCTCAGGAGATTCGCCTCCGAACTTGCCCAGGTAAACAGGGATCTTTCAAAGGCCAATGCCGAGTTATCCACAGCCAACGAAGAACTGAAGTCGGTTGACAGGATGAAAGATGAGTTCCTGTCCAACGTGAGTCATGAGTTCAAGACACCTCTCACATCGATCCAGGGATACAGCCAGTTGATATCTGACGGAACCTTAGGCTCTGTGAACGACCAGCAGAAAAAAGCGGTAGACACAGTGATCCGTAATTCAGAAAGACTCCGGAAGCTGGTGGATTCCCTTTTATATATCAGCAGGGCGCAGGCTGGAAAGCTCACCTATTCCTTCTCCAGGGTATCGATAGCATCCATTATAGACAATTCCATACAGGATCTTGCATTGCAGGCTGAGAAGAAGGATATCACTATCCTGAAGGACATCGGGCAGGACCTGCCTTTTATCAGGGGAGACCGGGACAAGCTTATCGACGTAATGGTAAACTTGCTTGATAATGCCATTAAATTCACCCCTGCGGGAGGAAAGATAGACGTGGGTGTTTCGGTAGATAAGGACTGGCTTCACATCCGTATCAGTGATTCGGGCATTGGCATCCCCAAAGATAAAATAGAGAACCTGTTTGAAAGATTCTATCAGGTTGACTCCTCTATCAGAAGAAGGTACGGCGGGACAGGACTTGGTTTGTATATCTGTAAAATGATAGTAGAGGACCATAAAGGGAAGATCTGGGTTGAGAGCGAGGAAGGGGAAGGAAGTACTTTCCATGTGCTGCTACCTCTGGAGTGATTCCGGAGCAAAGTAACCAAAATCAATATACCTGTTCCCGCAATTCTCTTTTTATACCGGACAGGTGACAGAGATGAAGATCATAATCATAGGTGGCTTCCTTGGAAGCGGGAAGACGACAGCCTTGCGAAACCTCGGCAGGCACCTTGTGGAAAGAGGCCACAAGATAGCCATAATCGTGAATGAGATAGGTGAGGTGGGTGTGGACGGTGAGACCATCTCAGGCTCCGGCCTGGTCACAAAAGAGCTCACCAGCGGCTGCATCTGCTGCTCCCTGCGCATCAGCATGGAATATACCCTGCAGACACTTGTGGAAGAGTACGATCCGGATGTCGTTATAATCGAACCTACCGGCATAGCCTTCCCCATGCAGATAAAAGAGCATATCGAGCTTATGGATGTTGAGGACGTTTCCTTCGCCCCGGTGGTATCAATGGTGGATGCCAGCAGGATAAACATGGAGATCAGCCAGGTGCCGACCTTCATAGCCAACCAGATAAAAGAATCGGAAATAGTATGCATCAACAAGATCGACCTGGTAGATATGGAAACCGTGGCCTCGGTAGCCAGGACCGTGATGCAGCTTAATCCCGGTGCACTGGTGATCGAGTTCTCTGCAAAGAAAATGGATGACAACTTCCGCATGTTCATAGATCTGCTTGCAGGGGAGAGCGAAGCCCAGCATACGGGTGCCAACCTGGATTCAATTGAGATGTCAGGGGTCGGCAGCTATTCCGCAGAATATTCGCTGCGGGCTGGCAACCTGCATGCCGACAGGATCACTTCCATGCTGGTGCATCTCCTGGAAGAGATAAAATCCCGGTTGCAGGAGATCAATCCAGGGTTCACTGGCCATGTGAAGATGACCCTCAAGTTCAGGGAAGGCCTCATCAAGGCAAATCTCACATCGGCGCACGGAGAGCCTTTTGTGGAGATACTGGATGAGACCGGGGACGATGAACAGCATCTGAAACTGCTTTCTGCTGTAACTCTTGTGCCCCGGGACAAGCTTGCAGGAGTAATTGAGGACTCCCTCAGCAAAGTTATGGGGAAAGAAGGCATAAGCTTCGAGAAAAAAGAACAACCGGGCCAAAAGCCCATTGTGCTCTGAGGGGAAATGGCCTCGGACAATACTGCAGGAAATAATACATAAATAGGATTGCCACCTTCCTTTTCCCATGAAGGTCAATCCCGAACTCGAGATCATTGAATCGCTTGCAAAGACCATCCTTATAGCCGCAAGGACAGCACCTAAGGGAAAAGGCATCGATGATATCGTGACCTGCCTCCTTGACAGCAGGGACCGTGACGAGCTTGCAAATAAGATGGAAGAGCTGAGCGATATCAAAGGCATAAAGTTCCTGCTGCGTGATGCTAAGAACATACGGGATGCTGATGCTGTTATCCTCATCGGGCTCAAGTCCTCAGGAGCAGCAGGCCTTGACTGCGGAGCATGCGGGTTTGAAACCTGCAGGGGCATGCTCGAGACCAGAAAAGTCAAAAAGGAATTCTCCGGCCCCCACTGCATGATCAAGTACCTGGACCTTGGGGTCGCAGTCGGCTGCGCGGCATCAAAGGCAAAGGACCTGTGCATCGACAACAGGATAATGTACAGCGCGGGTGCGGCGGCATGCTATTTTGATATGATGGATGCGGATGTGGCTATGGCAATACCACTGAGCGTCAAAGGGAAGAATATTTTCTTTGACAGACCATCTACGAAGTAAGCGATCGGTTGGTTGTCTACAAAGTAAGCTGTCAGTGGAACGTCTACAATATAAATGGTCGGCTACGGGCAGATGGCTGCTACTATGGTTGTTTGGTCATAGGTGTGACCATTCATGTCACTTTAGTGGGAGATTAATCACGCAGATACATTATTGCAATTTGAAATGGTTCTCATGCAAAAATTAAGATCAATAATCCGCTAACCTGGAATGATTCCGGGAGAGTTCCTGGATCTTCTCTGGTTAGATGCATAATCGTGATGCAATGGTTAAATGAAATAGTTAAATACTTGTTTTTATATAATTATTTTTATATTTTTAATTCCTGCAGAAATTATAACTGCAATTGTAGCATATATGTAATAAGAAGTATTCTGAAGAGCACATTATTAACCTGCAGGATCGCAGGTATTCGCATCAGGATAAAAAACGCTAATTCAAGGCATTGAATGGCATCAAAACACATGCTGACTTCGTTCAATGATAACATTGCTGATATTTTTTACAGAGCTGTGCAATTTAAACTAAGAAATAAATAAGAGAACAAGATGGAGGAAAAGGATGAAACGGATATTAGTTCTATTAATGCTGCTGGCGATGTTCATTCCGGCGGCAAGCGCAGACATAGTCGATGATCTTGAAAACAAGGTCGGCGAGTATAACCAGAATACAGAGTATGTGCCTTCATACATGAAATCCCTTCTTGGAGACGAGGTCATCAAGCTGGTGATCGTCACTGACGAAGGAGAAGAAAGGTACATAAGAGCAGTTACAGAAGAATCGTATATCACCACATTTGAAGAAGTGGATGAGGACGCGGAGTTCAATGCAACAATGGTCGTAGGAGCAAATGAAGCTACAGTAAGAACGATCATTAATTCACAGGACCCTTTGAGGGAGTTCATTGCCGCAAAAGACAACGGGGAAATCTTAATTGAGCCTGTGGGCCTTGTCAACACCGTCAAGTACACCGTTGCAAATGTTGTAATGGAAGTATCACAGCTGTTCAATTTTATGTGATCGGGATCAATTGAGAATGAAAGGATGGCTCGGCCCGCCATCTGATTCTATTTCTGCAATTGCTGACAGGCTGTGTGCAAGTTTGACGGCTATTTGCTTTTCTAGATAGATCCTGCAGCGCTACAGGAAGAAGATTTCCTTCAAAGGTTGGGTGAGTTATTTATCTGGCTAATATTTAACAGCCAGAGCCCTGATTCACTTTTCTGGAAGGATTTGGCGACAAACCGGATGATGTCATCCAGGGGCTTGTGAATATTAGACAATTGTTTCCAAGGGTATATAAAAGAGAAAGCAAGACATAATAGGTATGGAAGACAGGAACAAAGGAATTTGGCCTGAATTATCCTTTGAAGAGGGAAAAGAAACTTACCAGACTATCCACTTATGGACGCAGATCGTCGGAAAAATAAAACTGGCAAAAATGCCCTGGATCAATCATTCATGGCATGTCGCCCTGATGGTTACGCCCGTTGGTCTTACTACTGGCGATCTTCCTTCTAATGGCAAACATTTTCAAATAGACATTGACTTTCTCAACCACCAGCTGGAAATAATAACCAGCCAAAATGAAGTAAGAAAATTCAACCTGATGTCTCTTTCCGTTGGCGCATTTTACAGAAACATTCTGGCTTCATTAAAGGAGCTTGGGATAGAAGTAAAGATCAATCCAACACCAAATGAAATGGAAGATCCTACTCCTTTAGATAAAGATGAGCGAAACTCCTATGTACCCGAAATAGCCACTGCCCTGCACGATACCCTGCTTAGATCCAATGAAGTTTTTACACAGTTCAGGGCGGGCTTTATCGGAAAATGCAGCCCTGTTCACTTCTTTTGGGGAAGCTTTGACCTGGCCGTTTCCCGTTTCTCCGGACGTAAAGCTCCACCACATCCCGGAGGCATACCTAATTTCCCGGATTGGGTAGCCAGAGACGCTTATTCTCATGAAGTTAGTAGCTGTGGGTTTTGGCCGGGAAATGAAGCAGTGCCTTTTGCAGCTTTTTATAGCTACATTTACCCTGAACCTCAAGGTTTTAAATCTGCCACTATAAAACCTGAAAACGCTTACTATCATAAGGATCTAGGCGAATTCATCCTTCCTTATAAAGAGGTACAGCAAGCTAGTGACCCATCTCAGAAGTTATTGGATTTTCTTAATACCACTTACACAGCAGCGGCAGATTCAGCTCATTGGGACAGGGAAAATTTAGAAAGATATTAAAGGAAAAAGTTACAAAATGCAGCTTCCCCCGGGGAATCAATCTGCCTGACAGGATCGGGGACTATGAGGCTATCTTTACCGCCACTAAAAGCAATTAGAGGATACTCGTCTAAATCCAGGACTTTAACGATGTTCTCTTTTTATATCTTAACCTTATCAAGTAACCGGATTTTAGAATCCGCATCGGGGGCTTGCGTTGTATCTCTCATTAAAACCTGGCTATAATATGCCATGTTCCTTCCTTCAGTAGGGATACCCTGTAAACGATCCTCCGCAACTATATCCCCTCTTCCTCCCACACAGCCAAAGCGCAATCGTTATAGCACTACAATCACTACTTCCTCATATACCTGATAACATATTTGCAGTGATATCATGATAAACGTAGGAATCATCGGTGCTTCAGGATACACGGGAGGGGAGCTGATGCGCTTGCTCCTGAACCATCCTGAGGTCAATATTGTGGCAGCTACTTCGAGGAATCTCGCAGGGAAGCCTGTTTCTGATCAGCACAGGCACCTTCGGGGCTTTCTTGACCTTAAGTTCGAGGACCTTGGACCGGAGGATGTAAAAGCGTCCTGCGATGTGGCTTTCCTGGCTGTCCCGCACGGTGCGGCTATGGATCTCGTTCCAGGGCTGCTTGACGGTAAGCTCAAGGTGGTCGACCTGAGTGCAGATTACAGGCTCAGGCCCGATATCTTCAGGGAGGTCTACGGTACGGAGCACAGGGATCCGCGAAAGGCTGTCTACGGGCTTGTGGAGCTCCACCCGGAAGTGGCACAGGAGAAGTTCATTTCCAATCCCGGATGTTATCCCACGGGTGCCACGCTTGCAGCGGCCCCGCTGGCAAAGGCGGGTGTGATAAGCTCTGTAGTGTTCGATTCCAAATCCGGGATAACCGGCGCGGGGATAGCCCCAAGCGAGGCATCCCACTATCCCAACATTGCCGAGAACGTGCAGGCATACAAGCTGACAACCCACAGGCATGCGGCCGAGTTCACACAGGAGCTCAACAGGCTTGACAACTCCCTGACCAATATCAGCTTCACGCCTCACGTAGTGCCTGCCATCAGGGGCATACTTACCACGGCGCACATTTTCACGAAGGAGAAAATGAGCAGGGATGATGTCCTCGACATTTATGAGGGCCTGTACAGGGACAAGCCGTTTGTAAGAGTGATAGACGGCATACCTTCCCTGGGAGCCGTAAGGGGTACCAATTTCTGCGATATCGGCTTTGAGGTTGATAAAAGGAACAACCGCATCGTTGTCGTATCAGCTATTGACAATCTGGTGAAAGGTGCTTCAGGGCAGGCTATACAGAACATGAACCTTATGTGTGGGTTCAACGAAAGGGCAGGGCTTTGGGCGGCGGCAGCAAATCCGTAAATAAAGCTCTTTAAGATAAGTCAGAAAACAGGTGTATGTATGAAAGTCCAAGATGTAATGAACCCTAATGTTATTGTATGCAGTCCGGATGACACTATAAGATATGTCGCCATGCTGCTCAAGCAGAACCGTATCAGCGGTGTTCCTGTAGTGAAGAACGGAAAAGTCATAGGCATAGTGTCTGAAGGCGACCTGCTGAAGCTGCTTGAGGTGCCGGACCGCTCTGGCCTGTGGCTTCCCAGCCCCTTTGAGGTGATAGAGGTGCCTATACGCGAGCTTCTCAACTGGGAAGAGACCAAGCGTATGCTTGAAGATGTGGGCTCAAAGCCTGTGACGGAGATCATGGAGAAGGATGTGTATACTGTCTCCCCTGATGACTCTGTAGAGGAAGCCTCCACGATCATCACCAAACATAAGGTGAACAGGTTGCCAGTTATCGAAAAAGGTGTGATGGTCGGAATTATCACGCGCGGAGACATTATCCGCGGACTCGGTGAGTTATAATAAGGTATGGAAGGTATCATATGAATTTCATTGAAGGCGGTATATGCGCGGTGAAGGGTGTCCGTGCAGGAGGCATCAAGCCCGGGAAGATGGGAATGGCGATCATAGTTGCAGAAGGAGCTGCTGCCGGAGCCTATACCAGGAACAAGGTCATTGCAGCTCCTCTTGTGCTCACGAGGGAGAGGATCGCAAAGACCGGCAGGCTCTCGGCCGTTATCGTTAACAGCGGCAATGCGAATGCCTTTACAGGCGAGCAGGGCGTTGCTGATGCAAAGACCATGGCCTCCCTGCTTGCGTCCAGGCTGGGGATAGATGAGGAACTGGTCGGAGTAGGCTCCACAGGTGTTGTGGGCCGCAAGCTCAATACCGAATGGATAGACTCGAACCTCCCTGCGGCACTGGATTCCCTGGGTGAGGACGCAGATGCCAGCATGAGGGCTGCAAGGGCTATCATGACCACGGATACCGTCCCCAAGGAAATAGCTATCGAGCTGGAATCGGGGATACGCATAGGAGGCATTGCCAAAGGCTCAGGCATGATCGAGCCTAATATGGGCACCATGCTTTCATTCGTCTATACAGATGCGCAAGTGCCATCAAAGACATTGCAGTCTGCTCTTACCGCTGCAGTGGATAAGAGTTTCAACATGGTGGTCGTGGACGGCGATACAAGCTGCAATGACATGGTACTGCTGACAGCCACAGGCAGATCAGGCATCAGCCCTGATATGGCCGATTTCCAGGCAGGGCTTGACCTGGTGCTCACCGAGCTTGCCAGGATGATCGCGATCGACGGCGAAGGCGCCACCAAGCTTGTGGAATCACGGGTCACAGGTGCAGCTACTAAGGAGGACGCCCGCCTGGTAGCAAAGGCCATCGTCCGCTCTCCTCTTGTGAAATCAGCCATTTTCGGCAAGGACCCCAACTGGGGACGTATCGTGGTGGCAGCAGGCTATTCCGGTGCGAACATGGACCCTGAGAAAATATCCCTTTCGTTCTCAGCCGGCACCGAGGTCGTGGAGCTTGTAAGGTCAGGCAAGGTTATCATGAACGACGAGGCCACCCTGGCCCACCTGAAGTCCATTATGGGTAACGATGAGATCTTCATCATCACCGACCTTGGCATGGGACACGAGAGCGCGACAGCTTGGGGCTGTGACCTGACGTATGATTATGTGAGGATCAACGCAGATTATACGACCTGACAGTTCAATAGTTTTCAGGGAATAATTCCCTTTCTTTTATTTTGAGAGCGTCTATGGAATGCTCACCTGGAGTCGCGTACTTCATGACACCTGGTATCGAAACTATGGTTCTATTGAACACAGGTCCTTAGTGTCTTTTTCCAATCGTATTTCTTTCCGTCATCCAACGCTTATATATGAATTACTTGCATAACTTCTATTACTGGGTGAGATGCATGGAGATACAGGACTGGGAAAAGCAATACGAAGATGCTTATTTTACTATCACTCGTTCTTTAAAGGATATCAGGGGAGTGTTTGTAGCTTATAACAGCAACATAGATGCTATCAAGCGCCTCAATGAAGGAGAAATGAGGAAGCTTATTGGTATGCTTGGATGTAATGCCATCCAGGAGAAGGTTGTACAATATCCCCGGGAGATAAGGGACCCTGTGGATCTAATGGCCCGGCTGGTCATATCCATGCGCGACGGGAAGGCGGCGGAGGTGCCGACCTACACCACAGATATCCATGAATGGCTGCAGAACAACCTTGGTTTTGACCGGGCGCGCATGGGAGGACAGGCAGGTATCATGTCCAACCTGCTGGCAAATCTTGGTGTGCAGAATGTCATTACCTATGTGCCCTGGCTGTCTAAAGAACAGGCGGAATATTTTGTGGATTCTCCCAATCTCAGGCATCCGGCAGTCGAGAACGGAGAGCTTGTGCTAAGGCACCCCAGGGAGATCTATGATCATGAGATCAAGCCCAAGGTCAACTGGATACTGGAATATTCCAAAGGCACGAATGTCTGCTGTGCCGGAGAATGCTTCACGGTTCCCAGGGACAACCGCCTGATCATATCCTCCAGGCCGGACTGGCTTCATATAGATATGAGCAGCGAGTTGTACGACCGGCTCCCGCAGATCAGGCAGAAGATAGACGGTGCGCTGCTTGCCGGCTACCAGATGATCAAGGAAGAGTACGAGGACGGCACAACCTACCATGAGTATGTTGAGAAGGCGGTCAATGTCATCAGCCGGCTAAAGGAATGCAATCCCGGGATGCAGATACACGTCGAATTCACATCCATACAGAACAGGGTCATCCGCAAGGCTATACTGACCGAGATCGTCAGAAAGCATGTCACCTCCCTGGGGCTCGACACCGTGGAAGTGGCTAATGCGCTTAATGTGCTGGGATACGAGGAGCTGGCATTCGCTGTCATAAGCAAGGATGAGAAGAGTGTGATAGCCTTATACGAGGGGGCTGTCAGGCTGCTGAACGACCTGCAGCTGCAGGTGGTCCACATCCATTCTCTCGGACATTACATCAGTCTTGTGTCCAAAGACCATCCGGTCGATGTGGAAGGCCATCGTGATGCTCTCCTGTTCGGATCAGTCCTGGCGGCTACCCAGGCCTCGCTCGGATATATAGGCAGCATCGATGATACCCTGGAAGGCCTCAAGGTGCCTGTCTATGAGAAAGGCCATAAGGATTTGGGCAGCCTGGCTGAATACCTTGTGCGCAAAGGTATATGCTCCATGAATGAGTTCGAAAGCGGATGCATTAATGCACAGGGGCATAGCCTGGTGATCGTGCCGACAAAGATCGTGGAGAAGCCGGTCGGAACCGTTGGCATAGGGGATGCCATTTCTGCGGGTGCCTTTGTAGCCCTGCTGACCAGGATCAAGGAAAAAGGAGAAAAATGCAGGGAGCAGGCATGAAGATCCTTTGCGCATATAATGCCAACATCGATGCTATATACAGGGTGGACGGCCTGCAGATGAGCTCGTTCGCACAGGGCTGCGAAGAGGAGATATCCACAAGACTGCAAAACCTCCCGGGCTCGATATCCTCCGTACCGGACTTCTTTGCAGGACTCTTTTACTGCATGCAAAAAGGGGTGGGAGCTGAATGGATGATCAGGCATCCTGAAGTTTTCGAATGGCTCAGGTCAAACTTCCTTGAACGCTCCTTTATGCGCATGGGCGGGAATATGGGTATAATGGCAAATGTCCTGTCGGAACTGGGAGCATCCGCGGTCATACCTAACATACCCAATCCTTCCCCGCTGCAGATGTCTTTTTTTTCGAACAGGGCCATATTTGTCCCGTATGAAGGAAAGCTTAAAAGAAGCTCCGATATCCATCAAAGCGAGCCATCAGGAGATTCCCGGGAACTGATACATTTCGTGTTTGATTTCAAAAAGGGCGATAGTTTCATGCTTCATGGAAAGCAGATGTCTGTGCCAAGAGAGAACCGGTTCATTGCCACGTATGATACCCTTAACTTTGAGCTGCATATCGATGAAGAGTTCAGCAGGTATGCCCTAAGTAACATCAGTGAGATGGATGGGGTGCTGATAGCAGGATACCACCTGCTCCGGGAAGCCTATCCAGATGGGAGCGGATACCAGGAAAAGCTTGGCAGGTCCCTGGAGCAGCTAAGGGTATGGAAAAGCAGGAACAATAAGCTGCATATACATGTCGAGCTGGGCCATTTCTCCTCGACTGGCATAGCCTCGGATGTTTTTTCAGGCTTGGCCCCCATTGCTGACAGTATAGGCATGAACGAGGATGAACTTGCCATGCTTGCAGGCATGTACAAGATCGATACCTCCGGGATACTTGAAATGGATGCCTGCTCTATAATAAAAGCGGCAGCATCTATGTGCGGAGCTTTCGGGCTCGGAAGGATACTGGTCCATACAAGGGAGTTCGTGATATCCGTATCTCCAGCGTCAGCCTCATCAACCTTCTCACCCGGAAAAATATTTGAAGCCCTGCATTTTGGAGTCAAGTGCGCGGCAGCATTTGCGTGCAGTGGGAAACTTGCGGACAGGAACACGTTGCTGGCGATTGCCTCCGGGATAGAGGAGAGCGATCATGGCAGGCTGCAGATGGCAAAAATTGAGGATATGATCCCCATCATGTACAGGGAGAATGGCATCATCGCTGAGTATAGCGGCTATTTCGTGTGTGCTGTTCCTACAAGGTTATGCGGCCAGCCAGTATCGACAGTGGGACTCGGGGATACGGTGTCTTCCGCTATATTCTTAAGGGAACTTGAACTTGGGTCATGACATGTACAAGCTTTTCTGCGAGGATTTCGATCTTGACCATACCCTGGACTGCGGGCAGGTCTTCAGGTGGGACAAAATAGGCACATGGTGGGTGGGCGTGGTGAACGGCAGTACCGTGCGCCTGCAGCAGGACAGGGAAAGCGGCGAAGTGCTTGTGGACTCGTCTCTGCCGGAAGGGTATCTGGAAGATTACTTTCGTTTTGATGATGACCTTGATGACATCCTGCGCCGGGTTAATAAGGACAGTTTCATGGATGAGGCTATAAGGAAATACAGGGGACTGCGGCTTATAAGGCAGGATCCGTGGGAATGTCTGATATCCTATATGCTTGCCACTGCATGGAGCATCCCTAACATCAAAAGGGGGATATCCCTGTTAAGCAGCACCTACGGGGAAGAAATAGGGGACGGACATTACAGTTTTCCGGAGCCGGAAACCCTTGCCAGCCTTTGTGACGGTGAGCTCAGGAACTGCAAACTGGGATTTCGATCAAATCGCATAGTTAAGGCTGCTAAGCATGTTGTGGATGGTGACCTGGTGCTGGATGAATTGTTCAAGGTCGAATACAAGGAGGCAAAACAGCGCCTGATGTACCTGGAAGGCATTGGAGAGAAAGTTGCTGATTGCATCCTGCTCTTTGCATTCGATAAAATGAATGCCTTCCCCGTGGACACCCATGTTGAGAAGGTCGTAAGGCATTATTATGGTGACAGGGAATTCTTCAATGGTGCTGTCACAAAAAGCAAGATCGGGGATTGGGGGCGTATGTATTTCGGGGAATACTGCGGTTATGCGCAACAGTATTTCTTTTATCAGAAAAGGCTTGAAGGCCTGATCTGATCAGGGGAATGAACAAAAAATGTCTCTCCTGCAGGTCTGTTTCACTCAGTCTTCCATTTCCTCAGGAATCTCCTGAAATCCTCCTCTTTTAGATTGCAGATGCCTTCGTTCTCAAGCACTCTGTATCCTTCTCTTACGGTTTCTGTAAGCTGTTTTCCCATGGAGCAGGTTACCAGTCTTTCGTCAAGCAGGTGCTTTGCTTCCTGGAACTTTCTTTTTATATCCGCAACATAGTTCCCGTCCTCTATGTAAAAAGCGAAAGCGTCCTCTGACTCCCTGTATTTCGATATGAAGCTCTGTGCATGCTTACGCTCCCATACCGGCGGGCCCCGATGTTTCTTTACGCAGGGCAATCCTGCAGAGCTCAATTCTATCGTAACAATAGCTTCCTTTCCCGCCCATCTGCCGCTGTTCAGTACAATGAACCCATATTGCTCAAGCAGCGCTCTTACACTTGCTTCCATTTTATCCAGCTGAGGGTAAAGCACATCATCAACAATATCCGGTTTCCTGAACACGATCGCAACAAAGGAACTTTTCCTTTCGGATATCATCTCCAGGATTTCCCTGTCGGTAAGAGGTCTTTCAGGCGCAGGGAAGAAGAAATCCATAGAAGGCTTCTCTTTATACGAGCAGCAGACGTCGATGAACCTGGCGAACCTGTTTATAGAAAGTGCCGCCGCCACATTCCTTTTCGGGTCGGTGGGGTCGACCACGACAAGCGGCTCTTGGTGCTCCACAGAGCTATGCTCCTGAAGGTCGATAACAGTTCCCGGTCTCCAGTCGCATGCATTGGATACAACCTCTTTGAAAGAACCGTAGCAGATAATGAGCAGCTCAGTAAGGTAACCTGAAAACCCCTGGGTGCGAAGTTCCGAGCCATAGACGCCGGTGCCTTTCATGAACTGCTTGAGCTTAAGAACCTCGTCTTCGATACCTCTGATGCGCTCTTTGACATATTCATTGTGAAAGGGTGTCCTGTCAACAGCAGATTTTATGTTAGAGGCGCAATCCACTGCAAAGCAGGGCACCATGTCAACATCAAACCTTTTGTACTGCATATTGAGATAGGGGTGCTCGGCGTATCGTTCCTCGAAGCTGTCCGCATCTTTTGCAATTTCCCTGGCTATCAAAAGGCCGTACTTCTCCAGCTCATCCCTGGTAGTATGAACCGGGAAAGGGATAAAGATGTCAAGATCGTGGGTCCCGGATGTCCATGTCCCTCTGGCGGCGGAACCCACCAGCTTTGACCGGATACCCCGGATCCCTAGTGTAGCTGCAGTGGCGTCCACTTTCTGAAGAAGCTCCTCAACTACCAGAAGAAGTCTTTTTCTCTCATCAGGAGAGGGTTTGACCCTGCTGAGGACCTCTGTTTCCACATTCATTATTGTCTCCATTTCAGAGTTAGTTCTCTTTTTCTGATATCAAGTTTTGCATACTGCAGTATATTTTAGCAGTTGACATCCTGTAAAGTAATGGTCCTGTTTTCTTGTATTGCGGTTATTATTCTGATCTAAACTGTTGTTATTATAAGAACAACACCGATCCATGTTTTGATAAACTATTTATAGAATTACTCTTATCTATGCCCGATAACATAGATGTTCAAACCTGACGAAAAATCGAGGAGGCATTATATATAAAAAACTTCTTTGAGAAGCTTGGCCAGTTTATTGAAGATAACACCATCCCTATTGTCCTCATTGCCTTCTTATGCATCATAATCTCATTCCAGGGCGCCCAGTTCATAGAGATGAAGTCAGGGACAGATACCTTCGTCGAAAAGACCTCCACATTGTATCAGGACTTTGATCACCTATATCTTAATCTTTTTAGCACAGGCTCGATAGTCGTCCTGATCGAAGGTGATGATGCCGCAGACCCGGCTGCTCTGCAGGCGATGGACCGGCTGCACCAGATCTCCCGGAATATCCCTGGAGTACTGGAAGTAACGTCCCCTTCCCAGGTAATAAAGGATGCCAATTACCGGAATACAGGCGTGAGTGTGATCCCGGATGATACCGATACGATCGATTCGCTGTTCGCCTCTGACATGCCTTCCTATATCATGCCTGACAGAAAGCACGCAGTTGTCTCTGTCGTTTTCAGCGGCACCACTTCCGATAGTATGCAGGTGGAGATCCTTCGTGAGACTGAGGCTGCCGTGGACTTTGCTGAGTTTCCTCCGGGCTACAAAGTGATCGTGACCGGAGATGTGGCATTTAACGATGCGATGAACAATGAAATGAATTCCAGCATGGGCATCCTGCTTGTGCTCTCGGTGCTCCTGATGGTCCTGGTATTATACCTTGTCTTCAAGCATGTACGCTGGAGACTTCTGCCTCTGCCTATTGTCCTTCTAGGTATCATTTTCACATTCGGTGCAATGGGCTTCCTCGATATTCCCATGACCATGGTCTCCATGGCAGCTTTTCCTGTGCTCATAGGTCTTGGTATCGACTATGCGATACAGTTCCATAACCGTATAGAAGAGGAGTTCGAACGCAACCATTCCGCTGCTGATGCTGTGATCGAGACAGTTAAGCATACGGGCCCTGCAGTATTGATAGCGCTTATAATCACTGCACTTGGTTTTGTATCACTGTTCACTTCCTCCGTTCCCATGGTTCAGGACTTCGGGAAGCTGTTGATGATCGGCATCATCATGTGTTTCCTCGTTTCACTGTTCGTGGGCGTTACAATTCTCTATGGCTTCCATGAATTTTCACAGCATCCGATTCTCCGGAAATTCAGCTTCCAAAAACGGTCAGGTACAAAAAAAGCACAGACGGATGAAGTGCAAGGTCCCGACTTTACCGACCGGCTGCTGGAAAAGACCGCAGTGATCTCTATGAGGCATCCTTTCATTGTGATAGGGATTGCAGGTTTCCTTTGTCTTGGCGGTCTGTATTTTGACGCTCAGGTTCCTATTCAGACCGATGTTCAGACATTCGTTCCGCAGGATATGCCCGCACTTATTGACCTGGTTCATCTGGGTGAGATAATGGGGGGAAATGAGGAACTGAATATTATCATAAAAACTGATAACAATGCTGACCCCCGGCTGCTGGAATGGGTGGATCGGTTCTCATCCCATGAGGTTCAAAACAGGGGTCACATTTACAGTTCATCCAGTATTGTCGATGTTGTCAAGTCCATGAACGGCGGTACAATACCTGATGATGCGCAGGCTGTGGAAGATATATATGCACAGATACCGCAGGTCCAGCGGGACAGGTACATGCACGGTAACAACATGCTGATACTGAACCTGGGCATCGGCAATGCAATGGGAGAACTCGGACTGGAAGGTATCAAAGACCTGACATATGTAGTTGAAGGTGACCTGGGATGGATGCCAGCGCCGCCCGGCACCAGTGTTACAATAACAGGTGGTTCGGTAGTATTCTTCACGGTCATCTCAGCACTTACGTCCGGGCGCATGCTCATGACCATGCTTGGGCTTGTGCTGGTCTTTGCAGGTCTGCTTGTTATCTATCGCGATTATCTGAAAGCTTTGACCCCGGTGATCACCATGTTCATGGTCATCGGCTGGTCGGGCGGACTGATGTATTATCTGGGAGTGGAGTACACTCCCATGACCGCCACACTGGGAGCTCTCATCCTCGGAGTCGGTTCTGAGTATGCGGTGCTCATGATGGAGAGATATTTCGAGGAAAGGGATAAAGGAGCAGCCCCGGAGGAAGCAATGAGGGAGGCGAGTGTCAAGATAGGAAAGGCTATTGTCACTTCCGGTCTTACAACGGTCTTCGGATTCGCAGCCCTGATAGCTTCACCTTTCAGTATGACAAGTAATTTCGGCTTCATAACTGTCATGGATGTCATCCTGGCACTGCTTGCGTCTTTCATTGTATTTCCTGCTGTTATTGTATTGCTTGACAAGCACCGTGAGAACAGGAAACAGAGGAAGAACGAGCGTGCGTTGCAAATAGTTGGTTCTGATGGAAAAATAGCCCCGAAGGAGGCTGCGTTCTGATGGATATAAATGATAAAGCACTTCTGAGGAGGTTTGGTCTGGTTGCTGCAGGGCTCTGTATCCTTATGGCTGCATTGGTCCCCCTTACATCAGTGTCGGCAGCAAAGGAATTCATACCTCCTGGTTACGAACTCACTACAAACTACTATCGAAGCTACGGTGAACCCGATGTATCTGTTTCCGTAGTGGGCGACACTGAAGTCGAAAGAGGGAATACCGTCAGCCTGGAAGTTGTCCTTTCTAACAGAGGAATATTCTATGGTGTCAAAAGTGTTACCAGTGTCGGTACATCCGAAGCTGACCATGCCATATCTTTGCAGGAGCTGGAATATGAAAAGCTCAGGACCGTTGCAAATGGCGTAAAAACAAGTATTGTTTCCGGTACGGAATATATAACGATCGATTCCGCAACCAGCAGCCAGACGCTGGAGGATCCGCTATATCCCGGTGAATTGCCGGAAGACCCTATGATATTCACGATCACTGTATCCAATAATGCTCCCGCAGGAGTTTACATGCTGGAGATGCCCATCACCTATGAATATCAGAGCGATGTCAGGATGACCGGTGGGAAGGCAGTATCCCTGGGTCTGCCAGACCTTGATCATGTGAACTACTATACGCCTGTGAACAGGACGCTGTATGTTCCGGTTATTGTAAAGCCTGCAGCAAAATTCACAGTGACGGATGTTTCCGGCGGGCTTGAAGCTGGCAAAGATAGCACTGTCAATATTACCTATATGAATATAGGCGAGCTTCCTGCAACAGATGCCGTTGCCAGGGTGATATTGATGAAACCGCTTGGTACGGACAATTCTGTCAGATCCCTTGGCACATTAATGCCTGGCGAGAGCAGGACTGCCTCATTCAGCATTTCCTCAGATATGCAGGCACTTGATAAAGCGTATGCTCTTGACACGGAAGTAAAGTACCGCGATGCGGATGAGGATATTGCCTACTCCGGCAATATAAAGGCCAATGTTCGTATGCATTCCCCTGAGAGGCAGTTAAACGTTACTGGACTGGCTCTGGCAGGCATACTGATTATGTTTGTTGTACTTATGATCAAATCTGTAAAAAAGAAGCGCAATGGATAAGCATCAATTAGGACCGAGGAGGAAGATATATGCTTAATATGGAACACTTGAAGAAGACAACTTCGATAATTTTATTCTTATTTATGATCCTGCTGGTTGCAGTCCCTGCAAATGCACAGGTACCGGTAATGGACATTAAGATGCCTGATTTCTTTAACTTTGACGAGAATTACTATACAGTATATGGCGGCCCTGATGTAAGTGCTACGTTTATTGGAAGCAATGAATTCTCCCGCGGGGACGAAGTAACTATCAACCTGGACCTCATGAACAAAGGTGTTGTGACCGGTTTTAAGTCAGAGACAGGGTCCGACTCCCTGACTGATCTTGAGCAGAAGATACAGCAGGCTGAAATGGGTTACGAAGCGCAGAGAACTACTGCTATCGGTATAGTCGCTATCCTCAACTCGAGCACTCCTTATATCAGGGTGAAATCCGGTCCGCAGGAAGCAGGGACCCTTCCCAGCGGCCAGCAGGCTGAAGATCCGGTGAAGTTCAACATCGAGATTTCAAAGAACACGCCGGCAGGTACGTATCCGCTTACACTTGACATGTTATATGGTTACCAGGAGAATGTCCAGATAAACGGCGATGACGAGACAGACCTGGGGATCACAAACATGGAGGTCGGTCTGTGGTATGCAGTAGGGCACCAGAACCAGACGGTCAATATTGTTGTGAAGGAGGAGGCCGACTTTGAGATCATGGAGGTGGAAGGTGATCTCTACGCCAATCAGGAGAACCTCCTGTATGTGACATTCAGGAACAGCGGGGAAGAACCTGTAAAGGATGCGATAGTCAGGAT
>Ga0209347_1002951_pt1 | contig 21063 bp, 5 predicted proteins | sample AutmiccommuBRH23_FD_187382 | JGI IMG/M metagenome (GOLD analysis project Ga0209347, IMG submission 187382) | Deep subsurface microbial communities from Mt. Terri, Switzerland - Autotrophic microbial communities BRH/23 (SPAdes) (version 2) | ecosystem: Environmental > Aquatic > Deep subsurface >...
CCTGAGCATCGGCGGTAATGGTCGATATATTGTCGGCCATAACGGTAATATCGCCGTTCGCCGTGTAGATATTGGGGGAACCATCGATGTAGGCGATGACATCGGCTGCCATCTTGTTGTCCGTCCAGAGGCCTGCGCCGCTGACTCCCACGGCCGTCCCGCTGGAGGCGGCAATCGCCGCCGCCGTGGCTTCCACAGTTGCCGTGATGGACCCGGATGCGGTCGCGGATAAGGCGATTCCCTGGTCGGCATCGATCTGCGCACCTGATGCATAGGCTTTCACGTCAATGGAATCGGAGCCTCCGTACTCGCTCCAGCCGATCAGGTTTCTGGCCAGGGAGAAGCCGATCGCCACCGCCGGCGTCGAACCGCTGAACCCGGCCGCCCCGGCGAGCGCACTCGCCTGAACCGTAGCAGCGATGGCGGCATCGTTTTCCGCCGTGATCATCACTTTGCCAGTATCCGCCGCCGTGCCGACGACGGTGACATCCCCGTTTTCGATAAAGGCATTGGTCGTGCCGAGGATCAGGTTGAGCGCCGTGGCGCCGCCGCCCGAGACAGCCGTACTGCCACTGGCACTGAGTGAGACGGAAATCGCCGAAGCGGTCGATGTGGCGTCGATGAAGGCGGTTTCGTGTGCCTCCAAAAGAATCGAACCATCTGTCGCAGTCACATCATCCGCACCGCTCATATAGGCCTGCACATCGTTACGGATCTCATTGCGGGCCACGCTCAGGCCGACCGAGATGCTGGTGGATTTGTCGGCGGCAACAGCCACGGCAAGGGATGCGACCTCCACATGGCTCATGATTGCCGAGCTGTCTATTGCTGTAATTTCAATGTCGCCCGTGGCGCCGATCTTCGTAGAACCATCGATGGCAGCCAGGGTCTGCGTGTTGAGCTTGTTCAGTGCCGCCACGGCGCCCACGGCCACCTGTGTCGTGGACTCGGTCGAGAGAGCGATCGAGGTGGCGCTGTTCACGATATTCGCCTCGATCGCGGCATCAGAGATCGCCGACAGGCGCAGTTCCCCTGCCGAGACAATGTCGGAATTCTCGATGACTGCGCGCGCACCGGTCGGATCTGTTTCGGCCAGGCCGATGCCGAAAAGGGAATCCGCCACATCGAAGAAGATGTTCTGCGCCTGATAGCCGATGGTATTGAAAGCCAGCGTCGCGCCGACCGAGACACCCTTGGACCGCGTATCGCTGGTGATCTCTGCCGTAATGGTGGCGGTATTCTGCGCATCGAGGACGATGTCACCGCTGCCGTTTTCAATATCACTAGCTGTGATATGGGCGTACGCTTCCCCCAGCACCAGGTTGTGCGCGATCAGTCCGTTCACGGCGATGGAGTCGCCCATTTTCGTGCCGCCCTTGGACAGCACGGTGCTCAGGTCCGTGGCCCGAATGGTTGCGGTTTCCACGGCCGTCACGTTGATCGTACCCCCGGCACGCAGGGTGGAATTTTCAATCGAAGCTTCCGCACCGCCGCGCACGTCATTGCGGATGATCATCCCGCCGAAAGCATTGGCCGCGGAACCGGACAGGTTCAGTGAATTCAGGCCGAGCGTATCGAGGAAATCGAACAGGAGATCGGCCTTGACCTCGCGCCATAAGGAGGTGTTGGCGTAGTGGGTCGTGCCGAGATCGATATCCATCAGAACCGGAGGATCGTTGAGATCATCGGGCGAAGGTGCGCCGATATATTGGTAGACTTTGCCATCGAAACTACCGTCGCTGTAATCGCTTGCCACCCGGACCAAGGCCCCGTTACCGATCTGCTGAACCCCCGATTTTGAGCTGAACTGATAATCGGTCAGCATCTTTTCGAGGAGGCCCAACCCGACGCTGATGCCATAATCGTTGACTGCCGTTGCCGTGGCCTTCAGCGTACTGTTGGCATCGATCATCGCGGCATCCTCGGCAGAAACCATAACGGAACCTGTCACGTTGTTTTCATTTTCCAGTGCCGGGGCCGCTATGCCGTCAATGGTCGCATTCGCCCGGCTGCTGACCTGGTTTTTGGCCACCACCACGCCCACCGCAAGCGCGCTTGCATCCATCAGCGCTACGGCTGCGGAAGTCGCCTCGTTGGTGACCGTGGCGTTGATTGCCGCCTCGCTTCCGGCGGTGACGCTGAGGTCGCCGCCGATGTGCAGTTCCGTGTTCTCGACACAGGCATTGACGGAGGCGGGCTGCTCACCGCCGAATGGCCAGCTCAGCTTGACCCAGTCGCCCCGGTCCGTCAGCAACGCTTCGGTGAGGACAACCGGGGTTTCGTTCGCTTCACCCCGGAACCAATAAATATCCCCATTCGCCAGTTTTACCCGTTCGCCTTGTTTCAGTCCGTTTTCGGCCGTATCGCCGATTTCATAGTCGTACGCATCCAGCGTGCGCCCGACGATGGTATCGAGCGCATTGAATAAAACCCCCTGCGGCTTCCAGCCGACCGAGTTGAAGGCGAGCGTCACACCGACACCTTTATCGCCGCTGGTGGTGGAGCTGAGCGTCTCGGCATCTATGACTGAAGTGTTGGCGCCGCGAACGATAAGATCGCCGGCGGCAGCGGTGGTGACGGTGCTGTTCAAGACATAGGCATCGGCCGAACTCAGGACCTGGTTGGTTGCAATCGTTCCGTTGACCGCGATCACGGAGCCCTTGCCGAAGGCACTGCCGCCGGAAGCGGTGACGGAGCTGTCGGCAGTCGCACGGATTACGGCTGTTTCGTCGGCGGTCACCATCAGGCCGGCTGCGTCTACCGTCGCGTTCGCCACATGGGCATCCACTTTACTTCTGGCGTCATTGAGCACGATCAGACCGCCGAGACCCATGGCGTCGGAATCGGTGAAGTTATAACCGGTCGGAAGAATACTCGTGATCAGAACTTCCTTCCAGTAATCCAGGTTGGTATAATCCTGATCATTGAGGTTCAGGGTACGTGTCACGCCCAGATATTCATAAATCGCACCGCTCCCGCCGATCTTCTTCCACTGCGTGGTGTCGCTGTAATCGAGTGTACCCAGATCGTAAACACCGGGTGCGGATCCGATATATTCGTAAATCACGCCGGCTTCCCCGCCGATCAGCGCCCAGTTCCCTTCGTCGCTGTAGTCCTGAACGGAGAGGTCGAGCCGCAGGCCCAAACCGCCGGATCCGATATACTTATAAATCCGTCCGGCTTCACCGCCGCCGGTGTAATCATCCGCCAGTTGCACCGTATCGCCTGTCAGTATCAGGCGTCTACCGGAGTTTGTCGTAAATTTTGCTTCGTCGTACCCGTCAGCCGCTTCAATGCGGGTATCGATTCCCACGAGGTGTTCACCATCATCGGTGGTATACGCCGGAGCGGCAAAATCATCGGCCAGGCGGACATAGTCGCCGAACTGGATCTGAACAGTCCCTTCCTTTGTATTGAAGTCGGCCGGGATAAAATCGTTCAGGTTTTCCTGCGCGACCGACAGGCCACCGTCGTTGGTGGTCACCGAAGAAGTCGTGAGTTTGACGTTGGCGTACACGGCCGCATTGTCAACAGCCGCTACGGTGACATTACCGCCGGCATCAATGTCGCCCATGCCGGACGGGAAGCTGAGGCGTTTCCAATCGGAATTATTTGCATAGTCCTGCTCTGTATTGCTGAGGTCGAGAGATGCGGATATGAGTTTCGCCGGTTCAAGCAGGTCGGCCACATCGCCGCCGACGCCCAGCAGACCGAGAACGTCATCGACCAGATTAGAGCCGACATATTCATAGACACTGCCGTCGTGCAAGACGCGGGTCCCGGGCAGAATCGGTTTGACGCCCTGCTCGCTTGTGTAATCATGGGTGCGGACATCGATATAGGCCTCGACCGTGCTGCTCACTTTGTTGCTCGCGAGCACCCCGCCAATGGCTTTTCCCGTGGCATTTACCATTGCCGCAGCGGCGGAATTCGTGACATTGCTGACTGTCGCGTTGATCTGTGCCTCGGAAACGGCCGTGACATTCACCTCTCCGGCAACATCGATGTCCGAGTTCAGGATGTATGCCGACGTACGGGCAGGCTGCTCGCCGCCGAAGGGTAACTTGACGGGCACCCAGCGGGACAGATCCGTGAAATTCTCATAATTGAGGTCGACATTGTCATCAACGGGGCTGGTATCGCCAGCACCCAATCCGATAAACCAGTACACAATGCCGCCGGAATTGACCCTGTCTCCGGGGTTGAGTTGCGCCACGGTTTCGGTATCTTCGTAGTCATAATCGTCAAGCGGCCGACCGATGGTGGTGTCCAGCGCGTTGAAGAGCAGATTCTGGGATTGCCAGCCGACGCTGTTGAAAGCAAGCGTGATGCCCACACCCCTGTCGCCGGTGGTGGTGTTGCTGATGACCGTGGCGTCGATGGTAGAGGTATTGGCCCCTTCAACGTTAAGATCTCCAAGGGTGGTGATGACACTGTCGCGGATAAAGGCGTCCGCGCGACTGAGCACGACGTTGGTGACCGCCTGGCCGTTGACCGCCATTACCGTGCCGGAGCCGTAGAAGCTGCCGCCTGAGGCTTCGACATTGATATCGGCATTGGCCAGGATGAAAGCATTTTCAAGCGCCCGGACATCGAGTGAGACCGCCGTGATGAAGGCGTTGTCGATCGAGGCTTCGACGGCGCTGCGCACGTCGTTCACCACAAACATCACCCCGACCGCCTTGGCATCCGAATCGGTCAGGTTGCCGAGATTGGGATAGAGATCGGCCAGATCGTTGCTGCTCTCCAGCTTCTGCCAGAGATTGGCGTTGGTGTAATCCTGTGCGCCGAGGTCGACCTGGATGCCGTCCATCAAAGGGTCCAGATCCACAAGCGGCTGAAATCCGTTCGATGAATCGAGGTCTTTATCGGCAATGGCGGCGTCATTCCCGATAAAGCGATAATTGGCCCCGATCAGACCTTTGCTCGCGTTGTAATCGGATGCAATCCGGATCTGCTGCGGCGAAAACTGGTCGGGCAGTACATCGGGCACTGAGATCAGCGTAACGATGCCTGATTTCGTGGTGTAGTCATAATCTCCCGGCAGGAGGATATCGAGCACCGACTCCACCTGATCGACCACGCCGGCCAGGGTATTGCTTGCAATCGCCTGCTGCACGGCGATGCTGTCCGAGGTGATGCCGGCCACATCTTCGGCCTGAACCGTTACGGCGCCGTCAGCGGTGACCGTGCCGCGCGCACCGGTAAAGTCGATATAGGCTTTGGCCATGCTGCTGACCTTGTTGCCGGCCAGGATGCCGCCGCCCGCCAGAGCCGAAGCGCCGTCCATCACGCCGGGAATGACGATATCGAGCGCGGCTTCGGAGATGTTGACATTGCCAACCGTGGCGTTGATCTGCGCCTCGTTGATTGCGGTCACCGATATATCACCGGCAACATCGATCGCAGAATCGATGATATACGCCTGCGTTTGCGCCGGCGCCTCTCCGCCAAAAATATCCGCCGTCATCGTATCGCCGATCAGGGCGTCGATGGCATTAAAAAAGATGTTCTGCGCAGGCCAGCCGACGGCGTTGAACGCGACGACCGCACTTTTGCCTTCCCAGGCCTCGATCGTGCTGCTCGTGTCGGCGTCGATCAGCGAGAAATTCATTCCGGTCGCCGTGAGATCGCCGCCACTGGTGGTCGTGACAGCGCTGCCGTCAACGTAGGCAAGGGCACTGCTCAGGACATTGTTGGTGGCGATCACGCCGCCTATCCCTTCCCACGGCGAGATGGTGCTGTTCTCCAGAGCACGGATGACGGCACTCTCCAATGCTTCCACCGTCACGTCGCCCGCGGCGTTGACCGTCGTATTGAGCAGATAGGCGTTGACGGCGCTGCGCACATCATTTCGATCGATCAGGCCATAGAAGCTCTTGGAAGAGCCGGTCATCCCCTCTTTTTTCATGACGGTGCCGATCACTTCGAGCGCCGCATAAACGGTCGAATCCGTAATCAGGTTGCTCGGGTTCAGGTGCTTCCACAGGCCGTAGTCGGTGTAGTCCTGGATACCCAAATCAAGACCTGTACCAAGCTCAGAGGTTCCCATGAACTGGTATGTGCCGCCAACTTCCACCCACCGGGATGTGTCGAGGAAATCCTCGATTCCGATATTGACCTGACCGCCAGGCGCGGCGCCGATAAACCGATAGGAACTTCCCGCAAGTCCCTTGCCGCCGTATCCGTCATTAAGCGTGACCACGGTTCCTGCGGCCAGTGTCGCCAACTGATCGTCGCCGTTGGTCGTGTAGTCCGTTTCATAGTAATCGCTCGTAACGTAAACGTTATCTCCAAAAAAGAGGTTTTGAGTACCTGATTTGCTGGTGTACCGGTAATCATCGATCAGCAGGCCGACATACTTGTTGATCAGTCCCGAAGCGCCGTCGTTATTGGGCGACACCATGGCCGCCATCCTGGTCTGTGCGTCGATGGCCGCGTCGTCTTGTGCATGAACGATGACTTCACCGCCGGCAGTGATTGTCCCGCCTTCGATAAACGCATCGGCCGAGCTGCTCACCATATTGCTCGAAAGGATGCCGCTGACGCTCTTTCCCGTGGTGCCGAATATGGAGGTGGCGCAAGAGGTGGCTTCGTTGGTTACCATGGCGTAGATCTGCGACGCGGAATCGGCTGTCACGCTCACCAGGCCTGCGGCGTCCACGGTGCTGTCGAGAATTCTGGCCTCGACCACGGCCGAATCCTCGCTGCCGAACAGGTCAAGACCCAACAGGGCGTCAACCGTGTTGAACAACAGGCTCTGCGGGCGGTAGCCCACCGTATTGAACGCCAGAAGGAACGCATACGAATCGCCTTCGGTTCCCGACAGGCTCTTCGTCCACGCGTCGATCTGGGAGATATTGTCCGCATCCACAACAATGTCACCCTGTCCGTCGAGGCCGGCGATCGCGGTGGTGACGTGGCTTGCCTCGATAGAGGCGGAAGAACTGCTGAGGACGAGGTTGGTGGCAACGACGCCGCTGCCGCCGATGGAGTCGCCCTCTCCGGTTATGCTGCTGCCGCCCGAGGAGGTGGCGGTGGAATCGGTTTCCGCGCGGAGCACGGCGCTTTCTCGTGCGGTGACGGAAACCCTGCCGTCGGACTCTACTCGGGCGTTCTTGATATAGCTCTCCACATCGCTGCGCACATCATTCAGTACGATAAGGGCGCCGACGGACATCGAATCCGAGGTGGTGACGTTTATGCCCGGGATCAGATTATCTGTTGGGTCCGCTTTCCAGAGTCCGGCGTCGCTGTAGTCGGCGGTGGCGAGATTGACAGGGGCAACCGTATCCGCACCCATGTAGATGTAAATATCGCCGGCCGCACCGGGGACCTGCCGCCACAGGGTATTGTCGCTGTAGTCCTGCAGGTGGAGATCGCGTGTTCCACTCGTGCCGAGATACTGATACACAGAGCCGGCTTCGCCGCCGATGCGCTGCCAAAGGGTCGTATCGGTATAGTCCTCGATTCCCAGGTTGATGCGCAGTCCTCGAGAGCCCTGGCCGATAAACCGGTATAGGGTGCCCCCCTCGCCACGGGATTCATCGTAACCGAGCGCCACTTCGACCACGTCGCCGGTTCGCAGCAGGCGGGTGCCGGAATCCGACGTGAAGGTCGGGTCGGCATAACCATTTTGAACCCGCACGTACTGTCCCTGATTTATACTTTTTATACCCTCATCCGAATTGAAATCTTCGGCACCGTAATTTTCAGCCAATTGCACCCGGTCGCCGAACTTCAGCAGGAAAGAGCCTTCATCGGAGACGTAATCGGGCGGGTAAAGCAGATTCAATTCCGTATCGAGCGTCGAGCCGATCATACCGAGGCCGCCGTCATTGCTGGTGACAGACGATGTGACCAGCCTGGTGTTGGCATAGATGCCGGCATTGTCGTTTGCCTCGACCATGACATTTTTTGCTGCATCGACATCGACAACCGAATCAAAAGCTGCGGTGTAGTCAATCCAGGCCACTGCTTCACTGCTGACCTTGTTGCTCGCCAGGATGCCGCCGAAAGCCTTACCCGTGGCATCGACCAGCGCCGAGGCCGCAGACGAGGCTGCGTTGCTCATCGTGGCGTTGATCATCGCCTCGTTGACAGCCGTTACCGTCACGCTACCCGCGGCGGTGAGTTTCGAGTCGAGCACCGTGGCACTTACACGCGCCGGGTCCTCGTCACCGTATGGATCAACGACCTCTTGCCATTTCGGATTATCGATGAAATTCTCTGCCGCCAGGTCGATGGCCGTTCCGAGGGGCTCACCGATGTAACGGTAGACTTTATTATCCAAAGCCTTGACACGTTCGCCGGCCGCTACGGCCTTCTCCGCCAGTTCATCAACAACATAATCTATGCCGTCTTCGATAACCTCGCGCCACCTGGTCGCCTCGTCGTAGGCTTCAGTCAACAGGTTTATCGATCCCGTAAGCGGTTCACCGATGTATTCATAAAACTTCCCGTCAGATGCCATGATCCGATCCCCGACATTGATGAGCTTTTCGAAAAATTCATTCACAAGATATTCGTAATCATCCCACGGCCGGCCGATCAATGCATCGAGGGCGTTGAGCAGCAGGTTCTGGGATTCCCAGCCCACGCTGTTGAAGGCCAGGACGACGCCAACTGCGGTATCGCCGCTCGAGGTCGAACTCAGCAGCGATGCATCGATTATCGAGGTATTTCGGGCATCGACAGCGATGTCGCCCACGGTGGTCGTGACATCGCTGAAATTCACCCATGCGTCCGCGTGGCTGAGGACCAAGTTGGTCGCGGCGGTCCCATTGGCGGCAATGACGGTGCCGGCGCCAAAGGCGCTGCCGCCCGAAGCCTCGGCGGCACTCAGTGTCTGCGCCGTAATCACGGCATTTTCCAGTGCGCTCACGGTAAGTGCGGCCGCCTCGATTCTCGCCTTCTCGATTGAAGCGTCCACGCCGCCACGCACGTCGTTGCGCACGACAAGTCCGCCGACCGCCACCGAGTCCGAACCAGAAATGTTGCCAAAGGATGGGACGATGTTGACGGATTCGAATCGCATCCACAGCGGGTTATCGGCATAATTCTGATTCCCGAGGTTCAGGGTGGAAGCGGCAGTTCCGTTGTACATATACACAACGCCCGGAGCACCGGAGCCACCTGCGTAATCATCAGCCAGTCGCACCATTTCGAGCGGCTTAACGGTTTGCAAACCGGAGTTCGTCGTGTAGTGGTATTCGGTCATCAATGCGCCGGCAAAATTGTTGATCAGGCTGGTACCGGCATCATTGGTGGTCGATCCCTTGGCGAGCATGCGCGTACTGGCGCTGATCTCGGCATCCTCGTTTGCCTTGATGGTAACCGTTCCGCCCGCATCGACATCGACCGTCGAATCTACGGTAGTACTGTAATGGATGTACGCCTGTGCCTCACTGCTGACCATGTTGCTGGCCAGCACCGCACTGATCGCCAACCCGGTGGCGCCATAGAGCGCCGCCGCCGCGGAGGTAGCCTCGTTGCCGACATTGGCGTTGATGCGGGCATCCGAATCTGCGGTCACGGACACATCGCCTTGCGCGGTGATTTTCGTGTCAAGTGCATAGGCCTGCACTCCCGCCTTCTCTTCGGTGCCGATATCGGTGCTGATCAGCGCGTCCAGTGCCCCGAAAAGGACGTTCTGCGCCTGCCAGCCGACTGTGTTGAAGGCCAGCGTAATGCCCGCGGCCGTATCGCCCGAGGTCACAGAGTTCAGGACTATGGCGTCGATCAGGGAAGTGTTCTGTGCGTGCACGATCACATTGCCTTGGTCAAGGTCGAGTACACCGGCATCCGATGCGGTCACAGTGCTGTTGTCGAGAAAGGCGGCAGCCTGGCTCAGGACCATATTGGTGGAAACGATGCCGCTTGCGCCGATGACCACCCCGGTGCCGAAGGCGCTGCCGCCCGAAGCGGTCGCGGTCGCATCCGCCGTGGCGATGATCGTCGCATTTTCAATCGCTGTTACGCCGATATTGCCGTCCTGTACCCAAACCGTGGCATTTTCGATTCTGGCCAGCACATCGCTGCGGGCCTCATTGCGCACCACGATGGCGCCGACCGCAACCGAATCCGAATCGCTCAGGTTGACGCCCTCGGGCACCAATTCGGTGACCAGGACCTCTTTCCACCAGTCAAGATTGCCGTAATCCTCGGCAGACAGGTCGCGGGCTGTCGTCTCATCGTCACCCAGAAACTCGTAAACGCGGCCAGCAGTGCCGCCATGCTCATAATCCGAGCTCAGCAGAACTTTATCGCCAAAAGAAAGGACTTTTGGGCCGTCCACGGTTTCATAGTTGTGCACCAGTTCCGAGACTACGTCATTGAATACATTTGCGCCGCCATCATTGGTGGTAATCGAGGTGGAAACGACTTTGGTGTTCGCAAAAATGCCCGCACTATCAGCAGCCGTTACCGTTACCGAGCCGCCCACGGATACGTCCACTGTCTCATCCGGAAGCTGGGTATAGCTGATCGATGCCCGCGCGGCGCTGCTCACCATATTGCCGGCGAGGATGCCGCCGGCCGAAGCGCCCATGGCCCCATAGAGCCCTGAAGCCATGGTTTCGGCGGCGTTGCTGACCGTGGCGTTGATCTGCGGCGCCGAATCTGCCAGCACCCTTACGTCACCTGCTGCAGTAATACTGGTATTCAGAAGGTAGGCCTCCACATCGAGCGATTCGTCGGTGCCGAAGTTGGTGCCCAGCAAAGCATCGGTTATCTGTATCGGAACGGACAGATCCGGCAGCGAAGTGGGGTTCGGGTTCCAGCCGATCGTGTTGAACGCGACGGAAAGACCGGCGGAGCCGCCGAGATCGCCGAGGATGGGATCGGTTTTGGCAATGGCGCTTAATTCGCTTTTTGCATTGATCGCCGACCTGTCGCGGGCATTGACACTGACCGCTCCGGTGGTTCGGGTGACCAGTGTACAGCTTTCAGCATATGCCTTCACATCGCCAAGAGTCGTGTTCGACGCGTAGGTGCCCCCCACAGTCACTGATAAGCCGACCGGAATGGGATGAACGCTTGTGAAGAAAGAGGTTGCGGCTGCTGTCGCACCCACTGTCGCTTCCTTCTCAGCCGTTATTATAATGTCTCCGTTTGATGCCGTGACCGAGGAGTTGAGGATGTAAGCTTCGGTATTGCTGACCAGACTGTTCCGCGCCGCTGCCACGGATATGGACATCACGCCTGAAAGGACGCTCACATCCACTTCCAGTTCAGGGGATTCGGCGGTCAACACCACGTTATCGACAGCGGAGATGGTGAGGCCGCCCGCTCCAACTTGTACGGTCCTCCCCTCTATGTATGCCTTCACATCGCCCGAGATATCGTTGAAGGCGTTTCTCCCGGTCGCCGAATAGCGGGTCAGCCGCTCTGCCTTGAGCTCCATCGTACCCGCGATGATCGAGCCCGAGCCGGTAACGGCGACGGTTGCGTTGTCCGTAAACGTGTTGGTGGCCGCACCACTGAGATTTTCTGAGACAACCGTCCCCTGCGTTTGCGCGGTGATCCGCAGAGTTCCGGTGGTCGTGATCTGCCCGTTCACGGTTATCGCTGCACTTAGATTCGAAATTCCGTTCGCTTCCGCAATGGCGGTCAGTGTCACATCACCGGAACCCGCATCGATTGCCGAACCCGGACCAACGATAATGGTTTCTGCATTGATGATCAAATCGGCGCCGAACAGGTTGAGGCTGACATCGATGGTTACACTGTCCGTCCCATCTGCGCCATTGATCGTGAGAGACCCGTTGGGAATGCTGAAGGGTGTAGTTTCAAACGTGTTGTTCATGCTGCGGATCTGCAGGCCCGATCCATCACCGTACTCGATCACGGCCAGATCGTTCGCCCCGGTGAGATTGATTATGATATCCAATACTCCCCCATCGTTTACGACAATGGGTTCAAGAGAGACGATTGGAATCTCTTCCAGCAAATAGGGGTAATCCGTTGGCTCGGCCAAAAGGGTGGAAACTTCAATGGGACCGGTATGGTATTCCAAGATCCAATCGCCGCCGAGAAACACGCTTCCGGTATTGTCGCTGGAGGCGGCTATGGAAAGAGCGGTCAATCGCGAAAGGTCGTCGATAAATTCAATGCCGGCCTCTCCTTCGGCGATCTGGCACCCGTACAACAGGATATCGCCTCCCGGTTCAATCGCATCTTTCCAGGCCTGGAGAGTTTCGGCATACCCACCGAGGTTTTCCGCATGGATCCGGGTATTACCGAGCTGAACCATCCCGGACGCCCCGTGAGACAGGATATGAACCGCCCCGGTCTTCTCATACCCTGACAGGGTTTGGGAGATCTGTTCAATCCCGTCTTTTACCGGATCGAGCATGATGATCCGGTATCGACCGATATCGATCCACTTCGGCATATCCCCGGGTCCGGAATTTCGATCCGCGGGGGATAAAAATGTCGAAAGCGGATTGGCACTGTCCGCTGCATCAACTGTAGCGGTTTCGGGTGCATCCCCCTGTTGTTCAAAGAACTCCCGGAGCAGGGACTGATAATTGGGAACCGAGGGATCGACAAAGATGATTTCCCGCGAATTCAGGTCGGCCCGCGTGCCTGACGCCCGGTCGGCGCCGGCCGCTGCTTGACCATTTTCCGAACCCTCCGCGTTATCCCCCGTCGACTCCAAGGCATTCGCCAATCCCTGATTCTCGACAATCTGAATCATGCCGATATCCGGATCATGCTGATGAGCGGTAAGACTCAGCGCTTCGGCCGCGGCACTCGTCAAATTGGCGGACAACAAGATCCTCGGTTCCAACTGTTCAAGAAGAAACCGGTTCGTATAGACGGGACTTGAGGTCGATTTTCGGCGCAATTTCCGCAGGAGTCCACTCAGACGGCGCATCTTTGGTCTTTCCTTTCATCTAATCGTTTTACGAATTACCTTGGGGAAATCGATCTACAAAGGAAAAATTTGTTCCAAATACAACACAAAGGGAAGGTAGTTTATTTTTTGAAAATACGAGTGATTATACTTCGGAAGTTCGGAAAGACAATAGAAAAATATGTCATGGCGCACTTGTGTGACGACTCACTTGTGTGCCAATGGAACCGATTGGCTAATTGTCTTCCTGGCTGACAGTGGGAATGATTGGTAGGACTATTTTAAAAAGGATGAAAACAATACCCGGATTTCAAAAAAGAAAGAGCCGAGGACAGATGAACGGCCCCGGCTCATTTTGTGCGTTTTTAAAATGTGGAATTTTGGTGTTTTTTCCGTAATGGAATAAAAAGAACTTGAGATTTAGCTGTATGCAATTGATTCATTGGCGCGCCCGGAGGGATTCGAACCCCCGACCTACGGATCCGAAGTCCGGCGCTCTATCCAGCTGAGCTACGGGCGCATGAAGAAGAAATGGGGTGAGTGATGGGACTTGAACCCACGGCCACCAGGGCCACAACCTGGTGCTCTGCCAACTGAGCTACACTCACCACAAACTGAACTCGGAGTAATTAGCAAAATACAACGGGTAATGCAAGAACAAATTTAATGCACATGATATCTTACCGCACCGGATCCCGTCAAACTTATTATTGACCGTCATTCCCATATTTATTAATTAAATTCTGTTATATAATCCGTCGGGTTCGATTCGTGTTCCCGGGCGCCGTTGATAAGGCAATGATTAGAAAGGTTTTTTCCGCATCCCCGGAATGGTCGATTTGAACTTATCCGACGTGGAACTTATGTTAATGAAAGCCGCCGCCCCCGTGATGACCGGCGGGAATCCGGTATAAAATTCCGGGACTTCGAACCCATTGATTTGATTTCGGCAGCCATTTCGAGAATCAAACCGGGAGAAAGACATGAACCCAATCACCATTTTTGCCATTCGGGCGGTTACCGGCGGATTATTCGCCTTCATTCTCATGCGAGTCTTCCGGCCTGACCTTCATCCCGTCTATTTCCTGCCGATGGCCGCGTTTCTCATCGGGACCGCCTACGCTCTCGATTACCTGCGGAAAAGAAAAAGCACCGAGAAGGGAAAGCCAACACATTGAAACAGATCATACTCGGTACCGCCGGACACATCGACCACGGCAAGACCAGCCTGATCAAGGCCATATCCGGCACCGACACTGACCGGCTAAAGGAAGAGAAGCGACGCGGAATCACCATCGAACTGGGGTTTGCCTCCATGGATCTCCCCAGCGGCCTGCACATCGGCATCGTGGATGTCCCCGGCCATGAACGGTTCGTCAAGAACATGGTGGCGGGGGCCACGGGAATTGATGTCGTCATCATGATCATCGCCGCCGATGAAGGGGTGATGCCCCAGACCCGGGAGCACATGGAAATCTGCTCCCTCCTCGGGATTCACCACGGGTTCGTCGTCCTCACCAAGACCGACCTGGTTGACGAGGACTGGCTCGAACTGGTCCAGGAAGACGTCCGGGAATTCACCCGGGGGACCTTCCTGGAGGAGTCTCCGATTGTCCCGGTATCCGCCTTTACCGGGGAAGGGATCGACGACTTCCTGAATATTCTCGACCATTATTGCACGGCGATTCCCGAGCGGCCGGCCATCGGCATTTTCCGGCTGCCGATCGATCGCGTCTTCACCATGAAAGGGTTCGGCACCGTTATCACCGGGACCCTGATTTCGGGTACGATCCGGAACGGAGAACCGGTGATGATCTACCCCACCCAGATCCAGTCGAAAATCCGCGGGCTCCAGGTGCATGACAAATCGGTGGAGGAAGCCGAAGCCGGCCTGCGGACGGCCATCAATTTTCAGGGGATTGAAAAATACATCGTCAACCGGGGCGATGTGCTGGCCCGGCCGGGCACCCTGATCCCCTCCTACATGCTCGACGCGGAACTCCACCTGCTCAAGAGCCACGAGCGCCCCCTGAAAAACAGGGAACGGGTCCGGATGCATATCGGCACCAGCCAGATGCCCTGCAATGTCATTCTGCTCGACCGGGAAACCCTCGAACCCGGAGACACGGCCATTGTCCAGCTCCGCCTGGACGGACCCGCTGCATGCGTGCGCGACGACCGGTTCGTCATCCGCAGCTACTCGCCGGTGAAGACCCTCGGCGGCGGGGCGGTGCTGAATCCCATGCCGCCAAAGCACAAACGGTTCCAGCCCGACATTCTCCAGCGACTTGAACAACTCCGCCAGACTGACCCGGAAACCCTAACCGCCCTGCACATCGAATTTGCCGCTCACAACGAACTGTCGTTCGTCAATCTCAAGGTGCTGACCAACCTCTCGGACAAGGCGCTGGACAATGCCCTTCAGAAACTCCTTTCCCGGAAAACGGTTATTCAGACCGACCGGAGCGACCGCCGGTTCATCCATTTCAATACGTTCGCCGGGTTCCGGGATTCGGTCCTCGGCATCCTGGCCGGCTATCACAAGGCCAACCCGCTGAAGGGCGGCATGTCCAAGGGCGAACTGCGATCCAAATTCCCGGATATCGAGAACATCCGGCTGTTCAATCAATTGATTGGCATCATGATCAAAAACGGGGAGATCGAGCAGACCGAGGAATCCATCCGGCTGGCCGGCCACAAGGTGGTCCTCCAGACCGATCAGACCGACCTCAAGAAAAAAATACTGGCCATATTCGCCGAAACCGGGTTGCAGCCGCCCACCTTCAAGGACCTATCCCAGGAGCTGAAAACCGATCCCGGCCAGATCCGGAATGTGCTGATGCACCTGGTCGACGCCGGCGGAATCGTAAAGGTCAAGGATGACCTGTTTTTCGGCGCCGAGGCCATTTTGGAACTGAAAGGCCGACTGGTCCACTTCCTGACGGAAAAGGACGAGATCACCACCCCGGAATTCAAGGAACTGACGGGAACCTCCCGAAAATACACGATCCCGCTCCTCGAATACTTCGACGGGGTAAATGTCACACTTCGGGTCGGCGATACGAGAAAACTGAGGAGAAAAGCGCTGTGAACGATATGGTCGCGCATCCGGACAGATGCGCAACAATGGCCACCCCCCTTGCCGGAAAGGACTGATCATGGACAAAACAAACGGGCATCATGACTCGGAGCCAAGCGATACGGAATACCGCAAATTCATCTGGAGCCGATACATCGTCGGAATATTGATCACCATTGTCCTGGTAGTGGGGACGGGGTACCTGATTCGGAAGCTGACCCCTTCCGGCGAAAGCGCCAGTATCGAAAAGCTGCGGGTCGCTTCCCGGGAAGAGCACCCCAAGGAGGCGGCAAACAGGGAAGTGCCGGAAACCAGTCCGATTGCAACAGCTCCGGCATCGGATAAACCATCGGCGGAACACGCCGTCAAGTCCCCCGCACCTTCATCTTCATCCGAAACCCCGGCCGCGCCTCATGGCACCCCCAGCCCCGATGTGACCGTTGCCGCTGGGCCCCCGGGTACCACCTTTGTCGAGGCAGTGGCCAAGCCGCTTGACTACGAATTGACGAAACGGTTCTGGGGATGGCGGCCCAATGATATCGTCAACCTCACGGATAATGTGAACGAACTGCAGCTCGGCGTACTCGAAGTCACCCGGCGGGCTACCGTCATTCTGACCGACCGCCTGTCGCGCAGGGGCTCGGCAGAGGCGATCGATCCGAACCTGGAGCGGGCCATGAACTGGCTGATGATCAAGGCGGAAAGTTACTGGTTTCCGGCACCCGAGAACAAGTACGCGGAAGCGGTAACCGAACTGAGGATTTACAAGGAAAAGCTGAACAAGGGGTCCGCCAATTTCTACACCCGGACCGATAACCTGATCCCCCTGTTGCGCTCGTTCGAAGAACTCCTCGGCAGCTGTGATGACAGCCTCGTGAAACAGCTTGAAGACGACGGCGACCGCGTCAGCACCTTCCAGGCGGATAATTACTATTTTTATGCCAAGGGGGTGGCCACGGCCATGTACAGCATCCTGAAAGCCGTGGAACATGATTTCGAAAAAACACTGGAGGTCCGGGGAGGAACCGACCTTCTCCACCATGCCATCGAATCCTGCCACCACGCGGCCGAACTCGACCCCTGGTTTATGGTTACCGAGGCGAACCTGAACGGGGTGCTCGCCAACCACCGGGCGAATATGGCGGCCCCGATCAGCCATGCCCGGTTTTACGTGGATATTTTGATCGAGACGCTGTCGACGTAAGACGAGGGATGAAGCGCAACGCAGAAGTTGGACTTTCAAGGAACTTACTAAGGAACTTGATTCAGCAACCCTGCCGCGAATGGCTCAAATCGTAGGATGTGCTGACGCAGGAAGCGCATCAATCGCGTTGCGCTTCCTGCGTCAGCACATCCTACATAATGGCCCAAGAAGTTCTTTTCTGCAAAAACACGGCGAAGCCGAGTTCGGAGCTTCCAAGGAACTTGTCATTCATGAGGCTTATGTCGTTCATATTTCGACATTGTGCGGAACTGGAGCTTGGGAACCCGCGAAGTTACATACCGAATGGTTGCTGGCGGATAAGCCTAAGCAACCCCGGTCTCCCCTGGTTCCCAAGCTCCAGCTTGGGAACCCAGTACCGGAAGCTTTGCTTCCCACCGCCTACGGCGACCCGCGGGCGACACCGCTATACCCGCCCGAATACCAGGACTCGTGGTAAAAGGATATGGAAGCAGAGCTTCCAATCGAGTAGGGGGGTTCCTTGCGGTTCCCCCCTCTCACACCACCGGGCATACCTGCTCGGTACCACGGCGGTTTCCGCTTGATTTTAACTCAAAATACCTTCCGGTCAGGCTGATGAGCCCCTGCTCGTTAAACCACTTTTTTGTCATGGCCTCATTTGCTTGAGGGGTTCCGGCTTTACGCCACCATCCTTTGCCGGATAGCGCCATAATCCAGGAGCGCCACTCGGGAACCCCACAGTCAATCAGAAATCTGGCGATTGTACCCGTTCGCTTGCACTGTTTCAGCCGTGCGCACCTCAGCTTCCTCCGAATCCATCCGTCGAGTTCCTCTAGTTTCCCACGGCATTCCGCCAAACGGTAGTACATGAGCCAACCCGAAAGGAATTCGTTCAGCTTCTTTATCCTTTCGTCAAAAGGTGCTGGACGATTCCTTTGCGTAATTTCACGGATTCGATCCTTGGCCCGCTCCAAGCTTTGGGGCGCTATCACCAGCCTCCCATTGTTTTGAAGACGATAACCGAGAAACTTGCGTTCCGATACCGGGGCAACCGCGCTCTTCTTGCGGTTAACCCGCAAGCGGAGACGCTTTTCCAAAAACTGCGTGATTGACGCCATGACCCGTTCTCCCGCCACCACCGACTTCTCATAAACATTGCAGTCGTCAGCGTAGCGACAGAAACAGTGACCCCGTTTTTCGAGTTCCTTGTCCAGATCATCGAGCAGAATATTTGACAGTAGCGGCGAAAGGGGTCCGCCCTGGGGGGTTCCTTCGTAACGTTCGATGCACACGCCATTGATCATCACCCCAGATTCGAGAAACCGACGGATGATCCTCAACAGTCGCTTATCTCCGATCCGTCGCGCCAGCCTTGACATCAGGACATCGTGGTTGACCCGGTCGAAAAACTTCTCCAAGTCACAATCCACCACGATGGTACGCCCATCTGCCACGTACCGGCTCGCCTGCTCAACCGCGTCGTGTGCTCCCCTGCCCGGTCTGAACCCAAAACTGGAATCTGAAAAAGTAGGATCGATATTCGGGTTTAAAATTTGCAGAATTGCTTGCTGGACCAGTCGGTCGACCACCGTCGGGATGCCCAATTGTCGCATCCCGCCCCCCGGTTTGGGAATCTCCACCCGTTTTACCGGCAATGGTTGATAGGTCCCGTCCAGCAATGATGCAATCAACCCATCTTTGTGTATGCGCAGCCATTCCCTAAGTTCTTCGACGGTTAACCCGTCCATACCTGGAGATCCCTTGTTGGCTTTAACATACTTGTAGGCCCGATTGAGGTTCGCCAAGTGGCAAATCCGCTCCATCAGGTTTTTGGCCAAGGCTCGTTTCTCGTTTGACGTCGCCGAAGCTTGTCGCTCCTCGCGCGCACCAGCGCCGGTTCCGCCTTTGCCGGTTGCGCCGTGGCTTCGGGATACCGTCGTCTTAAACAGCTCAAGCTGACGGTACGGCCCTACTTGCTGCTTCTCCACTCCCATCGAGTCTCCCGGGACTGATCCTTGCTCTTGCGGATTCGGTCCTTCAGTCTCACAAAGGGCAAGACCTACTATGACCTCTGCTGACTTCCGCGCATCCGTCCCAGTCCATCGCTGCACCGGTAGCCGGGATCGTCCCGGCGGACGCGCGGACCTCCCAGGGTAAGGCGTGACACTTTCCTCCGGCCCTCGCCGGATTTACCGTCGCGTGCGTCCGAGTGATTATCGGGCTTCCCCGTCCATTGCCGGGTTACCCCGCCGCGCCGGCCTTGTATCCGGTTTCTGTTCGTCGAGTCCGGGTTTTGCCTCCGGCTTCCTCCAGACCCCGCCTCACGACGACGCCCTTGCCTTTGGCTAATGGTTCCGATCACCACGGCCCATAAGAGGACTTTCACCTCTTTAGTTTCACGTCATGCCTGGCACACAAAACGGGTTCCCAAGCTGGAGCTTGGGAACCAGCGACATCGAGGATATGCCCAGCCCTGTTGCGTGAATCTCATGAGTCGCCAATCCCGGGTAGGTTGGGCTGAGCTTGCGAGCCCAACATTCAGGTTTGTTGGGCTTCGCAAGCTCAGCCCAACCTACGCATGGAAGTTCCTTTCTACAGCGGAGTAATCCGCTTTTTACGAAAGCCATCATCATCTAAATCGCATCGATAAATACCCCCGCAATTGCCTCATGCAGGAGCATCCCCTTTGCTGCCAGGCGGCAGCCCCGCCCGTCGGCGACCAGATCGCCGGAATTCGCAAACCGACCCACCACGCCCGAAAACATCTCCAAAAAATCGATCCCGAAGCGTCGGTGAAAAATCCCGTAATCAATGCCGTCTGCCTGGCGTAATCCCAGGTAGACCGCCTCGATCATCTGCTGCTCAAGATCCAGGATTTCGGTTTCCCCGATCGGAAGGATGCCGGCGGAAATCATCCGGATATAGTCCCGGGTGGACCGGACGTTCCAGGAACGGACCGGTTCGGCATAGGCGTGAGCGGCAGGACCCAGCCCGACATAGGGCGCATTGTTCCAATACTTGGAGTTGTGCCGGGAGCGGCCGTGACTGGAATGTGCATAATTGGAAATTTCGTAGTGGTCATATCCGTGCCGCAGCAACTGTTCACGGGCTTGCAGAAAAAATGACGCCTGACGGGATTCAGGGGCTACGGTAAAACATCCGGCGATCCGATCCGCATCCATTGCCGTTCCGGATTCGAATGTGAGCATGTAGCAGGAAAGGTGAGCCGGCGTGTATTCCAGGGCCGCCGCGATGTCCGCCCGCCAGTTTTCAGGCGTCTGGCCCGGCAGGGCGTAGATCAGGTCAAGACCGATGTTTTCGAATCCCGCGGCTTCCGCCGTCCGCAGGGCGCTTTCCGCTTCCCCGGCCGTGTGAATGCGCCCGAGAAACGCCAGGTTGGCGTCATTGAATGACTGGACTCCCAGGTTGATCCGGTTGATGCCGGCCGACCGGCAGCCCTTCAGCCAATTCCCGGAAATTGTTCCTGGGTTTGCCTCAATGGTGATTTCCGCCCCTTTTTCAATTGCAAATGCCCGGTGCGCGGTCTCCAGAATCCGGGAAATATCGCGTTCCCTCAGCATGGAAGGGGTCCCGCCGCCAATATAGACGGAATCGAACACCTGTTCCGGGGCCGGCCGCATGGCCATTTCGGCGGCAAGGGCATTGACGAATGCCGGAATCAAGGTCCGATCAGTCGTGGAATAAAAATCACAATAGGGGCATTTGCGGACGCAGAACGGAATGTGGATGTAAAGACCGGATTTTTGGAAAGTGGCGTTAATATTCACAAGAGATTATCCTCAAATAAACCGCTTCATCATTTCATTGATAAAGGCATCGACATTATCGGGGGTAATCGCGTGTTGATCACAGATTTTCTCAATCTCCTCCCGCACCCGCGCATCGGCCAGGTTCCCCACCCCCCGCAGGTAGCCAAGCCGG
>Ga0209347_1002952_pt1 | contig 21059 bp, 20 predicted proteins | sample AutmiccommuBRH23_FD_187382 | JGI IMG/M metagenome (GOLD analysis project Ga0209347, IMG submission 187382) | Deep subsurface microbial communities from Mt. Terri, Switzerland - Autotrophic microbial communities BRH/23 (SPAdes) (version 2) | ecosystem: Environmental > Aquatic > Deep subsurface >...
TGGAGCTGTTTCTGGACGAGCCCTATTTCCTCAAGATGCCGCCCAAGTCGCTGGACCGAGACGCCTTTGCCGATATGCTGGATCTGGTGCGCGAACTGGACGATGCCGATGCGGCCGCCACGATGACCGCCATGGCCGCCGCCGCCGTGATGCGCGGGATGGAACATTGCCCTGCACCGCCCCAGCGCCTGCTTGTCACAGGTGGCGGACGGCACAACCCTGTCATGATGCAGATGCTGCGCGCAGGTCTGGACTGTTCCGTGGATCCGGTCGAATCCGTCGGACTGGACGGTGACATGCTCGAGGCGCAGGCCTTCGCCTATCTGGCCATGCGCGTCGCACGCGGGCTGCCCACCTCCGGCCCCGCGACGACTGGTGTGCGCGCGGCGGTCGGTGGTGGCATCCTCAGCGGCGTACTTCAGGGCATACGTTAGCGCTAACATTTTTTTGCCGCTTGCGGTTTGCGGCCATTGTGCCCGTGCCCAAGCGTGATAAAGTCCCGCGCGACACGCAACGGGCGCAACCTCCTGCGAACCGCGCGCAACCTGTTGAACCACAAGGGCTGTTCTGATGGCATCACGGGTCATTCCGGTCGATCCTTTCGATCTGGTCATCTTCGGCGGCACCGGCGATCTGGCGCGGCGCAAGATCCTGCCGGCGCTGTTCCGGCGCTATTGCGCGGGGCAGATGCAACCGGGCACCCGGCTGATCGGGGCCGCGCGCGCCGACATGTCGGACGCGGCCTATCGTGACTTCGTGGCCGCCGCCCTTGATGAGTTCGACACTCCCCATACCCATAGCCCTGCGCAACGCAGCGCCTTTCTCGACGATCTGCATTACGTCACACTGGACGCGATGGGCGATGAAGGCTGGGACCGTCTCGCCGGCCTGATGTCGCGCGACCGGATCAAGGCCTATTACTTTTCTGTCGGACCGGCGCTTTTCGGCCCCTTGGCAGAGCGTCTGCACCGTCACGGCATGGCGGATGCGGGGGCAAGGATCGTGGTTGAAAAACCCTTTGGCCGCGATCTTGAAACGGCTCGCGATCTGAACCGTACGCTGGCGCAGCATTTCGACGAAACACAGATCTACCGGATCGACCATTATCTGGGCAAGGAAACCGTCCAGAACCTGATGGCGATCCGCTTCGGCAACATGCTGTTCGAACCGTTGTGGAACAGCCAGTATGTCGATCACATCCAGATCACCGTGGCCGAAACGGTGGGCGTCGGCGGGCGTGGCGATTACTACGATCGCGCGGGGGCCATGCGCGACATGGTCCAGAACCATCTGATGCAGCTTTTGTGCCTGATCGCGATGGAACCCCCCGCCAAGTTCGATCCCGCCGCCGTGCGGGACGAAAAGCTCAAGGTTATCCGCGCCCTAGATCCCGTAGCCCCCGCGCAGATCGTGCGTGGCCAATACCGCGCCGATGGCGACAAGCCGGGGTATCGCGATCATGTGGACAACCAAGCCTCAACCACCGAAAGCTTCGTCGCCCTCAAGGCGCATATCAGCAATTGGCGATGGGCGGGCACGCCCTTCTATCTGCGCACTGGCAAACGCCTGCGTGCGCGCACCTCGGAAATCGCGGTCGTGTTCAAGGAAGCGCCCCATTCCATCTTCGGGGCCGAGGCGGGGCGGCACCGCAATATCCTGACCATCCGGCTGCAACCCAATGAAGGCATCGACCTTGATGTGACGATCAAGGAACCGGGGCCGGGGGGGATGCGTTTGATTGATGTGCCACTGGACATGACGTTCACCGAGGCGCTGGGACCGGACGCCGAGGATGTGCCCGATGCTTACGAGCGGCTGATCATGGATGTGATCCGGGGCAATCAGACCCTTTTCATGCGCGGCGACGAGGTCGAGGCCGCCTGGGCCTGGACCGACCCGATCATTGCGGCATGGGACGCGGGCGGGACCGAGCCCATACTGTATGATTCAGGCAGCGCCGGCCCCGAAGAGGCGCTGGCCCTGATGCACCGTGACGGTCGCCGCTGGAGGGAGATCCGGACATGAATATGCACGAATATGCCGATGCCGAGATGCTGGCCATCAATCTGGCCAATGTGCTGGCGGGCAAGCTGACCGCCGCCCTGATGCACGAGGATCGCGCCACGCTGGTCGTGCCGGGCGGCACGACGCCGGGGCCGATCTTCGATGCGCTTTGCGATGCCGATCTGGACTGGTCCCGCGTCGATGTCATGCTCAGCGATGAACGCTGGGTGCCGCAGGATGACCCTCGGTCCAACGCCGGGCTGGTGCGCGCGCGGCTCCTGACGGGACGGGCTGGGGCGGCGACCTTTCATCCCTTCTATGCGGGAGGGGACGACCCGGAAGATAGCCTGTCCGAGGTCGAAACCCGGATCGAGCCCCTTCTGCCGGTGTCGGTTGCCCTTCTGGGCATGGGGGCCGACATGCACACGGCCAGCCTCTTTCCCCGTGGCGACAACCTGCGCCTCGCACTTGACCCGGCTGCGCCGATCCTGGTGTCGATGCGCGCCGCAGGTCTGGCCTGCACGCGCGTCAGCCTGAGCGCACGCGTGATCTGCGATGCCATGAGCCTGCATCTTGTCATCACCGGCGATGAAAAACGCACCGCGCTTGAACGCGCGCTGACCCTGCCGCCGGAAGAGGCGCCAGTGGCCGCGATCCTGAATGAGGCAGAGGTGCATTGGGCCGCATGACGATGGATGACTGCTGGAGCCGCCTTGCGGCCATGACACCCCCACGGATCCTGTCCCTTTTTGCGGCGGATCCGGACCGCGCAGCCCGGTTTTCCGCCCAGGTTGACGGGCTGCTGTTCGACTACTCCAAGACCGGGATCGACGACGATATCCGGGCTGGCTTGCTGGATCTCGCGCGCGCGGCGGATGTCGAGACATGGCGCGACGCGATGTTCTCCGGTGCGAAGATCAACGAAACCGAGGGCCGCGCCGTTCTGCACACGGCCCTGCGTGCGCCGGATGATGCAGTCATCCGCGTCGATGGACAGGACGTGTTGCCCGGTATCCGCGCGACCCGCGCAAGGATGGAGGCATTTGCCGACTCCATCCGTGCAGGCCGCATCACGGGGCAGGGCGGTCGCATCACCGATGTGGTCAATATCGGGATAGGCGGGTCCGACCTTGGCCCCGCTATGACCACGCTGGCGCTGGCCCCTTATCACGACGGCCCGCGCTGTCATTTCGTGTCGAACGTGGACGGGGCGCATATCGCGGATACGCTCAAGGGTCTGGACCCGGCACGGACGCTGGTCATCGTGGCCTCCAAGACCTTCACCACGATCGAGACGATGACAAACGCTGCCACGGCGCGCGAATGGATGGCGGCCAGCGTTGCAGAACCCGGCGCGCAGTTCGTGGCCCTGTCCACAGCGGCAGACAAGGCCGCCGCCTTCGGCATCGGCTCCGACCGCGTCTTCGGTTTCGAAGATTGGGTGGGCGGACGTTATTCCATGTGGGGGCCGATTGGGCTGTCGCTGATGCTTGCTGTCGGGCCTGAGCATTTTCGCCAGATGCTTGACGGGGCGGCGGCGATGGATGCGCATTTCCGAAAGGCGCCGCTTGACGCGAATCTGCCCGTCCTTCTGGCGTTGACCGGCATCTGGCACCGTCAGGTGCAGGGCCATGCCACGCGGGCCGTGCTGCCCTATGATCAGCGCCTGTCGCGCCTTCCGGCCTATCTCCAGCAACTCGAGATGGAGAGCAATGGCAAGCGCGTTTCCATGGATGGCAGCGACCTGTCCCGTCCCTCGGGACCTGTCGTCTGGGGCGAGCCAGGCACCAATGGACAACACGCCTTTTACCAGCTGATCCATCAGGGCACCGATGTCATCCCCTGTGAATTCCTGATCGCCGCCCAAGGGCATGAGCCTGATCTGGCGCACCAGCACCGCCTGCTGATCGCCAATTGCCTCGCCCAGTCCGAGGCCTTGATGACAGGGCGGTCGCTGGATGAAGCTCGCGCCATCATGACGGCCAAGGGGTTGACCGGGGCCGAATTGGAGCGACAGGCGCGGCACCGGGTCTTTCCGGGCAACAGGCCCTCGGTCACGCTGGCCTATGACAGGCTGACGCCCCGCCGTCTGGGGCAGATCGTGGCGCTGTATGAACACCGTGTCTTTGTCGAAGGCGTGATACTTGGGATCAACAGTTTCGATCAATGGGGGGTGGAACTGGGCAAGGAACTGGCCACGGCGCTGCAACCACTGCTGGAGGGGGGCGATACGGCCATCAAGGACGGCTCGACCCGCGCACTGATCGGTTTCCTGACCGGACGATAAGCCAAGATCCAATCGGTCGCGTATTCTCAGCCCGTCAATGTGATGGCCCAGGCGCAGGCCATCATCACGCCCAGCAGCGCAAGGACCAGCCCTTCCTGCAACCTTATACCCCGACGCGGCCCCGGTTTGTGATCGCCTGTGGCCGGGCGCGTGGGCGGTGTTTCCAGATCGGAACGGGGGCGCATCGCACTCTCCCTCGGAATGGAACGGAAATCGTGATTGAACGGGGACGGTTCTTGCTGCCACAAGACTCCGCCCCCGCCTGAGGCCACCCGGTCCTTGCCTTCATGACATCAGGATCAGGCGACCTGTCCTGTCGTCACTTGGGCACAAGCACCGTGTTGACCACATGGATCACGCCATTGGACTGGACCACATCCGAGATCGTGACCCGCGCCGCGCTGCCGCTTTCGTCGTAGATGTAAAGATTGCGCCCACGCACCTGAGCCGACAGCGCATCGCCGGATACGGCATTGAAATGATAAAATCCGTCCGCGCTGGCCCGCGCCCGCGCCGCGATCTGGGCCGTGGACATGTTGCCCGCCACCACATGGGCGGTCAGCACCTTCTGTAACATGGCCTTGTTCTCGGGCTTGAGCAGGGTCTCGACCGTGCCCGCAGGCAGGGCGGCGAAGGCATCATTGACCGGCGCGAAAACGGTGAAAGGGCCGGGGCCTTGCAGCGTCTCGACCAGTTCGGCGGCCTGCACTGCGGCGACCAGCGTGGTGTGGTCAGCGGAATTGACGGCATTCTCGACGATGTTGCGGGTCTCGAACATATCCGCGCCACCGACCTGCGGATTGGCGGCCATGGCGGCCGAGGCGGTGGTCAGGCTTGTGGCCAGTAGCAGGGCCTTGATCGTGCTGTTCATCGGTCTCTCTCCCATTTGAGCTGCGCCCCATTCAGGTGGGGCATGTGTCAGTCACGGCGGGGAGGGAAAATTAGTTTCACGCAGCATGCATTTTTTCAGATGCGCCGTCCGGCCGCGCGGTCGCATGCCTTCGGCGAGGATACTTGCAGCAAGAAGAAACGGGATGTGAAAAAGCGGCCCACAATCGGGGCCGCTTTGGAGGCTGGCATCGCTTCGCGCTTAGCGCAGGATTGAGCGGCCTGCATAGATGGCGGTATCGGCCAGCGATTCCTCGATCCGGATCAACTGGTTGTATTTCGCCAACCGGTCGGAACGGGCCAGCGAGCCGGTCTTGATCTGTCCGCAATTCGTGGCCACGGCCAGATCGGCGATGGTGGCATCCTCGGTCTCGCCCGAACGATGCGACATCACATTGGTCATGCGGGCGCGATGCGCCATATCCACCGCGCGCAGGGTTTCGGTCAGGGTGCCGATCTGGTTCACCTTGACCAGCATCGCATTGCCGCAGCCGCGATCAATGCCCATCTGAAGGCGGGCGGGGTTGGTCACGAACAGGTCATCCCCCACCAGTTGCACCTTCGCGCCCAGACGTTCGGTCAGCGCGCGCCAGCCATCCCAATCATCCTCGGCACAGCCATCCTCGATCGAGATGATCGGGTAATCGGCGCACAGGGCGGCCAGATAATCGACGTTCTGGTCGCTGCTCAGGGTCTTGCCCTCGCCAGACAGGACGTATTTGCCATCCTTGAAATACTCGGTCGCGGCGCAGTCAAGCGCCAGATGGATATCCTCGCCGGGTGTATAGCCCGCCTTTTCGATGGATTTCAGGATGAAATCCAACGCCTCGCGCGTGCTGGACAGGTTGGGGGCAAATCCGCCCTCATCGCCGACGCCGGTGGCCAGACCCGCTGCGGACAGCTCTTTCTTCAGCGTGTGGAAAACTTCGGCACCCATGCGCACCGCTTCGCGGATCGAAGTGGCGACAACCGGCATGATCATGAATTCCTGAATGTCGATCGGATTGTCGGCATGCTCGCCCCCGTTGATGATGTTCATCATCGGCACGGGCAGCACGCGGGCGGATGTGCCGCCGATGTAACGATACAGCGGCTGGGTGGTGAAATCCGCCGCCGCCTTGGCCACGGCAAGGCTGACACCAAGGATCGCATTCGCCCCCAGACGCGCCTTGTTGGGCGTGCCGTCCAACTCGATCATGCTCAGGTCGATGGCCACCTGCTCTGTGGCGTCCATGCCAAGAAGCGTCTCGGCGATCTCGCCATTGACGGCGGCGCAGGCTTCCAGCACGCCCTTGCCCATGTAGCGGGTCTTGTCGCCATCCCGCCGCTCGACCGCCTCATGCGCGCCTGTGGATGCACCCGATGGCACAGCCGCGCGCCCCATCGTGCCATCTTCCAGGATCACATCGACCTCAACCGTGGGGTTGCCCCGGCTGTCGAGGATTTCGCGGGCGTGGATGTCGATGATCGTGCTCATGGTCAGTTCCTTGGGCTATGGCGATGCGTTGGGGGGCTTTTAGAGGGCGCGGCGGCCAAGGAAAAGGGGCCAGCGCACAGGTTTGCGCTAACCCCGCAAGGTTTTCGCCTTTGCCGTCAACAATCTTGCCGCAAGGGCCGGATTCATCGGCTTGCGCGCCGCATGGCGGCTTGGATCAGTGCCGGGGCCCGCGCTGCAGTCGCGCTTCACGCCAAAAGGTATAGATCCCCGAGGCCACGATCAGCGCAGATCCCGCAAGCGTCATAGCGTCCGGACGCTCGCCGAAGAACAGGACGCCGAACCCCAAGGCAAAGACCAGTCGCGAATAGCGGAACGGTGTGATCACCGCCACATCCCCCATCCGCATCGCCGCCACGATCGCGTAATAGGCCAGAACGCCAAAGCCCAGAGCCGCCGCCATCAGCGCGCCTTCCAGAGGTGTCAGCATCCGCAGACCTTGCCCGGTGAAGGTCAGCATCCCCAGACCGGCCGGCACCAGCGTTGCGAAGGCATAGGTAGACAACTGCATCGACGAGATCGCGCGGGGCACGGCACGTGTCGCCAGATCGCGCACCGCCAGTCCGAACACACCCAGAAGCGCCAGAAGCGACAACGGCTCGAACGCCGCAAGGCCCGGCCGGATGATCAGCAGAACCCCTGCAAACCCCACAAGGATCGCGCTCCAGCGACGCCAACCGACTTGCTCGCCCAGAAACAGCGCCGCCCCCAGCGTGACCACCAGCGGGGTGGCCTGCAGAATGGCCGAGGCCGACGACAGCGGCGTCAGCACGATGGCGCTGACAAATCCGATGGTGCCGATCAACTCTCCTGTATTCCGGATCAGCACCGAGCGCGCCAGCAGATCGCGCGAAAACAGCGCATCGCCGCGCAACAGCGCAAGGATGGCAAAGACCACAGCACCGCCCGCGCCCAGCATGATCAACACCATCCCCAGCGGCACCGTTGCCGAAAGCATCTTGATGAACATGTCCTCGATGGCGAAGCCAAGCATGGCTGCGGTCATCAGAAGCGCGCCGCGCAGGTTTTCCATCATGTCCGGCCTGTGATCGGGAAGGCCGCGCGCGCAGGCGCGGCAGGGGTCAGCACCCGGATTAGTCCTGCGGCGGGGAAGGTGCAAGGGGCGGTGGTTCCGCGCGCCTCTCGCCCGGGTCCAGGCGCAGACCGTAAGGGGCGACCAGACGCCAGACATGGGCGGGCACCATGTTCTTGAGCCGCGCCGGATGGGCCCGGCGCAGGTGCAGGACAGTCTCGATCGCTTTCATCTCGACCCGCGTGCGGGCGAATTCGACGCCGCGCGGGCCGATGCGCGGCTGCAGGAAGGACACGATGGGGCGCAGCCAGTCGGGCATCCGGCGCAGCGGCATGCCGCCTGCGGCGCGGGCGGTATTCTCCATGAACCCTTTGACGGCGCCCGCGCGTTTGCCCTTGTCGGTCAGGGGCAGGATGGTCAGGCGATCACCCAAAGCGGACAGCATCTCGTCGCCGCGTGCATTGCGACTGATGATCCATTGATCGCCATCCCCGCCCATATAGCCCACGGTGATATCGGCCAGACGGTTGGTGTAGTCGACGCAGGTCTTGCAGGTCATCGGAAAGAAGTCATCGGGCAACTGAGAGATCGGCAATTGCAGGAAAGGGATCATCCGTGCCTTGCGACCATCGTCAAAGCGCAGCTCCACATGGTAGTCCGCACGGAACTCCAGATAGCTGATGGTTTCGGGCCTGGCGTCCAGAAGCTTCAGAAAGCTGTGAAAATTCTCGGTCGTGGTATTGTCCGAGCAGGGGGTGCCTATGACATACAGCCGTTCGAACCCCAGTTCGGCTTCCAGCGCGCGCAGGGCATAGACCTGACAGGGAATACCGATGATCGCCAGCCGCAGATGCCCCGCCGCACGGGCCGGTTCCAGCAAGGCCAGCAAGGGCGCATAGCCCATCCGCATGCCGCGACATTGCGCCAGCGCCTCGGGTTCGGTCACGATGACGGGCATGGGTTTCCAGCGGTCGTCCGGGTCGGGGGCCATGGTCAGCACCGCATCCACAGTGCCATCGCGCAGCAATTCCGCCGCCAGCGCCGTGGTGATGCCCGTCCACTGCGCGCCCTGCGCGGGCGGGTCCAGCCGCGCGCGCATCATCCGGGTGGTCACGCCGAAGAACCCTTCCTCGCCGCGCGTGGGGTCCGTCTCGCGCCCGTGCGCCGCACGTTCAAGGCCGGGATAGTCGGGTTGAATGAACTGACAGGCCCGCCCGCAGGCGCGCCCGTCCCCCATGCGCGACACACCGCAATCGGTGCAAAGGCCGGGGCGGGCCGCCCCCGTCAGAACGGGGGCCTCAAGGCCAGAGGAAAAGGGCGCGTCACGGGTCATGCCCCAGACCTAGCGCAGCTTTTCGGTGCCGTCAGGTCTTTTCCGCACGCGGCTTCAACGGCACGCCATAAAGCTCGAGTTTGTGGCCTTTCAGCGTATAACCCAGCCGCCGCGCGATCTTTTCCTGAAGCGCCTCGATCTCGGGGTCGCAGAACTCGATCACTTCTCCGGTCTGCATGTCGATCAGATGGTCGTGATGCTCGCGCGCGCCATCCTCATAGCGGGCACGGCCATCCCCGAACTCCAGCTTGTCCAGAATCCCCGCCTCCTCGAACAGTTTGACGGTGCGGTAGATCGTGGCAATCGAAATGCGCGGATCAATGGCCGAGGCGCGGGCATAAAGCTCCTCGACGTCGGGATGGTCGTCCGAGCCTTCCAGAACTGTCGCGATGGTCCGACGCTGGTCGGTCATGCGCAGCCCCTTGGCCTCGCAGCGGGAAATGATCGTGTCAGCCATGGGCCTGTTCCGCGTGAATTCCAATCCGTCCGGGTTTAGCGGCAGCCGCGCCGCAGTTCCACCCCGTTTCGCCGCGACTCCGACCCAAGGGTTGACTTCCGGCCTGTGAAAGCGCATGTGCATCCCGAGCGATGCCCTCTGCCGCGTGAGCAGAAGAAGCAAGACCCATGCGCCACCCTGACGGGACAGGCGCGAAGGGCGGAACAGGGCAGCGGTTGTTTTTCCCAAGATCACGCGTGGGGATCAGCGCTCTGGCGGCTGATCGGACATGTCGTCCGTCGGTCATGACCAGTGTGCAACCACGGGTGTCCCCTGACGGGACATCAACCATCGGCATAGCGGCGCGTCCGCATGCCTGTGAAGGAAATGACGTTGAACGAATTTGAAATGATGGGCCTTCCGGCCATTCTGGTGAAACGCCTGGCCGAGACCGGGATCACCGAACCCACCCCGATCCAGAGCCGGGCCATCCCGCATGCGCTGGACGGCAAGGATGTGATGGGTCTGGCCCAGACCGGCACCGGCAAGACGGCGGCCTTTGGCCTGCCTCTGGTGGCGCAACTGATGGCCGATCCCAAACGCCCGATGGAAAAACATGTCCACGGGCTGATCCTCGCGCCGACCCGTGAACTGGCCAAACAGATCGCGGACACTCTGGCCGGTTTCGTCAAGGGAACGCCGATGAAGGTGAACCTTGTCGTGGGCGGGCAGTCGATCTCGGCGCAGGCCGGGCGTCTGATCCGGGGCACGGATATCCTCGTGGCTACACCGGGCCGTCTGCTGGACCTGCTGGACCGCCGCGCCGTGCGTCTGGACTCGACCCGCTTTCTGGTGCTGGACGAGGCCGATCAGATGCTGGATCTGGGCTTCATCCACGCCCTGCGCAAGATCGCGGGCCTGCTACCCAAGCAGCGCCAGACGATGCTGTTCTCGGCCACGATGAACAAGCAGATGAGCGAAATCGCCAGTGCTTATCTCGAAAACCCGATGCGGGTCGAGGTCAGCCCCGCTGGCAAGGTGGCCGACAAGGTCACGCAGCTGGTCCATTTCATCGCCAAGGCGGAAAAGACCAACCTGCTGATCGAGCTGCTGGACAAGCACCGCGACGAACTGGCGCTGGTTTTCGGTCGCACCAAGCATGGCTGCGAAAAGCTGATGAAGACGCTGGAAAAGGCGGGCTTCGCGGCTGGCTCCATCCACGGCAACAAAAGCCAGGGTCAGCGCGACCGCGCGATCGAGGCGTTCAAGGCGGGCAAGATCCGCGTGCTGGTGGCCACCGATGTGGCAGCGCGTGGTCTGGACATCCCGGACGTGAAACATGTCTACAACTACGAACTGCCCAATGTGCCTGAAAACTATGTCCACCGGATCGGCCGGACCGCGCGGGCGGGCAAGGATGGCGCGGCCATCGCCTTCTGCGCACCGGATGAGATGAGCGAACTGCGTGACATCCAGAAAGTGATGAAGATCTCGATCCCCATCGCGTCGGGACGTCCATGGGAAGCCCTCGATGCGCCTGACGCGCCGAAATCCGGCGGCGGTCGCGGTCGCGGCGGCAACAAGGGCGGTGGTCCGCGTGGCGGTGGCGCACGCGCCAGCGAAGGCGGTGCAAAGCCCGGCACCACCCAACAGCGCCGGCGGCGTCGGTCGGGCGGTGGCAAGAGCGGTTCTGCCGCCAGCCAAGCGGCCTAAGACAAACGACAAAGGCACCCTTCGGGGTGCCTTTTTTCTTTTGGTCGCATCACGGATGCAGGATCAAAGCGTCGCGGCGATATCCGCCCAGACCGGCAAATGATCCGAGGCGACGCGCGCCGGATTGCCCAGATAGGCCCCTTGCTCCAGCGCGGTCAGATCATCAGACAGCGCGAAACGATCCAGCCGGGCCACGGGACGAGCAGCCGGAAAACTGGGGCTTCCGGGCAAGAAGCGCAGGCCCTGCGCCATCGTGTCCAGCGGCATGACCGATCCCCATTCGTTGAAATCCCCGGCCATAACCGTTGGCAGATGCGGCAATTCCCTCAGGCAGCGCATGATCGCTGCGACCTGCAACAACCGATACCGCCGGATCAGCCCCAGATGCAGGCCGATCACCCTGACAGGACCGATGCGCGTGTCCAGATCGACCCGGATCGCCCCGCGTGGCTCCAGTCCCGGCAGGTCCAGATGTGCGGTCGCCAGAATCCGGACCTCGGGCCGGATCAGCATGGCATTGCCATGCCATCCAAGTGACCCGCCGGGTCGGTGCCCGCCTGTGCCCACCGGCACGATCTGCCAGCCGTCATCCTCGATCATGCCATGAGGCAGGGCGGCTGGACGCGGGGGCAGGCGTTTATCCGCCTCCTGCAGCACGACCACATCCGCCCCAAGCCCCTCGATCACCTTGAGGCTGCGGTCAGGGCGGCGGCGCAGGTCAAGGCCTACACATTTTTGCAGGTTATAGCTTGCAATTCTCAGACGGGATGCGGACATGGAAGGCATATAGTCATGAATTGACGGGAGCGTAACAGGGTGTTTGGCGATCAGACATGGCTGGCCAAGATCATCTGGCTTTTGTTGGCGCTGTTCATGCTCGATGCACTGGTGCAGCGCAACTGGCCGCTGGCCTTCGTGTCATTGGCAACCCTGCAGTTGTCGCTCACGCCGGTCTTCGCCGCCCGCTGGGCCGAGATCATGGTGCCGCCCTCCTTCATCGCCGCCATCGTTGTCTTTATCGGCGGCACTCTCTTTCTGGGCGAGGTCTATGATTTCTACAATCGGTTCTGGTGGTGGGATCTGATCATGCATGGCGGCAGCGCGATCGGCTTCGGCCTGATCGGCTTTGTGCTGGTTTTCATGATGTTTCAGGGCGACCGCTATGCCGCGCCCCCCATCGCGGTGGCGTTCTTCGCCTTCTGCTTTGCGCTGGCCATCGGCGCCATGTGGGAGATCTTCGAATTCGGCATGGATCAGATCTTTGGTCTGAACATGCAGAAATCCGGCCTGATGGACACGATGTGGGACCTGATCATGGACTTCATCGGCGCGCTGATCGGGGCAGGGACCGGCTATGCCTATCTCAAGGGCCGCGCCAAGGGCGGGCTGATGGGCCTGATCGACGATTTCGTGCGACGCAACCCGCGCTTTTTCCGCCGTCACCGAAACCGCCGCTGATCGCCCATTGCCGACTTGACGATCCCCGCGAATTCCCCTCCACTCGCGCCATGGAACGCAAGGACAGGATAGACGCCATCGGGGCGGTGGCGCTGATCGGTTTCGCGGCGGCCATGGCCTTCAATCAGGTGGTGATCAAGCTGGGCAATGGCGGGTTTCAACCCGTCTTCATGGCGGCACTGCGCTCGGCCGGGGCGCTGCTGGTGCTGCTGCTCTGGATGCGGCTGCGCGGCGTGCGCTTCGATTTTGCGCGCGACACGCTTTGGCCGGGCTTCCTGCTGGGGGCTTTGTTTGCCGCTGAATTTCTTTGCCTTTTCTGGGCGCTGGACCACACCACTGTCGCGCGGGCCTCGATCCTACTCTACTCGATGCCGGTGCTCCTGTCGGTCTCTGCCCATTTCCTGCTGCCGGGCGAGCGGTTGACGCAACGGCGCATTATCGGCCTTGTGATGGCCATGACCGGCGTGGCCATCGTTCTGGGCCAGCGTAGCAGCGGCGAGGCGTCATGGCAGGGCGATCTGGCCGCCCTCGGCGCGGCATTCGGGTGGACGGGTATCGCCTTGGTGGTGCGGCTGACGCCTGTGCAGCGCGTCGTGCCCGAGATGCAGCTGTTCTGGCAACTTTCGGTCAGTGCCGTATTGCTGATGATCGCTGCCCCGCTTTTCGGCCCCTTTCTGCGCGATCTGGATATCTCGCATATTCTGGGTCTGACCTATCAGATCGTGGCCGTCGCCAGCTTTGGCTTTCTGTTCTGGTTCTTCCTGCTCAAGCGCTATCCGGCCTCGGGTGTGGCCAGTTTCTCTTTCCTCACCCCGGTTCTGGCCGTGGGTCTCGGCTGGCTGATCCTGTCGGAAGAGATCGGCCCCGGCGTCCTGATCGGATTGGTGCTGGTTGCGGCGGGAATCGTGCTGATCAACCGCCGCCCGCGCATCCCGGCCTGAGACGCCTCAGGTTCCGCAGAAAGTCTGCGCCACCACCTCGTGGCTGAGGGGCGGACGCGTCAGATCCTCGGCGCCCGGCTGGTCGGTGAACGGATCGGACAGTACGCGGAGCAGACGTTCGAACGGCGCCATATCGCCCGCAACGGCAGCCTTGATCATCTCCTCGACACGGTGATTGCGCGGGATATAGGTAGGGTTCGCGGACAGCATCCGTGCCTCGACCCCCGATTCCCCGAGCAACCTGTCCTGCCATCGCGCATGCCAGACATCATAGGCGGCGCGATCCGTGAACTGATCGCGGGCATTGCCATGGGCCAACGCGCGGAATGTGTTGGTGAAATCGGCCTGACCCGCCTGCATCAGTGCCAACAGATCAGCGATCAGCGCCGCATCCGCAGGATCGTCCCCCGTCAGCCCCAGCTTGGGCCGGAACGCCGTCAGCCGTTCGGCCTCGATCTGCGCGGGCATGGCGTTGATGGCGGCGGTGAACGCGGCAATTGCCGCGTCCGTGTCGGGCATCAGCGGCACCAAGGCAGTCGCCAGTTGCGCCATGTTCCACACGATCACATTGGCCTGATTGTCATAGGCATAGCGCCCATGCGCATCGATGGAGCTGTAGACCGTTACCGGGTGATAGCTGTCCATATAGGCCGCAGGGCCATAGTCGATGGTTTCTCCCGACAGGCTCGTGTTGTCGGTGTTCATCACCCCGTGAATGAAGCCGATGGACAGCCATCTGGCCACCAGCTTGGCCTGCGCGGCAATCACAGCCTGCAGCATTTGGGCCGGGCTGTCGGCCTCGGGATAATGCCTGGCGCGGGTATGATCATACAGCGCCTGCAACGCATCAATATCGCGGCGCGCGGCGAAATACTGGAAGGTGCCGACGCGGATATGGCTTGCGGCCACCCGGGTCAGCACCGCACCTGGCAAGGCGGCCTCGCGATAGACCCTCTCGCCGGTCAGCACGGCGGCCAGCGCGCGGGTCGTGGGCACGCCCAAGGCATGCATCGCCTCGGACAGAAGATATTCCCGCAATACCGGGCCCAACCACGCGCGCCCGTCACCCATCCGGCTATAGGGTGTCTGGCCCGATCCCTTGAGCTGAATATCCCGGCGCTGGCCGTGGATATTCACCACCTCGCCCAGCAGCAACGCGCGGCCATCCCCCAACTGGGGAGAGAAGCCGCCGAACTGATGCCCGGCATAGACCTGCGCCAGAGGAGCCGCCCCATCGGGCACGGCATTGCCCGCGAACACGGACGCCATCTCGTCCGGATCGCCGGGCGTGATCCCAAGATCTGCGGCAAGCGCGTGATTGAAGACCAGAAGGCGCGGGGCGGTGACAGGTTGCGCCACCTGCCGCGTATAGAAGCGCGGCGGCAAGGCGGCATAGCTGTTGTCAAAGGGGATATGCAGGGTCATGGGTCACATATAGGGGCAGGGCGCCTGCGTTACAGCACGCGCGACATGAACATCGTATGATCGCGGGGATGAAACCGCGCGCGGGTGTAGAAACGTTCGGCGCGCGCGTCATCACGGGCCACCTCAAGATGCAAGGCACGCACTCCACTGGAGCCCAGCGCCTTGGCAATGCCGTTCAACGCCTCGAACCCCATGCCCCGACCCCGCACGGGCGGGCGCACGAAAATTTCGTCCACCACACCGTCCAGCCCGCCATATTCCACCGACCAGCCGAACGAGATCACCACATAGCCGACCGGAGCGCGACGCGGCCCAACCAGCCAGATCGCCCCATGGGGCGAGCCTTCCAGTAGCGGCAGCACCGCCCCTTCGTGATGGGCAGTATCGGTGTCATACCCCATTTCCGCATGAAAGGCCGCAACCAACGGCACCACACGCTCCAGATCCTCGACCGTGGCCAGATGCAACAAACTCATAACCGCGCCAGCCTTTCCGTCAGCAGGTCAAAAAATCCGTCCGCGTCCACATCACCCATGAACAGCGCATTGGGCGCGCGCCGGGTGACACGCCACCAATCGGCGACGGTCATGCCCATGGTCAGTTCCGACTGCGTCTCGATCTCGACATTCACATGCCGCCCCGTGAACAGATCAGGCCGGATCAGCCACGCGGTCACGCAAGGATCGTGCAGCGGTGCGCCCAAAGAGCCGTATTTCTCCTTGTCGAACCGCTCGAAAAACTCGGTCATCTGGGCCACGGCAATCCCCACAGGGCTGCCGATCGCGCGAAAGGCGTCGTTACGCGCGGCCGTGACCAGCGCCTTGTGCGTCACGTCCAGCGGCATCACGACCAAAGGCACACCCGACCGGAAGACTATACGGGCCGCCTGCGGATCGACATAGATGTTGAACTCTGCCGAGGGGGTGATGTTGCCCACTTCGAAATAGGCGCCCCCCATCATCACGATCTGGCGGATGCGGGGCGCGATGTCAGGTGCCTTCTCCAGCGCCATGGCGACATTCGTCAGCGGGCCGAGAGGGCAGAGCGTCACGCTGCCCGACGCATGTTCCCGCACTGTATCGATGATGAAATCGACCGCATGCTGTTCCTGCAGGGGCATCACCGGATCGGGCAGCACCGGGCCGTCCAGCCCGCTTTTGCCATGCACATGTTCCGCCGTCACCAGATCGCGCCCCAGCGGCCGATCACATCCGGCAAAGACGCGGATATCCGGCCGTCCCGCCAGTTCACAAACCATCCGCGCATTGCGCTGCGTCAGCGCCAGCGGCACATTGCCCGCGACGGCGGTGATGCCCAGAACCTCGATCTCGTCAGGGCTGGCCAGTGCCAGAAGGATCGCCACGGCGTCATCCTGTCCGGGGTCGGTGTCGATGATGATCTTCTGCTTGCTCATGAGCGGTATGGGGTCCCGGTGTCCTGTCCTGATGTCAACCGGGCCGTCGGCTTTGCCCTGTGACCCGGTTCGACGCCACTATGGAACCTGCACCGCGACCATGCAAACAGATCACGGTGATGCCATCGGCCAGATTGCAGATGCACGCGGGTTTCAGCCGATTTTCTGTTGAGCAGCGTCCGGCAGGATCAGATGCATCGACTGGATCAACTCTTTCAACTTCGTGGTCGAGATGTTCTCGGTCCGGGGCAGGTAGAGCACATCGCAATACTGCCGCAGATCATCGAACTTGCCTTCCCAGTCATCACCCATCGCGAAAAGATCGACGTTGTAAGTCTTGATATCCTTGGGTTTCTGTTCCCACTCGGTCTCGGGAATGACCAGATCCACATATTGACACGCTTCCAGAACCTCGACCCGGTGCGCATAGGGGATCGCGGTCCTCTTGCCCTTGAGCGTATTGAACTCGTCGGTCGAGCAGGCAACGATCAGCCTGTCGCCCAGATCGGCCAGCCGCCGCAGCAGACGGACATGCCCCACATGGAAAAGATCGAACGTGCCATAGGTCAGAACCGTGCGCCCAGCTGTTCGTGTTGTCTCGTTACTCATTCTCTGAACCTTTTTGATTACCGCCGAGAGCGTCCATGAAACTGCGGAACCGGCGATTGGCGCGGCTCCAGGGAAATGAAAATCCGGGGTCAGGCACGCGCCAACCCTCGCCATAGTTGACGTCCAGAACCTCTTCCGCCCGGGCCGGAATGGGCAGACCTGTGACTTTGCATGTCGCCAACGGCAACAAGGCCGCGCCGGGCAGGTCGCCGCAGGTGTGGGGATAGACATGCAACTTGCCGTCCGCGATCCAGGCCGGGACGAGGTTGATTTTGCAGGTGCCGCCGGATCGAAGCGTGTAGACACCCGGATTAGGGACTTGCTTGTCCGACAACAGCCCCGCCTCTTGCAGGCGCAGGCGGATATCCTGCCAGTCGCGCGCAGCGCTTTCCTGACTGTCTGACTGCATCAGAACGGCAAGATCGACATCATCGTCATGGGCAATCAGGCTCTGGTCCCGCACCACGCCCAGAAGGGTGCCGGAATCCAGGAATACAGGACCTATCATCGCCTTGACCTTGTCCAGCGTCGCGCGGACGTCGGCCCAGATCCTTTCATGATCCTTGTTCTGGACGCTCTGCGGGAAATAGATGCCCTCAAGGGAATAGCCCCTGCTTTCTGCTGCCTGCGGCACATCGGCAAACGCTTCGAATGCGCTCTTTTGCCCGGACGCCAGACGCTTTCTATTTGGCCGGTAAAAGGGCTTCTGCGTGCGTCGTGAACGCTCTCCAATCCCGAGTGGCAGCGGGATGAACGCCCCAAGATAGTCGACCGAGAAAGCGTCGCCCAAATCGGCGGCCATCTCTTCCAGTTCCTTGTTGTAGGGGGCTGCGACAAACCCTGCGCGCGGCAAATTCAAATGGGCCTGCGGGATGCCGCGTATTTCACCGGCACAGACCGTGACCCGTGTGCCCTGCTGCGCAGATGTCATGCCCATCGCCTGTGTCAACACCTGTCATCCTTGTCAGTCGGGCGGATGCAACCGCAGTCCTTCAATGCGCCGCGGCGCAACGGACAGTTGGCCGGAACATGGCCGACCAACCCTGACTGCGCAGCCTTGGGTGGCCCGAAGGCGCGTTCTGTCTGATGAACCATACTGCCCGAACTCTTCTTTTTCGCTGAATATGCGGCAAAAGGCCCAGCGGCACCAAACATAATTCGGACTTGGTGGTAACTGGATGGGTCTTGCGCCTTAGGTGTTGCACCGGAGTCGCGCATCCCGCAGGGCGGGACTGTGAAAAACAGACCGCGCCATCTATCCCGATTGACCGGACGCATCCCAGACCCTAGGCATGGCGCAGAGGCCGAAATGGCCGTGTTTCGCGTGTGAAGTGAGAAGAGTGTGAAAGAGGACATCATGGATAATCGTCGTCTGGCCAATGTCCTGAAACGCGTTTTCACGCCCTACAAGCTCAGTGTCTACAAGCTGCTCAAGGAGCGAGCGATCGAGGACTCCGCCTCTTACGCTGAACAGCACATCAAAACGGCCATGATCTTTGCCACGACCGAGGAGTTGTGGAACTACGCCGCATCATCCGCTCGGATCGAAGGCGGCGCGATCCTTGAGTTTGGCGTTTTCAAAGGGCGCTCGATCAACCATTTCGCCGATATCTTCAAGACCGAGACCCTGCACGGGTTTGACAGCTTCGAAGGTCTGGCCGAGGATTGGACCGGCTATCACCTGCCCAAGGGCACCTTCAATCTGGAAGGCAAACTGCCGCAGGTGAAAGAGAATGTCACCTTGCACAAAGGCTGGTTCGACAAGACCCTGCCCGCATTCCTGAAGAAGAACACGTTCGACATCCGCCTGTGCCACATCGACTGCGACACCTATGAAAGCAGTCTTTATGTGCTGCAGCAGGTTGCCCCGCGGTTGGTCAAGGGCAGCATCGTCGTGTTTGACGAATATTATGGCTATCCGAACTGGCGGTTCGGCGAACACCGCGCCTGGCAAGAGGTTTGCGCCAAGAAGCGGCTGACCTACAGCTATATCGCCTTTTCCGACATGCAGGTCGCGGTCGAGATCCAGTAGCGCATCCCGGCAATCTGACAGATCAAAACGAAAAGGGCGGCCCAGCGGCCGCCCCATCCCTGTACGCGGGTGACGACAGGTTCAGCCGTCGAAATCGACGGTTTCGGTCAGGCGCAGCGCGGCGCCCCGCAGCTTGGCCAGATCCATCAGATTGATGTCATCCGCCGTGAATGTGCCCCAGCTTTTCACTAGTTCGTCGGGTTCGGTTCCCGGTGCGATCGGATATTCGGCATTCGCCTCGGCATAGATCTGCTGCGCTGTGGGCGAGGTCAGGAATTCCATCATCTTCAACGCATTCTCGCGGTTCGGGGCCGCCTTGGTCATCGCCACCCCCGAGATATTCACATGGGTGCCGCCATTCTCGAAGTTCGGAAAGACGATGTTGACGGAATTGGCCCATTCCTGCTGCTCGGGATCGGCCAGCATCTGCGCCATGTAATATGTGTTGCCAAGGCTGATATCGCATTCACCAGCCCAGATCGCACGGACCTGCGCGCGGTCATTGCCTTCGGGCTTGCGCGCCAGATTGGCCTTCAGACCTTCCAGCCACTCTTTCGCGGCTTCCTCGCCATGATGATGGATCACCGCCGATGTCAGGCCCAGCGTATAGGAGTTGGTGCCGGAACGGGTGCAGATGCGGCCCTTCCATTTGGGATCGGTCAGATCCTCGTAGGTGGTCACTTCGCCCTCGGCCACACGCTCTTTCGAGGCATAGATGATGCGGGCGCGGGTGGTCAGACCCCACCAATGTCCTTCGGGATCGTGATAGATGTCGGGCACATTGGCGCGCAGAACCTCGCTGTCGACCGGCTGGGTCAGACCGGCCTCGACCACCTCGGCCAGACGCGAGATATCGACAGTCAGCACCAGATCGGCGGGCGAGCGATCGCCTTCAGCGGTCAGACGTTCGACCATCCCCTTGTCCAGAAAGGCCACGTTCACATCGATTCCGGTCTCGGCGGTGAACGCATCGGTCAGCGGCTTGATCAACTCGGGCTGGCGATAGGAATAGACATTCACCTCCTCGGCCAGAACGGGCAGGGCCAGCGAGATCGCGGTGGCGCTCAGCAGGGCGGTGGTCAGGTGTCGGGTCATGGTGTCCTCGTCAAAACGGGTGTTGCGATAGCCCCTCTAAACCCGAGTTTTTTTGTCGGGTCAATACCTGAATGAAATTGTCGGACAAGAGCCGGGTGCGGGGCACCTAACTCTTGGCCATCTTGTCCCGCGCCTTGGCCTCGTTCCACAGCGCGTCCATCTCTGTCAGATCGGATTGCGCCGGGGATGAGCCGCGCTTTGCAAGTTGGTTTTCGACATGGTGAAAACGGCGGATGAACTTGGCATTGGCGGCACGCAGGGCGGCTTCGGGATCAATCTCAAGATGCCGCGCCAGATTGGCCATCACGAACAGCAGATCACCGAATTCCTCGGTGATCTCATCCTGCGACAGCGTGGCGCGCGCCTCGGTCAATTCGCGGGCTTCCTCGGTGATCTTGTCCAGCACCTGGCCGACATCCGGCCAGTCGAATCCCACCCGCGCCGCGCGCTTTTGCAACTTCACCGCACGCAACAACGCGGGCAATCCCACCGCCACCCCGTCCAGAACCCCGACCTGCGCCTTGCCTGCGCGTTCCGAGGCTTTGATCTTCTCCCAGTCGGCGGTCTGTTGCTCTGCGGATTTGTCGCGACTTTCATCCCCGAACACATGCGGATGCCGGGCCACCATCTTGTCCGAGACCCGTCGCGTGACGCTGTCAAAGCTGAACAGTCCCGCCTCATCCGCCATCTGCGAATGATAGACCACCTGCAACAGCAGGTCGCCCAACTCGCCCTCGAGTTCCGGCCAGTCCTGCCGTTCGATGGCATCGGCCACCTCATAAGCCTCCTCGATCGTGTAGGGTGCGATGGTCGCGAAATCCTGCTCGATATCCCATGGACAGCCCGTCACCGGATCGCGCAACCGCTGCATGATCCGCAAAAGACGCGGCAAGCCG
>Ga0209347_1002953_pt1 | contig 21052 bp, 20 predicted proteins | sample AutmiccommuBRH23_FD_187382 | JGI IMG/M metagenome (GOLD analysis project Ga0209347, IMG submission 187382) | Deep subsurface microbial communities from Mt. Terri, Switzerland - Autotrophic microbial communities BRH/23 (SPAdes) (version 2) | ecosystem: Environmental > Aquatic > Deep subsurface >...
ATCGCGCGCTGGCGATCCTCGCGACGCACCGCACCCTCCTTAAAGACATGGCGCGCGCTCTGGTGGCGGCGCGCGAGTTCGGGTTGGCGGAGGCCGCCAACTGGCTCCGGCAACTGCCAGGATCGTCCGACACTATCCTGGCCGGCGCGCTACGGGAGCAGCCGCATCTGAACTGATCCGGCCCCGCCCTGCGCCTTTCCGGCGCAGGGCTCGCGGCTTTCCAGATCGACACGCACGATGCAAAAATCCGGATAATTGTTTTTTGATTTCGCAAACCGTGGTGCAGGCGGGCTCCGGCTCGACCCTGATCCTGTATGAAGGGGCGGCCGGGTGCCCGCTGCGCGCCGGTTATCCACATAAACCCGACGATCTGGCCCCTCTACACGGCCTTTCCCGCGCTCACTGCGCCCCCGCCACCCCCGGATCCTTTATGATGATGAGCAACAGCCCCGGAGCGAGTTCCGGACAGTCACCAGCCATCATCACCGCCGGGAATAGCTTCCCGCGCGGCCGGGGAGAACTTCGCCACCGTGGCCCTCAAGCGCACCAGCCCTGCTGCGAAGGAGACGTCGGCCACCGTGCCGGCCGCTTCTGCTGCGGCTGCGCTCGCCGCACCGGGGCAGGTTTCGGGCGAAGCACCCGTTGCCGAATGGCCGGCTGCACCGCATCCTTCACTGATCGCGCTCGTGCGACTCTTGGCCCGCCAGACTGCCGCGGCCGAGGTCGCGGCGCAGATTGCGGCCCAGCTTCCGGAGGACTGAGATGACGGTCAAAGGCCCGCTCCGCGCCGCGATCTACGCGCGCTATTCAAGTGAGATGCAGTCCGCGGCATCGATCCCCGACCAGATCCGCGTGTGCCAGAAGCTCTGCGCCGATAGCGGATGGACCGTTGTAGAGATCTTCACAGATGAGGCGATGAGCGGCGCATCGCATCTCCGCCCCGGCTTCCAAGCGCTGCAGCAGACCGCGATGAACGAAGGCGTCGACGTGATCGTGTCCGAGGCGCTGGACAGGCTGTCCCGTGATCAGGAGCATATCGCCGGGCTGCACAAGCGGATGACCTTTCTCGGTGTGCGGATCGTCACGAAATCCGAAGGCGAGATCAACGAGATGCATATCGGCCTCGGCGGCACGATGTCGGCGCTGTTCTTGAAGAACCTTGCTCAGAAGACCCATCGCGGCCAGGAAGGGCGGGTCCGGAACGGCAAGTCGGCCGGCGGCGTGAGCTATGGCTATAAGGTCATCCGGAACCTCCGCGCGGATGGCACGGTGACCACAGGTGAGCGCGAGATCCTGGCTGGCGAGGCCGCGGTGATCCAGCGGATCTTCGAGCGCTATGCCGAGGGCCAGTCGGCCCGGACCATCGCCAGCGCCCTGAACTCCGAAGGCATCCCGAGCCCCGGCACCCGCGGGACCGAGTGGGGATTTTCCACGATCTCGGGCAGCGCGGCGCGCGGCAACGGCATCCTGAACAACGAGCTCTATATCGGGCGTCTGGTCTGGAACCGCCAGCGGTTCGTCAAGGACCCCGCTACCGGAAAGCGCCAGGCACGGCCGAACCCTCCGGAGGCTTGGGTCATCGAGGATGTCCCGGACCTTCGGATCATCGACGACGATCTCTGGGACCGGGTGAAGCGGCGGCAAGGCGCCATTCGTGAAGAGATGGACCTTGCCGGTGTCAAGGGCGGGCCTCTGCGCCCCGAACGCGCCCGTCGTCCCAGCTACCTGTTCTCCGGTCTTCTCGTCTGCGGCTGCTGAGGCGCCAGCTACACGCTGATCAACAAGACGCGCTACGGCTGCGCAGCGCTCCGCAACAAGGGCGAGGCCGTTTGCAGCAACCGCGCCAGCATCCAGCGCGAAGAGGTGGAAGACCGGGTCCTTGGTGGACTGAAGCGGAAACTTCTGCACCCCGAACTCATCGCCACTTTCGTCGAGGAATATCGCAAGGCGTGGAACGCGGCACAGGCCGGGGCCAGCGCGGGGCGCGAGAAGCAGGAGCGTGAACTCGCTCAGGTGGACAAGAAGATCGCCGGCATCCTGGCCGCGATCGAGGACGGGATGTATCACCCATCGATGAAGGCGAAGATGGCGGAGCTGGAGACCACGAAGGCCCAGTTGACGGCCAGCCTGGCCGCAAGCCCCGAGCCCCCTGCCCTTCGGCTGCACCCGAGCCTCACCGGTCTCTACCAGCAGAAGATCGCGGATCTGGCCGCGGCGCTGTCTGACCCGGTGGTGAAGGTCGAGGCGGCGGAGACCCTGCGCAGCCTGGTTTCCGAGATCCGGATGATCCCCGACGCGGATGCGCCGGGCGGCCATCGCATTGAACTTGCTGGGGAACTTGCCGGGATCCTGGCTCTCGGGGGTCCGGATACGACAAAGCCCCCGCGTATGGCGAGGGCTGGGTCGGATTCGATGGTTGCGGGAGGGCGATCACAGAAATACTGCTACTTGCACTCAGCGGAGCGCCTCCCTCCGCGTGCTGCGTGAGTCTTGAGGCCAGTTTGGCAATACCCGAGAAACTCGCTCCGGCAAGGAGGTCGCTTGGCCGCTGTGGGAGGCAGAGCTGACTGTCAGCGCTGCGGCGCAGCGCCTGCAACAGTCCTCGGAGACAGATCATTCGCATGTGGCGTGGCGCCTGCCCCGGCCGAGCAGACAAATGCAGGCGCAACACGGCACCTGATGCAGCACTCGCGCAAGTCCCGATGCGACGATAAACTCCTACGAAAAAATGGACTCCACCACAACGCGGGCCTGAACCGCGCCGGGTTTACCGGAGGCTCCAACTCCTGAGCAGGATGAAGCTATCATAAGAAAGACCACGAACTAAGGCGAAGTGGCGGTGTCGATGATCGCGTCGCGGGCGTAGCGAGCCGGGCCGATCTGTGACGCGCTGCTGACCGCCCCATCGCGCATCATGGATATTCGGCGAAGCGGGCCGACCCCACATGTCTATAATCCCGCGCGCGCGCCGGCACGACCGTTCCGGTCCCGCGCGTGAGCCTCCGGCGCGGGGACAACACGACCCGGACGTGCCTCGCGGCGGCGTCCCTAACGCCGCGGCAGGGGCGGCTCTCAACTGAATACGACCTGTGCTACCGTGTTCTCGGCGAGGCCCTCCTCGGCGAATTGGACGCCCATGCCCGATGATTTGACCCCGCCGAAGGGTGCATTGGGCTGAACCGCGCCGTGCTTGTTGATCCAGACCGACCCGCATTCGAGCTGCAGGGCGATCGCCCGTGCCGCATCGGGGTCAGAGCTCCAGACCGACCCCCCGAGGCCGTTGGGGTTGTCGTTCGCAGCAGCCACCGCACCCGCGATGTCGGTGTAGCGGATGATAGGCAGAGCGGGACCAAACTGCTCGCGATCGACAAGCGGATCGCCGTTGGCAAGACCTGCGATGAGGGTCGGCGGGAAGAACAGCCCCTCGCCCGGCTTGCCGCCCAACAAAACCTGCCCGCGGTCCGCCGCGCTGGCCACAAGACCGGACACGATATCGAACTGCATCCGGTTCTGGACCGGGCCCAGGATCGACGCCTCGTCCATTCCGTCACCCACCGGGATGTTGCGGGTATATTCGACCAGCGCCTCGCACACCTGATCGTGGATGTCGTCATGGACATAAAGCCGCTTGAGCGCGGCACAGGTCTGGCCGTTATTGATGAACGCGCCCCAGAACAGGCCCTCGGCGATCAGGCCCGGATCGGCGTCGGGCAGCACGATGCCTGCATCGTTGCCCCCCAGTTCGAGCGTCAGCCGCTTGAGCGTCCCTGCGGCCGAACGCATGACCTGCCGGCCCGTGGCGGTGGACCCGGTGAAGACGATCTTGTCGATGCCGGGATGGCTGGTCATCTCGGCGCCCAGATTGACGGCGCGGTCATCGCCGGTGACAATGGCCAGCACGCCCGCAGGAAGAACCGCCGCAGCCAGCTCCACAAATCGCAAGGCCGCCAGCGGTGTCAGCGGCGAGGGTTTCATGACGACCGTATTGCCAGCGCGGAGCGCAGGGACGATGTGCCAGATCGCGATCATCACCGGGAAATTCCAAGGCGTGATCGACCCGACGACGCCCACGGGCTTGCGGTGCAACTCGACACGGCCGGCCGCATCATCCTGCAAGACCTTTGGGGGCAAGGAGAGCCCGGAGGTATAGCCCGCCCACGCGGCGGCACCGCCGATTTCCCACCGCGAGCCAAGGCCGTTCAGCGGCTTGCCCTGCTCTTGCGTCAGAAGGCGGGCCAATTCTTCGGAGTGATCGGTCAGCACCGCTGCGAGAGCGCGGCAAGCCTCGGCGCGCTGGTCATCGGGGGCCGCCCCCCAGCCAGGCTGCGCTGCGCGGGCCCTTGCCACCGCGCGGTCCAGATCGGCAGCGGTCATGTTGGGGGCGTCGCCGATCACGGCCCCGGTGGCGGGGTTGTGGACTGCGAAGCCTGCGGGTCTCCCGGTCGTCGAAATGGTCATCTTGTCCTCCCAGACGTTTGATTCAGAGCGGCCGTGCAGCGGCGATTGCCTCCTCGGTCACCTGCCGGTCGCCGATATGATTGATCAGGATCAGCGCCAGCCGCGACCACAGGCGCAGGCTTTCGGCATCGCTGAGTCCCTCGTGCATCCGGATCAGCTGATCATAAAGATCGTCATGCTGGCTGAGGTTCGGGCTCAGGTTCAGTGCAGGCATGGCGTGGCCCCCTTTGCGCGTGACAGGGCGGATTGCACGGCAGCAGTCGTCGGCTGATGCCAGCGCGCGGCCACATATTGATCGGGGCGCACCAGACACGCCGATCCGGGCGGCATCGCCAGCCGCGAGGCCGCTGCCTCGTCCAGCTGCAGCACACGCAACCCGGCGGGGGGATCGCCGTCCCAAGCATGGGTCAGCAGCGCGAAGTCATCGCCCAGAGTTTCAAGCAGCCAACCAGCCTGATACGGGGCGTCCAGCATCGGGCTGCCGGGTGGCACCCCGCCCGACCACGAAGCTTGATCCGGCGTGGAGAGGCTGCTGACGGGATAGCTGACCGGCGTGGACAGCCGGCCCGAGTTCACGAAGGGCCGGGCAAAGGCGTGGTCGCGCGCCAGTTCCAGCACCGCGTCGCGCAGGGCCTGACTGGCAGGCGACTTGGGCGTCAGGAAATCGGTGGAGCGGGTCGAGTTCAGGATGTTCTCATCCGCCGTGACAATTGCCTCGTCGTTATAGGTCTCAATCAGCGCGGCATCGGCCTCCCCGGTCAGGACAAGGTCCAGCTTCCATCCCAGATTGTCGATATCGGCGAAGCCGCCATTGCAGCCGCGCGCCCCGAAGGGCGAGACCAGATGGGCGGCATCTCCTGCAAAGATCACCCTTCCATGCACGAAGCGCGCCATGCGGCGGCACTGGAAAGTGTAGACGGAATACCATTCGCGCTCGTATCGGACATCCTCGCCCAGCATGGCGCGGATGAAGGGATCGACATTCTCGGGGCGCACCGCGGCCTCGCGGTCGACATTCCAGCCCAACTGGAAATCCAGCCGCCAGACATTGTCGGGTTGCTTGTGCATCAGCGCGGAGCGGCCGGGGTTGAAGGGCGGATCGAACCAGAACCAGCGCTCGGACGGCATCTCATGCGTCATGCGGATATCGGCGATCAGGAAGTTGTCCTCGAACACCCGCCCCTCAAAATCCAGCCCCATCTGGTCGCGCACGGTGGACCGCGCGCCGTCGCAGGCGATCAGCCAGTCGGCGTGCAGGGTGTAGGCGCCCGTATCCGTCTGCACCTCCACCTCCACCCCTTCGTTCGTCGGCGTGACCGAGGCCAGACGGTGGCCCCAGCGGATGTCGATATTGGGATGGGCGCGGCACCCCTCCAGCAGGTAGTCCTCGATGTAATATTGCTGGATGTTGATGAAGCCGGGGTTCTTCTGACCCTTCACCGGCAGCATGTCGAACTGGTAGACGGGGTCCGGCTCCCCGCCCCAGAACACCTTGCCGAGGTTCCAGGTCACACCCTTCTCGACCGCGGGGTCGCGGACCCCAAGCCGGTCCAGAATGTCCAGAGACCGCTTGGAAAAGCAGATCGCCTTGGAACAATGCGCGACGAAATCCAGCCGGTTGAGCACGGTGACCGCATGCCCGCGCCGCCCCAGATCCAGCGCCATGGCGAGGCCCACCGGGCCTGCGCCGATCACCACCACCGGCGCGCGGTCCTGCGCCGTTCCGGGCGCCGGCGTGGCCCCGATCTCCTTGTAGACGGGAATGCCCGCGATATTTGCCATGATCTCCTCCCCTTCCCCCGGTCAGTCCTGCAGCTTGGCCCAGACCTCGCGGTCGCGCTCGGCCGTCCAGATGCGGGGATGTTCGATGCCGTCGAACTCATCCCACAGCCGCTGCACGTCGAAGGGCAGGCAATGCTCGAAGATCGGCCAGGCGCCGAACTCGGGGGCCAGCGCATCGCGCGTCGCCTCGAACGCCGCGCGCAGCGTGCCGCCCGCCTTGTGGACGCGGCCCACATTCTCGATCATTCCGTTCAGGAACTTGCGGGTCTGCTCGACCGCCGCATCCGTCTCGGCCACGCCGCGCGAGACGGCACCGCGCCCGCCGACCAGATTGTCGGCGCGGTAGGCCTTGACGTTGTCCAGCGTCCGGCCCGCCCAGTCGAAGTGATAGGCGTCGCCGGTGTAAAGCGCAGCCTTGGACTCGACCAGATCGCCGGCGAACAGCGTGCGGCTCTTGTCATGCCAGACGGCGACATCGCCGCCGGTATGGCCGCGGCCAACAAAGCGCAGCTCCAGCCGGCCGCGGTCGCCGCCCAACTCGATATCGTAGCTGTCCGTGAAAGTGATGGTCGGCCAGGTCAGGCCCGGCACCTCTTCGGCATTCTTGGCCAGGCGCGGCATCCGGCCGAACTCGCTCTTCCAGTCCTGCTCGCCCCGTTCGGCCACCAGATCGCGGCTGGCCTCGGACATCAGGATATCGCCGGCGTCAAAAGCGCTGGCCCCCAGCACGCGGACGGCGTGGTAATGAGTCAGGACCAGATAGCGCACCGGCTTGTCGGTCTGCTCGCGGAGGATCTTCAGCCATTCGCGCGAGGCGGCGGGGGTGGCGCGGCTCTCGATGGCGACGACGAAATCCTCGCCCTCGACCGCGCCGACATTGGGATCCCCCTCGGCGGTCAGCGCATAGACGCCCTCGGCGAGAATCTCCAAAGTGTCTGTCTTGATGTCGGTATCGGCTGCGGATGCGAAGGGTTTCGCCATGATCCCTCTCCCGGTGAACATCAGGTCGAAATCATTTCTATTGCAACGATCTACCCCTGTATGTCATCAGATCAGGGGACAGAGGGAGGAATCGTCATGCTGTCCGGCCTGATCGACCCCGACCGTGCCGGCGCGCTGATGGAGGCGCGCGACGGAGGGCTGTTCGCCGAGCGCCTGCTGGATCTGGCGCAATCGGTCGCGGGCGTGGACGAGTTGTTCGCCTGCCGCGTCGTCGGCGATGTGCCGCAGACGCTGGCCTCGGGCAGCGATCTTGACGATGCATCGGACCGCGCCCACGCCTATTCCAGCCGCTTTCACCGGAGCGACCCGGCGCAAGATGCCCGGCGCGCGGCGCATCCGGGCAGCGGGTTTGCCTGCCGCATCCCGGCGGATGCCATCGTGCTGTCGCCCTATCGCAAGCTGTGTTTCGAGAAGCCACGCTTCGCCGAAAAAATCTGCTTTGGCTGGCAGTTTGGTGAGGACTGCCTGATGGTCACCTTCTACCACCGCCGGTCCGGCGAGCATGTCGACATGGCGCAACTGGGCGGGCTGGCGCAGCTGGCGATCACCGGGCTGCGGCAAATCACGGCGGCCCCGACCGATGCCGATATCGTCCCGAGGATCGAGCGGCGGCTGGCCGATGCGCATCCGGTGCTGACCCCGCGAGAGCGCGCCGTCTGTGCCCGCTCCATGGCCGGCCACCCGGCGCGGACGATTGCCGAGGATCTGCGGATCGCGCAATCCTCGGTGCTGACCTATCGCCAGCGCGCCTATCTAAAGCTGGGCGTGTCGCGCTCGGCCGATCTGCTGGCGGCAGTGATGGGTTAGGTCAGGGCGCCGGGTCCGGGGTCTTGGCCGTCTCTTCGATGGCCCGGCCAAGTGCGGCTATGCCTTGCAGCAGCGCGGCGTGATCCTCGGGCGACAGCGCCCCCAGAATTTCGGCCGCCCGCTTCTCGACCCCCGCAAAGGCCAGCGCGAACAGGCTGCGCCCCTCGGGCGTCACGGCATAGTTGCGCAGGCGCCGGTCACTTCCCGACACCTCGCGCGTGATCAGGCCCTTCTCCTCCAGCCGGGTTGCGGCGCGGCTGACCTGCACCTTGTCCAGCGAGGTGCGCTGCGCGATCTGCAGCGAGTCGAGCCCGCCGGCATCGGCCAACAGGAACAGCAACCGCCACTCCTCACGCGAGAGGCCGTGATCGCGGCCATAAACCTTGACGAGCTGCCGTGAGAAGGCCGCGGCCGTAATGGCAAGCTGATAGGGGAAAAACGTTTCGATATGCATTTTCGCACCTTGGGCGGGCGGGCCTGATGGGTCTTATCGCGCCAGAGGCGCGAGGGGAACAGGGCGGGGGCCGCAGGGTGGTTCCCCTGCAGCCCCCCTTTGGTCATCCGGTCAGATACAGGGACAGGACGGGCAGCGCGATGATCACCGCCAGCCGGACGATATCGGCGATCCAGAACGGCACGACGCCGCGAAAGATCGTCCCCAGCGGCACGTCGGGCAGCACCGTGCGCAGCACGAAGACGTTCATGCCGACCGGCGGCGTGATCAGGCTGATCTCGGTCACCACCACCACGATGATGGCGAACCAGATCAGCACCGCCTCGGGGTCCTGCAGGCTGGCCAGCCCGAAGTCGAGGTTCATCACCAGCGGGTAGAAGACCGGCACCGTCAGCAGGATCATCGACAGGCTTTCGAGGAAGCAGCCCAGAACCATGTAGACCAGCACGATTAGGATCAGCACCAGCCAGGGCGACAGGCCCATGTCTCCGATGACAGAGGCCAGCGTGTCGGGCAGGCCGGCGAAGGTGATGAAGTTGCCGAAGATCTCGGCCCCGATGATGATGACGAAGATCATTGCCGAGGCCGTGGCACTGTCCAGAAACGCCATCCACAGCTTGAGCCGCGAGAGGCCGCCGGTTGCGGCGGCGATCAGCAGGGCGAAGGCGGCGCCCATTCCGGCCGCCTCGATGGGGGTGAAGAAACCGCCATAGATGCCGATCATGATGAAGGCGAACAGCGCCAGCACCGCCGCCACGCTGACGGCATCGCGCCGGGTCAGCGGCGCTGGGGCAACGCTTTCGGGCGCAAGCCTCGGGTTTAGGCGGACGGCAACCAGCACCGCCAGCAGATAACCGACGATCCCCAGCATCCCCGGCAAGATGCCTGCCAGGAACAGCTTGCCGATATCGGCCTCGGTCAGCAGGCCGAAGATGATCAGCACGACCGAGGGCGGGATCAGGATGCCAAGCGTGCCGCCCGCCGCAATCGACCCCGCCGCCAGGCTGTCGGCATAGCCGAAGGCCCGCATCGAGGGCATGGCGACCTTGGCCATGGTCGCCGCCGTGGCGAGAGACGACCCGCTGACCGCCGAGAATCCGCCGCAGGACAGCACGCTGGCCATGGCGAGCCCGCCCCGCATCTTGCCGAACACCCGGTTGGCGGCCGCGAACAGCCCCTGCGCGATGCCCGATCCGGCCAGCACATTGCCCATGAAGATGAACAGCGGCACGACCGACAGCGAATAGTTCAGCCCGGTCTCGAACACCGCATTGCCGACCATCGAACCGGCAGGGCCCCAGCCGCGCATGATGGCGAAGCCCACGCCCCCGACCAGCGCCATGGCAAAGGCGATGGGCACGCGGGCCAGCATCAAGAGCAGCAGGATGGCGATGGCGATCAAGGACAAGGTCATGTGCGACCCCTCCGCATCAGGACGGCGATGGCCGAGACGGCACAGCTGGCGGCAGCCAGGAAGGCCAGCGGTGCCATCGGCAGCGCCAGCGAGGCACTGCGCGTGCCCTCATGCAGCTGCGCCATGCCGATCAGCACTAGCCGCCAGGCAAACACCCCCAGCACGAGTGCTGAGACCAGCCCCGCAAACCAGCCCAGTGCCACCTGCGCCGCGGGCGGCAGCAGGTGCAGCGCCAGGTCGACCTCGACATGGCCGCCATCCGCCGTCGTCAGCGGCAGCGCCACGAAGACCAGCGCCGCCAGCAGCATCTGCGTCAGCTCGAACGCGCCCCCGAAGGGGCGGTTCATAAGGTAGCGGCCCACCACATCGATGCAGGTCACCGCAATCAGCGACAGGATCAGCAGGGCCGCCATCGCCGCCAGAAGGCGATACCATGCGGCTTGAACATGCGGGGTGCGCCCGGGGATCATGTCCGGGGGTGGGGCGCCCAGGTGCGTCATTCGATGCCGACCCCGGTGCGCTTGCGGAACTCTGCCAGTGCGGCGAGGCCGTCATATTTGCCCAGACCCTCGGCCCATTGCGCTTCCAGCGCGGATGCGGCCTCGCGCAGGGCGGCCACAACCTCGGGGCTGGCCTCGTGGAACTCGACCTTGTCGCCGACCTCTTCCTTGGCGGCGATGTCGGCATCGTTCCAGGCCTTGCCCACCCGCTCGGCAAAGGCCGGGCCCGAGATGGCGTCGATGGCGGCACGGTCCGCCTCGGACAAACCCTCCCACTTGGCCTCGTTCATCACCAGGAACCAGGTGGTGTTGTAGATCCCGCCCGGAACCGTCATCGAATACTTTATGTGGTCGGTCAGGTTGAAGGCCGTCATCGCCTCGTAGGTGAAGGCCACCCCGTCGATCACGCCGCGCGAGAGCCGCTCATAGACCTCGGGCGAGGACATGAACAGCGGCGCCGCACCAAGGGCCGCGACGAGATCCCCCGCATAGCCGCCCGGCACGCGGATCTTCATGCCGGCCATCTCGGCAGGCGTCTCGATCTTGCGCTGGTTGTTGTGCAAGAGGCCGGGGCCGTGCATGAACAGGCCCAGCAGATGGGTGCCCGCATGTTCCGAGGCAGCATCCAGCTGGCCGCTGTAGATGTCCCAATAGGCCTGCGAGTTGGTCACGGCGTCATCGCCCAGGAAACTGAACTGCCCCAGCTTCGCGCGCTCGAAGCGATCATCCTCGGTGAAGGAGTGCAGGCCATAGGTGATGTCGGCCACGCCATCTCGGGCCATGTCGAAATGCGCCGGCGGCGTTCCCAGCGGGCGCGCCATGATCCGCACGGTGACACGGCCTTCGGTGACCTCGGCGACCTCTTCGGCCCAGGGCTCGATGGCGTTCACCACGATCGGATGGCGCGGCGGCAGCCAGGACGACAGGATCAGTTCTTCGGCTAGGGCGGGGGCCGCGCCGAGCAGCAGGCCGGCCAGCGAAAGTGTCAGGGTCTTCATCTTTGGTCCTCCATGACCCTCGCCTCCCGCGAGGGATTGAAATTGTCCGCATGTGCCGCCGCAAAGGCGGGGTGATCGGCACAGGCGGCTGCGATGGCCGTGATGCGCGGCAGGTGATCGGTCGCCACCCCCCACCGCGCGGCATTGAAAAGCTGCGGGATCAGCACGCAGTCTGCCATCCCGGGCGTCTCGCCATCACAGAAGGGGCCGGGCGTGGCCGCCAGCATCGCCTCGACCGCAGCCACGCCGCGCGCGATGTTGTCGCGGTTCCAGGCGGCGCGCGCCTCGGGGCCGGCCAGTGCCTCGACCCGGGCCAGCACGGCCAGGTTCGACACTGGATGGATCTCGCAGGCGATGGCCAGCGCCACGGCACGGGCCTGCGCCCGCGCAACGGCGCCCTCTGGCAGCAGCGGCAGCAGCGGGCGCGTGTCTTCGAGATAGTCGAGGATCGCCAGCGATTGGGTCAGACGCAGCCCGTCGATCTCCAGCACCGGCACCAGCCCCTGCGGGTTGAGCGCCAGATGCCCCGCCTCCCGCTGATCGCCCGCCACCAGATCGACCGGCACCCGGTCATAGGCGATGCCCTTCAGCGCCAGGGCGATCCGCACCCGCCAAGAGGCGGAAGACCGCCAGTAATCATGTAGCCGCACCGTCATGGCTGGGCAGGCAGGATGCGGCCCGTGCAGGGACCGAAGCCCACGCGGAACCCCTCGCCCTGGGCAAAACCGAACAGCCCGACCTCGTCGCCATCCTCAATGAAAGTGCGCGGCGCGCCGTTCACGGTGACCGGCACCTTGCCGCCCTGCGTCATCTCCAAGAGCGCGCCTGTCTGGTCAGGCGCGGGGCCGGAAATCGTGCCCGTCCCCAGCAGATCGCCCACCCGCATCGGGCAGCCGGAGACCGCGTGATGGGCCAGTTGCTGGGCGCTGGACCAATACATGACGGTGTAGTTCGTGCGGGCCATCTGCTGGCCGTTCATCGTCCACCCCAAGGTCAGGTCGTAGAAGCCAGGGCGATCCTCGCGGAGATAGGGCAGCGGATCGTTATCTCGGGGGGCACCTGCGCTGCGGAACGGCTCCAGCGCCGCCTGCGTCACGATCCAGGGGCTGATCGTGGTTCCAAGCGCCTTGGCCTGAAACGGCCCGAGCGGCTGGTATTCCCACGCCTGGATGTCCCGCGCCGACCAGTCGTTCAGCAGCACATAGCCAAAGATCATGTCCTCGGCCTCATCCACGCTGATGCGCTGGCCCATCGCGCTGCCCGCACCGACGATTGCGCCCAGCTCAAGCTCCAGATCCAGACGGCGGCAGGCGGTCCAGTCCGGACCGGCCTCGCCCTTGACCTGCCCCATCGGGCGCCGGATGTCGGTGCCAGAGACGACAACCGAGGAAGCTCGCCCGTTATAGCCGATGGGCATATGCGTCCATTGCGCGGGCAGCGCGTTCTCCGGCCCGCGGAACAGCACGCCGACGTTGAAGGCATGGTTCTTGGAGGCATAGAAATCGGTGAACTCGGTGACGCGGATCGGCAGATGCAAGGTCACCTCCGCCATCGCCACCAGGGGAAGGTCGCGCGGCCCATCCTCGGCCAGCAATTCGGTCAGCCGGGCGCGGGTGCGGTCCCATTCGGCCCGGCCCCGGGCGATGAAGTCGTTCATCTGCGGCGCTGCGAAGGTGCCGCCCGCCTCGATCAGGCCAAGCGCCTCGCAGGCGGCAAGGTCCAGCACCTTGTCGCCGATCGCGACCCCGCAGCGCGGTCCATGGCCATCGTTCGAGAAAACGCCGTAAGGCAGGTTCTGGATCGGGAAATCGCAGCCCGTGTCGTTCGCGGCAGCCACCTGGCTGCGCGGGATCTGATGCGTCATGAGAGGTCTCGCTTGTCTGTGCAGATATGGTGCGGCCGAACGTTACAAGTGAAACGAATAGCAGATATCGTTACGCCTGCAACAATAATGAGAGGGCGGGCGAACCCGCCCCCGTCATTTCACCCCCGGCATGCCGTCGAACTTCTTCTCCAGCCGGTTCCAGACCTCGACATACTCCGGCTGCATCGGTGCCTCGCGGGCCGCGAACTCGGTCAGATGCTGGGGAAAGCGGGTCTCGAACATGAAGGACATGGTATTGTCGAGCTTCTCGGGGCCCAGCTCGGCATTGCTGGCACCTTCGAAGGCATCGCGGTCCGGCCCGTGGGGCAGCATGCAATTGTGCAGGCTGATCCCGCCCGGCGCGAAGCCCTGGGGCTTGGCGTCATAGACGCCGTAGATGTTGCCCATCAGCTCGGACATGATGTTCTTGTGATACCACGGCGGCCGGAAGCTGTGCTCTGCCACCATCCAGCGCTCGCGGAACAGCACGAAGTCGATATTGGCGGTGCCCTCCTGGCCCGAGGGCGCGGTCAGCACCGTGAAGATCGACGGGTCAGGGTGGTCGAACAGGATCGCACCGACCGGCGAGTAGGTCCGCAGGTCATACTTGTAGGCGCAGTAATTGCCGTGCCAGGCCACCACATCCAGCGGGCTGTGGCCGATATGGCTTTCATGGAACTGGCCGCACCACTTGATCACCACGCGGCTTGGCACCTCGCGGTCCTCGAAGGCGGCCACGGGGCATTTGAAGTCGCGCGGGTTGGCAAGGCAGTTGGCGCCGATGGGGCCGCGGCCGGGAAGGTCGAACTTCTGGCCGTAGTTCTCGCAGACGAAACCCCGGGCCGGGCCCTCCAGCACCTCGACGCGGTAGACGAGGCCGCGCGGAAGGATGGCGATCTCTTTCGGCTCGAGGTCGATCACCCCCAGCTCGGTGCAAAAGCGCAGCCGGCCTTCTTGCGGGACCACCAGCAGCTCGCTGTCCGCGGAAAAGAAGTATTCGTCCTGCATCGACTGTGTGACCAAATAGACATGGGTGGCCATGCCGACCTGGATGTTCACATCCCCCGCCGTGGTCATCGTCCGCATGCCCGTCAGCCAGGTCAGCGGCTGGTCGGGCACCGGGATCGGGTCCCACCGATACTGCCCCAGGCTGGTCACGCCCGGCAGCACATGCGGCGCGGTCTTCCAATGCGGCAGGTCGATGGCCGTGAAGCGGCCGGTGTGATGGACCGAGGGGCGGATGCGATAGCACCATGTCCGCTCATTCTGGCCGCGCGGCGCGGTGAAGGCCGTGCCCGACAGCTGCTCGGCATAGAGGCCATAGTTGCATTTCTGCGGGCTGTTCTGGCCCTGCGGCAACGCGCCCGGCAGCGCCTCGGTCTCGAAATCATTGCCGAAGCCGGGCATGTAGCCCATGTGCGGGCCGGCCGAGGCGGCGCGGGTCATGCCTTGCGGCAGGTCATAAGTCGTCACGGCAGTCCTCCGTTGGATTCGTTGCAGTTGCAATGACCTTATCGTTGCGGGCACAACGATGTCAAGACCGTTGCATCAGCAATGAATTTGCGCAACCTTGGGCACAGGAGGCCCAGATGCCCTTTCACCTCGACACGTTCCTGCCCTATCTGCTGTCCGTCGCGGCGCACCGAACCAGCGCAAGGTTCAGCGCGCTCTATGCCGCCGAGGCCGGGCTGACGATCCCGGAATGGCGGGTGCTGGCGCATCTGGACCATTCGGGCGCGGCCAGCGTCCGCGACATCCACAACCTTGTTCATCTGGATAAATCCGTGGTCAGCCGCGCAGCATCGCGGCTGGAGCTTGCCGGGCTGGTGCAAAAGGAGGGCGACCCCGACGATCGCCGCCTGATCGTGCTGCAACTGACAAAGGACGGCCGCGCATTGATGCAGCGGCTCAGCCGCGTTGCCGACGCGTTTCAGGCGCAGATCCTGAGCGAGCTTGGCGCGGATGGCCCCGCCCTCGCCCGCGCGCTGCGCCAGCTGGGACCGGGCCAGCCCGGCGTCTGACCCGACAAAGGGCGCAGCTCAGCCCTGGGACAGAAGCTGAGCCAGCCTTTGCCGCAGCGCCGGCACATAGGGGTTGCCGCGCGTCACCGCGTCAAACACCTCCGGCGCATCCTGCACGACCATGCCCAGCCCCTCCATGATCAGATCAAAGCTGCGGGTGCGGATCTTGGGATGCGGGGCAAGCTCGCGCATCGCATGGGCCAGCAGATGCGTCAGCCCCTGGGTCAAGGCCGCGTGGCGGTCATGCTCCTCGGGCGAGGACAGCACGATCTGCAGCCGCAGCCGATGGCGCAGGAACGCCGCGATCCGCCGCCAGCCGGTGCCGCGCAGGGGGCACAGCACAACGCGCTGGCCCGCCAGCCCGGGGCGTGCGCTTTGCGGGCCGAACATCGGATGGCATCCCAACAGTTGCACATGCGGCGGCAAAAGCTGCTGCATCAGCCGCGCCGGTTCCTGCTTGATCGAGCAGGTGTCGATCACGATCTGGCCGGGGCGCAGATGCGGCGCGATCTGGCGCAGGCATCCGGCGAAGGCCGGAACCGGCACCGCCAGCACCACGATGTCGAAGGCGCCAGCGCCGGATAGCTGCACGACCGGCAGATCGGTGCTGCCGGGCTCCGCCGCCGGATCGCAGACCGCGACCGTCAGGTGGGGTGCCAGATGGGTGGCCAGCAGCCGCCCGAAGGCACCGAAGCCGATGATGAGGACCGAGGGAGGCATTGGGCCGGACATGGCGATTTCCTTGAGCGGAGGAGGTGCCAGGGTCCGGGGGATGTCTCCGATATGCGACCGCTGGCGGGCGCAGCGGTGACATAGGAAGGCCGTCCGCTGCTTAGGGCAGCGGGTAATAGCAGCTTTGCAGCGGGCGGCTTCTGGGTTCTATGCTGCGGGCCAGTATCGGCGCCAGATGGACCTGTCAATCCTCGCGGTGCCGCGAGGGCGGTTGGCCGGTCCCACGCTTGAACGCGCGCCAGAAGGCGGTGCTGTCGGCGTAGCCCAGCTGCCGCGCAATCTCGCTGTGCGACGCGTTCCGGTCGCGCAGGCGGGCGCTGCCCATCTCCAGCCGCGCCTCCTGGACCAGCGCCCGGAAAGACAGGCCAAGGTCCGACAGATGGCGCTGCAGGCTGCGGGGCGACATGTGCAGCACATCGGCCAGCAGGGTCACCGTCACCGGGCGCTGGCCAAGGTTCAGGCGGATCAGCCGCCGCACCTGCTGCGCCAGATCCGAGCCGCCCGGGGGCGGGGCCAGATCGGCCAGATGCCGGGACAGGATCGCCATGAGCCCGCTATCCTCGGCCCGCTGCACGCGCTCGGCAGCCTCGCGGTCGAACAGCAGGCGGTTGGCCATCTGCCCGAAGCTGGGGGCCGTGCCGAAGACGCGGCCAAGGGCTGCAGCTTCGGGCGGCGCGTCATGCTCCAGATGCAGCGCCACCGGGCGCCCCGCCGCGCCAAACGCCCCCCGTGCCAGCGCAATGGTGGCGGAGAGCGTGTATTCCGAGTCCTGCCGGCGCGGCCACAGGGTCGGATCCTCCAGCCGGTAGCTCCACACGAGGTGCGCGTCCTGCACCTCGACCCGGATCGAGGTGCCGTCCTGCCAGGCGTTCAACACCTCGGCCAGCCGCGTCAGCCCGCGCTTGAGCGTGGCGGAACTGGCGAAGAGCAGGCCGACAGGCCCCAGATCGGTGGCGCTGAAACTGGTGCCCGCGCGCGCGCCAAAGGTCGGATCGCCGGCCGTGAACGCCGCTTCCTCCAGGAACGCCACATAGTGATGCAGCGGGATCTGGGAATAGGGGTCCGACAGCTGTGCGCGGGTCAGCTTGTGCCGCGCCAGCAGAGCCGCCGCAGGAAGGGCGCTGCGATCCAGCATTCGCAGGACCGGGCTGAGCGACGAGGTGCGGATCAGCGGTGCGGGACCGCGCGGACCCTCGGGCTCTGGCGCAAAAAATCGAATCATTGGCGCAATCCGCAATTTGGTGAGGCCTTCCGATCCCATAGCATTTGTTGCAGTTGAAATGAACAGGGCGGCATCAGATCGCCCCGCACCAACAGGGAAATGACCATGTCACAAACAGCTTCGGGGGGCGCGAGCCTTCCCGCGGGCCTTGCCCGCAATTCCGTCGGCACCACGCATATCGTCTTCTTCGTCGTCGCGGCGGCGGCGCCGCTTGCCTCGGTCGTGGGGGCCTCGCCCGCGGCCTTTGCCTTCGGCAACGGCGCCGGGGTGCCGGGCGTCTATCTGCTGGCCGGGCTGATGTATCTGATCTTCTCTGTGGGCTTCACCGCCATGAGCCGCAGCGCAGGATCGGCCGGTGGCTTCTACACCTATATTGCCAAGGGGTTGGGACGCCCGGCGGGGGTTGCTGCGGCCTCGATCGCGCTTCTGACCTACAAGATGATCCAGCTGGCGGTCTACACGCTATTCGGCATCTTCGTGTCCGGCGCGCTGGCCGGCCTCGGCATCCAGATCGCCTGGTGGGTGCCGGTGCTGGCCGTCATGGCGCTGATCTGGCTCTGCGGTGCGCGCAACATCTCGTTCTCGGGTCGCCTTCTGGGCCTGTGCATGCTGGCCGAGATCGCAATCCTCTTCGCGCTGAGCGTCGGCATCCTGATGGGCGGCGGCGGGCCCGAGGGGATCACCCTGACCTCCTTCGCCCCGTCAACCGTCTTCAGCCCCGGCCTTGGCGCGGCGCTGGTCTTCGTCGTCGGCTCCTTCATGGGGTTCGAGGCGACCGCGATCTTCAGCGAAGAGGCCCGCCACCCCGAACGCACCATCCCGCGCGCCACTTTCGCGGCAGTGGCCCTGATTGCCGGCTTCTACGCCTTCTCGACCTGGTCGATCACCCAGTTCTATGGCCCGGCCAACGCGCAGGCCGCTGCGCAGGCGGGGCTGGAGCGCTATTTCTTCACCGCCGCCGCCGAGGTTCTGGGCCCGTGGTCGGTGACCGCCATCGAGATCTTGCTGATCGTGAGCCTGTTCGCCTCGGCGCTGGCCTTCCACAACACGGTCAACCGCTATTTCTTTGCCCTTGGGCGCGAGGGCGTGCTGCCCCGCTTTCTGGGCCACGTCCATGACCGCCACGGCTCTCCGCATGTCGCGGGGCGGGCGCAAAGCGTCATCGCGGCCCTGCTGCTGATCGCGGCCGTGGTGTCGGGGCTGGATCCCTATGCGGCGATCTTTTCATGGACCTCGGCCATCGCGGTCATCGGCATCCTGTCGGTGCAGATCCTCGTCTGCTTTGCCATTATCGCCTGGTTTGGCCGCAACCCGATGGGCCATGGCGCCTGGACGCGGCGGGTGGCCCCTGCCATGTCCATCCTTTGCCTTGGCACCGGGCTGGTGCTGGTCATCCTGAACCTGCCGCTGCTGGCGGGCGACAGCCCGGTGATCTGGACCTTCCCGTGGCTGGTGCTGGTCTTTGGCCTGATCGGTGCCGGCTATGCCATCTACCTCAGATCACGCCGACCCGCGCTCTACGATGCGCTTGGCGCCGCCGTGACGGAGGTCTGACCCATGAGCCTGATCAACCCGATCCGCATGCAAAAGCTCGACGCGTTGAACTACTACACTGCGACGCGCAAATATGACGTCAGCTTTCCCCGCCTGACCCAGGATATCGATTGCGACGTGGTGGTGATCGGCGGCGGCTTTTCCGGCATCAACACGGCGCTGGAACTGGCCGAGCGCGGCATCACCAATATCGTCGTGCTGGAGGGGCGCCACCTTGGCTATGGCGGCACCGGGCGCAATGGCGGGCAGGTGATGGCCGGCATCGGCCACGATCTGAACGCGGTCAGGAAGCATGTCGGCCCCGAAGGGCTGCAAACGCTGTTCATGATCGCCAATATGGGCGCAGGCATCATCCGCGAGCGGATTGCCCGCTACGGCATCGACGCCGATTTCTGCAAAGGTTACGGCTACATGGCCTATAACCGGCGTCAGGTGCAAACCCTGCGCGGCTGGCTGGACGAGTTCCGCAGCGCCGATCCCGAGCAAGAGATCGAGCTGCTGGAAGGCCGCGACGTGCGCCAGATCGTCGGCTCTGACGTCTATGCGGGCGCGATCAAGCATATGGGCGGCGGGCATGTCCACTCGCTGAACCTGCTGCTGGGGGAGGCGAAGGCGCTTGCGGGCCACGGCGCGCGCATCTTCGAGAATTCGGCTGCGGTGTCGGTCGATTATGGCCCGCGCATCACCGTGCGCACCAATGCGGGGCGGGTGACGGCCTCCAAGCTGCTCTGGGCCTGTGATGCCTTCCTCAACCGGCTGGAACCCGCGATAGCGTCCAAAACGGTCAACACCTACTCGTTCCAGATGGCGACCGAGCCGCTGACGGACGAGCTGATCGACCGGATCAGCCCGATCCGCGGCGCTTATTCCGACATCCGCCCGATCATCGACTATTACCGCGTCACCCGCGAGAACCGGCTGCTGTTCGGCTCGGCGACACGGATGGCCGATTACATCCCGCAGGACATGACCGCGTGGAACCGCCATCTGATGCTGAAGACCTTCCCCTATCTTGCGGATGTCAGGATCGACATGGCTTGGGGCGGGCCGATGGCCTGTTCTGCCAATCTCTTCCCACAGATCGGCACCCTGCCCGGCCGCGCCAATGCCTTCTACGTCCAGGGCTATTCCGGCTTTGGCGTCACCCCCAGCCACATCGTCTGCAAGGTGCTGGCAGAGGGCATGAGCGAGGGCTCCGCCCGCTACGACCTGATGGCGCAGATCCCGCATGTCTCGATTCCGGGCACCGACACCGCCCGCGCCGCCGTCACTACTGCCGCCAAGACCTGGCACCAGCTGTCGGGCTACTTCAACGGCCGCCGCTGACCTTCACCTCCCAAGGAGACTTCCCATGCTCACCAAGATCGACCGCACCATCCCCCCGCTGGACAGCTGGGGCAGCGTCACCAACCTCGGATCGGAGATCCTCGAAGGTGATGTGCAGGCCATGGGCCACATGGTCCACGGCGCCCCGACCGACCCGGTGTCCTGCGCCTATTTCGGCGTCACCCGCGGCAAGTTCCGCATGACCTATCCGTTCGACGAACATGCGGTGGTCGTCGAGGGCACCGTCACCCTGACCGACGAGGCGACCGGCATCGCGACCAGCTACGGCATCGGGGATGCCTGGTTCGTCCGGAAGGGAACTCCGGTCCTGTGGGATGTGACCTCGGACCGCTTCGTGAAGAACTACTTCGCGATCGCCTGACGGCAATGGGGCCCCGGACAGTCTCCCGGGGCCCCATTCGGCGGCCAAGTATTGCCTCGCGCCCCCAAACCCCCATCTCACAGCGCGGCTGCGTCAACGGGCAATCAGGGGCAGCGCCCATTGGTCACCCCTGCAGGTCGGCCCACATCTGCAGGTCACGCTCTGCGGTCCAAATGCGGGGGGTGTCGATCCCGCGCGCCTCGTCATAGGCGCGGCCGACGTTGAAGGGCAGGCAGTGCTCGTAGATCGCGTAGCTTGCGAATTTAGGGTCGCATTCGGCCCGCACCGCGTCCCACGCTTCCTTGAGACTGCCGCCCCGCGCCACGACCCGCGCGACGGGCTTGTAGGTCGAGCGCACGAAATCCGCGGTGTTGGCGATGGCCGCCGCGACCATCTCCTCCCCCATCAGCGCATCGCCCCGGCCCGGCGCGATGGCCCTCGGCTCATAGGCGGCGATGTTCATCAGCGTGTCTTCCCAATCGCCGAAATGCCCGTCGCCGCAATAGCAGGCCGAGTGGTATTCGACGATGTCGCCG
>Ga0209347_1002955_pt1 | contig 21032 bp, 19 predicted proteins | sample AutmiccommuBRH23_FD_187382 | JGI IMG/M metagenome (GOLD analysis project Ga0209347, IMG submission 187382) | Deep subsurface microbial communities from Mt. Terri, Switzerland - Autotrophic microbial communities BRH/23 (SPAdes) (version 2) | ecosystem: Environmental > Aquatic > Deep subsurface >...
AAGCCCGTGAGCGTCGGTGTTTGTCCGATCTTTCGTACAGAACAAGTCAGGTCAACTCACTGGCTGCCGACCGTGATTCGCCCTCGTGGCTTCGCCGAGTTGATTGCCCGTCGGATCGGCGGGTCGCCCCAGTGAATCTCACGCACCAGGTCCTCCATGTCGCAGTCCTTCAGCAGGTAGGCGGCGGCGCCTGCCTCGAGCATTCTGGACGCATAAGCCATGGAGTCATGCACGGATAATCCAATAATCCGGATTTCAGGGCAGTCTCGCACGATCTGCCTCGTGGCCTCGATGCCATCGACCCCGGGCATGGCGACATCCATGAGCACCACGTCCGGCTTGAGCTGCTTAGCCAATCGGATCGCCGCACCGCCGTCCGAGGCCGTACCAACTACCTCAATCCCAGGCTCATCCCGCAGAGCCTCGGTCAAACTCCGCCGCACCGCGGGGTGATCATCCACAATCAAGACATGCGTCTTTGCCACTACAGTTCTCCGATGGACCTCCAGGTGAAGGGCTCCCCGTGCGATAGATCGCGGTGCGGAACCCTGAACTATACGGAACTTGCATCCGTAACGAACTATTGGGCATTTTGCCCCTGGGTTGCCAGTACCGTTAGTTCGGCTAATCAGGCCCGTTATGAATTCAGGAATTTCCTTATAAGCCCAATCCGAGCAATAACGACGCCCTTGTTGTATCACAGGCTGACGAGTCTCAGGAGCGTCGCAGAACGTGGCGAGATTGACGGGAGTGTGCCGTTTCCGTTACAATAGCGAGGGATGTATCGATAGGAATTCGCGGCCCGTTCTTTCCGGCCGCGCGTCCAGGAATGGAAGAGGCCTGAGGACAAGACAAACCGGGAGGTATGATATGGGATCTGCCGCACAGAAACGGGAGTCGGGTATCGCCTTGATTGGAGACCTGCCCTGGGGGAGCCATTTCTGCCAGTTTTATCGAACTCAGGAGGATTTGCTCGATACGCTCGTACCCTATTTCCGGGCGGGATTGGAGAACAATGAATTCTGCGTCTGGGTCACATCGGATTTCCTTACGAGGGAGGACGCTCTGAGGGCCATGGAGAAGGGGATACCCAGGTTCTCAGAGTACCTGGCGAGAAGGCAGGTCGAAGTGTTTCCCTATACCGACTGGTATCTCAAGGGGGGCGAATTCGACCTCCAGAGGACGCTTGACATGTGGATGGAGAAACATGAGGAAGCCCTGTCCAGGGGATTCGCGGGCATGAGGGTCAGCGGCAACCCCTACTGGATCGACAACAAGAAGGACTGGGACGACTTCGCCTGCTACGAGGCGGCCATCAACGACGTGATCGGCGGCACCAAACTGCTGGTGCTCTGCACCTACTCCCTTGAGAAGTGCGGCGTGCTGGAGATCATGGATGTCGTCAAAAACCATGAATTCGCGCTGGCTATGAGCCATGGCGCCTGGCAGCTTGTCAGCATGCCGGCTTTCGGCCATAGTCATCTCTCATAACCCATGCAAGATAGACACGCAACCTACTTCGGCAAACGAGAGTCGGGCATTTCCTTGATTGGTGATCTGCCTTGGGGCAGCCATTTCTGCCAGTTCTACCAGACACAGGAAGACTTGCTCGAGACCCTTGCACCCTATGTGCGGGCCGGGCTGGAGCACAACGAGTTCTGCGTGTGGGTCACTGGCAGCCTCGTCGATGCGGAGAAGGCGAACGAGGCGTTGAGAAAGGCCGTACCCCGGTTCGAGGAATATGCACAGCAGGGGCAGGTGGAGATCATCCCCTGTGACCGGTGGCGCGCCGGCGACGGAGAACCCGGCTCGCCCGTCGTCGCGAGGCTCGACAAGGCCGTCTCCAAGGGTTTTGACGGTCTGAGGCTCGCATACAGCGTCCTGCCTGAAGAACGGCATGGGCGGGAGGCCCGCGATACAGCCGATGCCCTGTGCAGGTACAACGCGATCGCGGTCTTTGCGTATCGGCGCGACAAATTCGATGCCATCGGGCTCATGGAGGTCGTGAAGAACCACCGCTTTGCGCTGGTCAAGAACGCCGGCAGGTGGGAGGTGATCGAGAGCTCCGAAGCGCGGACCATAAAGGAAACGCTCACGAGGAGCGAAGAGAAGCTGCGCTCGGTCTTCGAGCACATGTCGGAAGGATTCGCCTATCACAGGATCGTGCTGGACCCCGGGGGCAACCCTTGCGACTACGTCTTCCTGGAGGTCAACCATGCCTTTGAGCGGCTCACCGGCCTGAGAGGGGAAGATCTCGTGGGCAGGAGGGCGACGCAGGCCCTTCCCGGCATAGAGGCAGACCCCGCAGACTGGATACAGAAATACGGAACCGTTGCGCTGGCCGGAACGCCCCTGCAGTTCGAGAGCTATTCCCAGTCATTGCGAAGGTGGTATTCGGTCTCCGCCTTCAGTCCGCACAGGGGTTTCTTCGCCGTGACGTTCAGCGACATCACCGAGCGCAAGGCGGCCGAAGAGGCCATGCAGGACGCCCACGAGCGGCTCCAGGGCCAAGCCGAGGAGTTGCAGGCGCAGGCGGAAGAGCTGCAGACCCAGACGGAGGAACTACAGACCCAGACGGAGGAGCTCAACGAGCAGGCGGTGGAATTGAGAGCCGCCAACGAAGAGCTTCACAGGAGCGAGCAGGCCCTGCGGATCAGCGAGCAGCGCGTCAGGATGAAATTGGACAGCATCCTCTCTCCTGACGGCGATCTGGGAACCCTGGAGCTGGCCGACATCATCGACAGCCAGGCGATCCAGTCTCTCGTGGAGGACTTCTACCGGTTGGCCCGCATTCCCCTGAGCATCGTCGATCTCCAGGGCCGGATGCTGGTCGGTGTGGGCTGGCAGGAAATCTGCACGAGATTCCACCGGGTCCACCCGGAAACGTGCAGGCACTGCATGGAAAGCGATACGCAGCTCTCGGCCGGCATTGCGCCGGGCCAATGCCGGCTGTACAAGTGCAAGAACAACATGTGGGATATCGCGACGCCTCTGCTGGTGGGCGGCAAACACGTTGGCAATCTCTTCTCGGGGCAGTTCTTCTTTGAGGATGAGCCGGTGGATCGCGAGCTGTTCGGCGCCCAGGCACAGCGATACGGCTTCGACCAGCAGGAGTATTTCGCGGCACTGGACGCGGTTCCGAGGCTGGGCCGGGAATCGGTGGACACGGGCATGGCGTTCTTGATGAAGCTCGCCCGCATGCTCTCCCAGCTCAGCTACAGCAACATTCAGTTGGCGCGGTCCCTGGGAGAGCGCGATCGCCTGATGGAGTCGTTGCACCAGAGCCGGGAACGGCTGAACCGGGCCCAGGAGATCGCGCATCTCGGGAGTTGGGAGCTGGATCTGGCCGACGGCGAGTTGACCTGGTCGGATGAGGTGTATCGACTCTTCGGGCTTGAGCCGCAGGAGTTTGGTGCCACGTATGAAGCCTTTCTGGACGCGGTGCATCCGGAGGACCGGGCGGCCGTGGACGCCGCCTACTCGGACTCCGTGCGGGAAGGGAGGTTGTCGTATGAGATCGAGCACCGCGTCGTGAGAAAAGGGACCGGTGAGATCCGCTGGGTCCACGAGAAGTGCCAACACGTGAAGGACGCCGCCGGCAAGATCGTCCGCTCGATGGGGATGGTCCTGGACATCACGCAGCGCAAGCAGATGGACGATCAGCTTCGGCGACTCAACGACGAGTTGGAAGAGGAAGTGCAGGCCCAGACGGAGGAACTGAGGGACACCGTGGACCGGTTGCAGGACGAGGTGGCTCGACGCGTGGACGTCGAGGGCAAACTACGAAAGCACTCGCAGATGCTCGAAGGCTTCTTCCAGCACACGATCACGCCACTGGCCTTCATGGATCGCCATTTCAACTTCATCCGGGTCAATGACGCCTACGCGGCGGCCGGCGGCAGGACCCCGGAGTATTTTGCAGGCAGGAACCATTTCGCCCTGTACCCGCACGACGAGAACCGAACGTTTTTCGAGCAGGTCGTGCGGACGAAGCAGCCGTACCGGGCCTATGCCAAACCGTTCCGTTACCCGGACGCTCCCCACTTTGGAACGACGTTCTGGAACTGGCAGCTCACGCCGTTGTTCGACGAGCGGGGCGAGGTGCAGTCCCTCGTGCTCAATCTGGAGGACGTGACCCAGCGGGAGAGGGCCTTCCAGGAGCTGGAACGACGCGCCAAGCTGCTCCAGCAACTGACGCTGGAGCTCTCGCAGGCCGAGGACCGCGAACGCAGGCGGCTGGCGGAGATCCTGCACGATGATTTGCAGCAGCAGCTTGCCGCCGCGAAGTTCCACCTGGGCATCCTGGGCGGCCGGATCAAGCATGACCTGTCGGTGAAGACCATGGTCGGGCAGTTGGACCAGATTCTCAAGGACGCCATCGAGAAGTCCCGCAGCCTCTCGCATGAGCTCAGTCCGGCCGTGCTCTACCACAGCAACCTGAGTGAGACGTTCGAGTGGCTCGCCTGCCAGGTGCAGGCCAAGCACGGGCTCACCGTACACCTCGATACGGAAGATCAAGTGCATTTGCAGTCGGAGGCGATGAAGGCCTTCCTTTATAAGGCGGCCCAGGAGATCCTGTTCAACATCGTCAAACACGCCCGGGTCAGGGAGGCCCAGTTGCGGCTCAAGTACATGCGCGGCAGACTGCGGCTGACCATCGCCGATCGGGGCCAGGGGTTCGATCCACAGACGCTCGAGAGGACCGGCGGGTTTGGGCTGTTCAGCATCCGCGAGCGAATCGAGTTGCTCGGCGGGCGGATGAAGGTCCGCAGCGTTAAGGGGCGGGGCAGCATATTCGTCATCGCCATGCCCGACGGCGAGATGGCCGGGCGGTCCGCCATCGCGATCGGATCGTCCGCCGCGGGGACCGTCGGTCGACCCGTCGAAGCCATCGACGTTCCCTCCGCGGGCGGACCCCGCCTGCGGGTCCTGCTTGCCGACGATCACAAGGTGATGCGGGAAGGTTTGGCGGCCCTGCTGAACGAACAGGCGGATATGGACGTTGTGGGACACGCGGGCAATGGCCGGGAGGCGGTCAATCTCGCGTGCGAACTCCGGCCGGACGTGGTGATCATGGACGTCGCCATGCCGTTGATGGCCGGCGACGAGGCCACGCGCCAGATCAAGCTGCACATGCCCGGAACACGGGTCATCGCGCTGTCCATGTTCGAGGAGGCCGGCGTGGCCGAGACGATTCGCAAGGCCGGAGCCGAAAGGTACCTGCTCAAGACCGCCCCCTTCGAAGAATTGCTCACCGCCATTCGCGGACAGCCCCTTTCGTAATTTACAATTTCTGATTTACGATTTACTATTCGCCCTGAGTGCGGCCTGGCATGGAAAATCGCAAATCATCAATCGAAAGGGGTAGAGGCATGAAAGCGGTCCGTTTGAATCTGTCGTGGCTTTTGGTTGCAGCAGTCTTCGTGGGCGTCATCGCGGGCCCGGCCGTCGCGGCGGACCCGTCGCCTTTCTACGATATCCGTAACTACGGCGCGGTCGCCAACGACGACTCGAAGGACACCGACGCGATTCGCAAGGCCATCGATGCGGCCGTGCAAGCCGGCGGCGGCACCGTGTACTTCTCCGCGGGCCGGTACGTCAGCGGAACGATTCACCTCAAGAGCAATATCACGCTGCACCTGGACGCCGGTGCGGTTTTGGCGTTCAGCCAGGATTTCGACGACTACCTGCCGATGGTCCCATCCCGCTGGGAGGGCACGGAATGCATCAACTTCTCTCCACCGATCTATGCCTACCGCGCCGAGAACATCGCCATCGTCGGCCGAGGCATGATCGACGGGCAGGGCAAGGCCTGGTGGGATTTCCACCGCAAACTCAGGGCCGAGCTCCAGAAGAACAAGAAGATCGAGGAGCCCTCGAAGTGGTCGAGACTTTTCGCGGAGAAGAACGCCGGAAACGCGCTCATGGAACGTTGGGAATCGTTCGGCTGCTTCCTGCGGCCGCCGATGATCCAGCCGGTCGAGTGCCGCAACGTGCGGATCGAGGGCATCTCGCTCAAGGACCCGCCGTTCTGGACGATCAACCCGGTGTACTGCGAGAATCTCACCGTCACGGGCATCTCGATCAAGAACCCGGAGGATTCGCCCAACACCGACGGCGTCAACCCCGACTCCTGCCGCAACGTACACATCTCCGACTGCCACATCAGCGTCGGCGACGACTGCATCACGATCAAGTCCGGCCGGGATGAGGACGGCCGCCGGGTGGGCCGGCCCTGCGAGAACATCACCGTCACGAACTGCACGATGCTCGACGGCCACGGCGGCGTCGTGATCGGCAGCGAGATGTCCGGCGGGGTCCGCCGCGTGACGATCAGCAACTGCGTTTTTGAGGGGACCGACCGCGGCATTCGCATCAAGACCACGCGCGGCCGAGGCGGAGTGATCGAGGATATCCGTGTGAGCAACGTCGTGATGACGCGGATCGCCGCCGCCCCGTTCGATCTGAACATGTTCTATCAGAGGATGCCGGAAGAGCCCGTCTCGGAGCGGACGCCGGCCCTGCGGAACCTGCACTTCAGCGACATCACGATCAAGGACTCGCCCGCCGCCGGGTTCATTCTGGGCCTGCCGGAGATGCCCGTGGACAACGTCACGTTCACCAACCTCGCCATCGAGGCCGAGAAGGGATTCTCGTGCAGCAGCGCCAGGAACATCGCCTTTCGCAACGTGCGAATCAACACGAAGAAGGGCCCGGCTCTGATCGGCGAGAACCTGACCGACCTCGAGATCGAAGGCTTCCGGACGCTGACGCCGCATGAGGACAGCGCGACGATCGACTTGAAGAATGCCGTCGGCGTCTACCTCCACGGCTGCGCCGCGACATCCGGCACGGGGACGTTCCTCGGCCTGCGAGGCGAGAACACCCGGGACATCCTCCTGCAGAGCAACGACCTGCGAAACGCGGCTTCGCCTGTCAAGACAACGGAAGGATGTCCCGCCTCCGCCGTCGTTCAAGACTGATGAGGTAACGCACCTCGGCGGCCGAGAGCCGCCGTGGGGCAGTGGGGGGGCAACTCTTGACTCTTGACAGCCAACGCCTCGTGGCGATCTAATGATGGCTGAATGTGAGTAGGCCCGGCTTCTGGCGATAGGATGAGACGGCAGCCGAGGCCATACGAGGGAATGCGGTTGATAGGGAAGGTTCCTTTTCCCTATGACCGAGGGCGAGTCATGATGAGTGGCTGGTTGGGAGAGAAGAAGACGGGAGGCAGCGATCCTTGCTGCGAGAAGGCATGGAGAGGGTTTACCCTCATCGAGCTTCTGGTTGTCGTCGCGCTGATCGCCCTGCTGGCGGCGTTGCTCGTGCCGGTGCTGCGCACAGGGCGGGAAGCGGGTCGGCGGGCAGCGTGCATGGGGCGCCTGCGGCAACTGCAGATCGCCTGGCAGACCTATGCCGAGAGCCATGACGGTTTCATCGTGTGCGGCGTCCCGGTGTCCTGGCAGGAACATCCCGAAGGAAAAGCCTGGTTGATCGATGCGCCTGCTGACGGTACTCCCCAAAGCCGGGCTCAAGCCGAGGCATGGATGCGAACCGGGGCCTTGGCATCCTACCTGGGCAATGCCAAGGTCCATCGCTGCCCCTCCCAGTACAAGCTGGACCCTCGCCCCGCCCCCTCGCCCAAGCCGATGTACCTTGAATGGCTTAGTCCCTATGGAATCGTCAGTTCGATGAATTTCTTTACCGCTTCTCTTCGCGTGCGGTACGAGGCGGACTTCATCAAGCACCACGGTCCGAGCCGGACCCCCGCGTGTATCACCAGGCTCTCGCAACTGAATCCGCCGGGTGCGTCGCACCGGATGGTCTTTCTCGATACAGGATGCCCGTCTCTTGCCTCGGGGCCCTTCGATTTGGACATTACGGGGGTCAACGTGACGACGCAAAGAGGATGGACCATAGGGGTGTACGGCGCGCCCATCCATCACAGCCAGGGCACCTGCATGTCCTTTGCCGACGGGCATGTCGAGTACTGGAAGTGGAAAGACCCGCGGACGCTCGCGTGGTCGCAGGCCTGGCGCGACTGGCTGGGTTCTGCTGGAAACGGGCCCAAGCCGGAGTCACCTCCGTTTCCTCCTGACCCGGACAACCAGGATTACGTCGAGTTCTATGAGGCGGTCTGGGGCAGGCGTTAATGCTCCATTATTCGTGAAGTGATGCATGTTTTCAGGTCTCTCTGCCGATGGGACAGGTGTACCCAGGTAAGGAGACCCGCCATGGAGAGGAAGTAGATCGTCGCCCTGATGGAAGAGGAACGGTGGGCGTTGCAGGAAATGCCGTCGCGGGGCAAGGCGGCCGCTCGCAAACTGATGCACGCCCGGATTCTCCTGAAGGCCGATACCGCCGCGGGCGGCTCGAACATGAAGGTCACCAATGCCCCCGAGGCCCAGCGATTTGTGGAGGAGCCCTATCGCCCCGGCTTCGACCGGGCCGCAATCTGACAAGATTCTATCGGGTGGTAGTTCCAATGTCGAAGATCCCATTTGTCATAACGCCGTAAGGCGTTCCGTAGCACGACCGTACCGGTCGTGAGTCCCATGGGCAAGATGCCCGTGCTACGAGCCGGACTTGAGGCTGCCACCCGGTCTTTCCATCCACCGCGAACTCCTGTGAAATATCCTTCTGTACAGTGCGTCAATCCTTATAGCGGGCAATTGCGTGTGCCCGCGGACGTGCCTCACGAGTGCGTGGGTCTGGTGAAAAGGAGCGGACGATGGATGTGCAGGCTCGACAACAGCGATGGGTCCAAGACTGGCGGGATGGCGGCGTGCGGCAGGTGGGCCGCAGGCTCTGGCGGGACTGGCGGGCGACTGTGCTGTTCATCGTTTTCGTGGTCGTACCGATAAAATCGAGCCTGGCGGACTGGAACTGGGTGCCCACCGGCTCGATGAACCCCACGATCCTCGACGGCGATCTGATCTACGTGGACAAACTCGCATACGACCTGCGAATCCCGCTGACGCTGCACCGCCTGGCCCAGTGGTCCGAGCCCGCGCGGGGCGATATCGTGGTCTGCCTGTCGCCCGAGGACGGCGTCCGGCTGGTCAAGAGAGTCGTCGGCAAGCCGGGCGACACGGTCGAAATGCGCCGCAACGTGCTGTTCCTGAACGGCCGGCCCCTCGAATACAGCGAGACAGACCGGGATTACACCGAGCAGATCCCTGAGAAGCACGCGGCCGGCAGCCAGTTCGCCATCGAGGAACTGGATCGAACCGCCCACCCGGTGATGACGGTTCCGGGCATCCTGGCGATGCGGGATTTCGGTCCCATCGTGGTGCCCGAGGGGCAATATTTCGTCCTGGGCGACAATCGTGACCTGAGCAAGGATTCCCGCTACTTCGGCCTGGTGCCGCGTGAATCGATCCTGGGACGGGCGCGAGCGGTCCTCCTGTCCTTCGACATTACCGACAGATACCAGCCCCGAATCGGCCGGTTCTTCACCGGCCTGCAATAGCTTGCCTGCTCCACAGGATGTGATACCATACTGCAAGCTTCGATCCTTGTCGGCTGTCAGAAAGGAGCTTGCAGTATGGCATCGAGAGACGAGCTCGAACAGATCCCCGGCGTGGGCAAATCGATTGCCCGCGACCTGCGGCAGATCGGCATCACATCCGTGGGGCAGCTCAAGGGCCGTAACCCCGAGAGACTCTATCAGAAGCTCTGCGACTTCAAGGCCTCGCCCGTCGATCGGTGCATGCTGTACGTCTTTCGTTGCGCGGTGTATTATGCCTCCAGCAGCGACCCCGACCCGGAGTTGCTGAAATGGTGGAAGTGGAAAGACCAGGAAGAGAAACCTCGGAGCAGACGGAGGTCGTAAGAATGAGAGAGCGTCGGATTCAAGCAGCCAAGACCGCGTTCAGATCAGAATTCAGCCGGCGGGAGTTTTTGCAGAGGACGGCGCTGGCTGGGGCGGGGTTGGCGGTAGGGGCGGGCGGAGTTCGGGCAAGTGAGGACGGCGGGGCGGAGCTGCCGATGCGGGTGCTGGGGCGGACCGGGGCCAAGGTCACCATTTTGGGGCTGGGGACGGCGCCGATTGGCGAGGCTCGCGGGGATATGGGCGAGGCCGTCAAGATCTTCAGCGAGGTAATCGACCGCGGCGTCAACTATGTCGATACCGCTCGCATCTATGGGATCGCCGAGGAGGCCCTCGGGCAGGTGCTTGCCACGCGGCGGGATAAGGTGTTTCTTGTGACCAAGTGCTGGACCGACTCCGGCTCGCGGGCCCAGCAGATGTTCGAGGAGTCGCTGCGGATGCTCAAGACCGACCACGTGGATCTGGTACACATCCACAACGTCGGCAACAAGAACCTCGACCGGGTCCTGGCCAAGGACGGCATTCTCGAATATCTGCTCAAGCAGAAGGAGGCGGGCAAGACGCGGTTCATCGGGCTCTCGGGCCACGAGAGGCCTCCGGTGTTCGTCAAGATGCTCGAAACGGACCAGATCGACGTCGTCATGCCCGTGATGAACTACGCCGACCGCAATATCTACGACTTCGAGAGCAAAGTCCTGCCCGAGTGCCGCAAACGCAACGTGGGCGTGGTCGCGATGAAGGTCTACGCCGGCATCAAGGGCGGGTTTCGGAACCATCGCAATGGCGGAGTCGGCTGCAACACGCCGCCGGAGAGGCTGGGCAGGGCGCTGGCCTATGTGCTCGATCTCGAAGGCGTCAGCGTGGCCAACGTGGGCCCGTTCACGATGGAGCAGGCGATCCAGAACGTCGAACTCGCCCGGCAGTACAAACCGCTGACGGACGCCGAGCGACAGGAGCTGCTCGCCTACGGCAAGGAACTGGCCACGACGCTCGGCCCCCGCTACGGCCCCGTGGCGTGACCCTGGGGCAGACCTGAGAACGGTCCCAAGTCATCCTCCGGGTGGCAGCAGCAAACGAAGTTTGCCGATGGCTCGCCGCGTGGGCATGAAGCCATCGTGATGACAGGCCCTGGCGTACGACTGGAAACGTCATCGCAGTCCAGTAATGTGATCTACCATCGGCAAACTTCGTTTGCCGCTGCCACCCGATCCTTGATGGGAGTCCCGCCAGTTCTGGCGGATTGCCTCGGTGCGACGCGCATCGTCAAATTCAATTACCTCCTTCACCGCACCTGTTTGTGGCGGCGCGGCCGTTCTGCCGGTAGAATGACGGCGCCGTTCGGCTGCGGACGGTGCGGCCGCGACATGGCTGCGACCTATGCTGGGGTGGATCTGAAGGGGGATTTGTCATGCGGCACGCGATCTTCACTTTCCTGGTTGTTCTTTCGTGTGGTTCTGTTCGAACGGTTGTGGCGGCCGAGGGCGAGTCCGTCGGGCGGAGCCTGTACATGGAGCGGTGTGCCTCGTGCCATGGCGAGCGGCTCCAGGGCGGCAACGCACAGAGCTTGGTCGATGGCGTCTGGCAGTTCGGTTCGGATCGCGGCTACATCGTCCGCAATACCAAGTACGGCATTCCGCATCTCGGCATGCCTTCGTACGAGCAGACGCTGAGCGATCGGCAGATCAATCAGATTGTCGATTTCCTTCTGGCTGCCGAGCGCCAGGCGGGGGCGAAGCCGCCTGCCCCACCCGAGAAGCTCGAGACGCTCGATTACTATATCAAGGCGGACGTCTGGGTAGATGGGCTGGAGGTCCCGTGGAGCATCGATTGGCTGGATGCCCGGCGGGCCCTGGTCACCGAGCGGCCCGGACGGCTGCGGTTCGTGGAGGATGGCAAAATGCACCCAAAGCCGATCGCCGGCACGCCCAGGGTGCTCAGCGAGGGGCAGGGGGGATTGCTCGATGTCGCCGTCGATCCGAACTATGCGCAGAATGGGTGGGTCTATCTTGCGTATAGCCACGCGCTGGAGGCGGGGGCGGGCCAGGGCAGGCCCGTCGCGATGACGCGAATCGTGCGCGGACGTGTCAAAGACCACGCCTGGGTCGATGAGCAGGTCGTCTACGAAGCACCGCACGAGTCGTACCGGACTACGCGACACCATTACGGCTGTCGGATCGTATTCGATCCGCAGGGCTATCTGTACTTCGGCATCGGCGACCGCGGGGCGGGGGCCGATGCCCAGAACCTGGGCCGGCCCAACGGCAAGATCCATCGCATCCACCGGGACGGCAGCGTCCCGAAGGACAATCCATTCGTGGATCGTGAGGGTGCCTTGGCCACCATCTTCAGCTACGGCCACCGCAACCCGCAGGGCCTGGCGGTGCATCCCGAGACCGGCCGGGTCTGGGAGACCGAGCACGGCCCCATGGGCGGCGACGAGTTGAATCTCATCGCGCCGGGGCTCAACTACGGCTGGCCCGAAGTGACCTACGGGCTCGACTACGATGGGACGGTTATCTCCAAATTCCGCAAGAAACCGGGCATGCAGACGCCCAATTACTATTGGCGGCCCTCCCCGGCCCTGTGCGGGCTGGATTTCTATCATGGGAGCCTGTTCCCGGAGTGGAACAACCACCTGCTGAACGGCGCGTTGCGATACGAGCAGGTCGAGCTGCTCGATATCGAGCAGGACCGCGTGATCCACGTGGAGATGCTCCTCAAGAATGCCGGCCGGGTGCGGGACGTCGCCTGCGGTCCCGACGGGGCGATCTACGTCGTCCTGAATCGCCCCGACATCATCCTGCGTCTGACGCCCTCCGGCGAGAAACTCCCGTAGCGCGGGCATCCTGCCTGTGTCCTTCGCAACCGCTCGGGCTTTAGACCCGTACGCGGCAACCGGGTGATCGGCGAATCCGTTTGGAGTTCCGCCTTCAGGCGGGTCCAAGACTCCTCCGGCGCAGCCGGCTCCTTTCTCACGGCATGGGGATTCCCGAGAAGCCAGCCCTTTGACGAGAGGCATTTCTTGAGGTACATTCTCTACGGTGTCGCAACGCAAGAACCGCAAGTCGTTGCCTGCGACGGACGGTTGTGAACCTGGCTTGGAACTGGAGTGATGATAATGGCTCATGCGATGACGAGACAATCCGGCGAAATGTCGAGACGTGCGTTCTGCGGGTCGGCGATGGCGGCGGCTGCGGCGGTTGGCTGGATGGCTTCCTCCTCGCGGGCGGCCCAGTCGAAGGGTGGCGTCAAGTTCTTCAAGAACTTCGCCCCCGGCCATCTCGGTGTGCGGGCCAATCAGCGGCAGGCGCTCGATTACGCGGTCAAGTACGGGTTTGGCGGCATCTCGCCGAGCGAGGGGGAGTTCGAGAACAAGTCCGCCGCCGAGATCGGCGACTGGCTGGCAATGATGAAGGACAAAGGCGTTCAATACGGGGCGGCGGGCCTGTCGCCCGAGTTTCGCAGGGACGACGACCGCTTTCGCAGCGACATCGCCCAATACCCCAAGCGAGCGGCCCTTCTGAAGCAGTTGGGCGTGACCCGCGTGGCCACCTGGATCCTGCCGGGCAGCAACGAGCTGACGTACCTGGAGAACTTCAAGCAGCACGAGACCCGCCTTCGCGAGGCGGCGAAAGTGCTCAACGACAACGACATCCGACTGGGCCTGGAGTTCGTCGGTCCCAGGACCTCGCGCAGGCGGTTCCGATACCCCTTCGCCTGCGCCCAGCGGGACATGATGGAACTCGCCACGGCGATCGGCACGGACAACGTGGGCCTGCTTGTGGATAGCTGGCATTGGTACACGTCGCATGGGACCATCGAGGAATTGACGCAGCTCTCGAACAAGGACATCGTCCATGTGCATGTCAACGACGCCCCGTCTGGCGTGGAGGTCGATGAACAGATCGACAACCGCCGCGGCCTGCCCGCGACCACGGGCGTGATCGACATGAAGGGTTTCGTCAGCGCGCTGGTCAAGATCGGCTACGACGGCCCCGTGGAGTGCGAGCCGTTCGACCAGGAACTGCGGAAGATGGAGCCCGACGCCGCCGTGCAGAAGACCGCCGAATCGCTCGGCCGGGTCTGGGACCTCATCTCGGCCTGATTCCATTCGTCTCCGAATCGCTGCATCCACTGCGGCCGGACCGGCACGCCGTGCGCCGTGACGTCCTTGGTCCGCTCGTCGTGCCAAGTCATCCCCTCCATCCGGATTGGCTTTGTTTCGCACGACTTGAGACTCCCCCCGAAATTGGGTTCGTTTTGCAGAACCACCATCAGGTCGGAATGGTGCAATCGTGGAATCCTGGAGTAGGGTCTGAAGCGTCAGATGGGATGAACGTGCGAAACAAACCCAATTCGGCGGCAGGCAAAAGAGGCCGCAAGTGCTTGACTCGTATAGGTTTATGGGGAATTGACATCGCGACAGGACCGGAGAAAACAAACCCAATCTGCCGCCGGTCGGGCTCTCCCGATTGGCTTTGTTTCGCACGTTCGTCACGTATGACAGACAGGAACGCATAGAAGCCCTATTCCGTGGATAGGATTCGCACGGCCCGTCGTCTCCGCAGGCCGGCAAACAGAATGACACACCTCGCGACCTTGAGGCTCCGGCCCCGGCGGATCAACGACCCACCCACCAGGACAGGACTCGTCCTATAAGACGCTTCGAGATGCCTGTATGTTTTATAAAGAGCGAAAATTCCCTGACATTTCCCTGGAGGTCAGAGCCTCCGTGGCCATTCGCGAAGGCTTGTCCCCCGCGCGGCCACCGGCTTGTCTCAGGCGGCTTTCGCCAAGCTCCTGGGCGTCTCGACGCGCACGCTGCAAGAATGGGAACAGGGACGGAAGTCGCCTTCCGGGGCTGCCGCCACGCTGCTGAAAGTGGCCGCACGACATCCGGGAGTGCTTCAAGAACTGGCGGCCTGACTGTGCCCGTGACCCCATTCCGCGCCGCACGCCAGACCACCCACGGATGGCTCGCCTACCTCCGCCCGAACTGCCTGGACGGGCCCCTGGAAGCACAATGTGGGACGTGTAGGTGTGACTCCTCCCCCCGGCCCAAGAGAACCCCGGACGTATTAACGCAACCTGGTCCTCGTTCGGTCCTGCCGCAGAAGTACGCACAGGCGGATGAGCCAAATCGAATATGGTGTTCCCTTAATTACTGAGTTTGTTCGTCTGCCAACGAAACGTTAATGGCAAACCCGTGACCCCGTTATGACCGTAATCTGCATTTTAAGGGCTGGCCCCGCTCTTCACATTCCCGCTTGTCTCGCTCGATGAATTCCAGAATTGAGCCCACCGGCCCGAGTAGTAATCCCTGAGCAAAAAGTACATCGACATTTTCTTGGAATCCCGCTTATCCCGGAGCCGCTCACATTCACCATTTACAAACTCAAGTCCTATTCTCACCGCGTCTTCTATCCCAGGAAGAGAACCGCAACGATAGCGGCTATTGGACCCCAAATAGTCCAAGATAGACATACCGTCCCTGTCGCCACAGACCATTTCATTACAGTTTTTGACCCAGTTCTTGTTGGCAAGATAGTATCCGTCCTTCTGTCTCACTCTCTCCGCCCAGTCACGGATGCGAAGTGACAACTCTGGCCCCACGATCATCCGGGGATATCGAGCAACCTGACTCTCTAATTCGTAGACATCGCCCATAATCGGTCCATATACACCACCGTCTGGCCATTCGAAAGCGCGTCCAACCTCAATGGCCCCACGCAAGGGCGTATGCCTACGAATGCACCTGATCATGGCAATGGACAAGGAGGTCAGGAGGTGCCATACATCCAAGATGGGAGCGCGCCCATTGTTGTCCGAGTAGCGCAGCGCTATAGCCACACAATCCGAAAAGAAACTGATATGGCATGGCGTCCGTGTTGTCTGATGATCTCTGAAGTTGGGCGTATTCTGCGCCGCATCATGCAATGATGACTGGAGAGCCGCACGCACGCGAGTCCGGAGGTCAAGAACGGCACAATAAGTTTCCTCATAGAGACGTTGAGACTCGCTTGCGTCTTGATTGCCATCTGACTTCTTCAGCAAGTCCAGCTTCTCTCTCTGACCGAGTACATCGCAATACGCGACAATGTAGTCTGACATAGCTGGCTTCATTGCTGACGATCCCGGAATATCTCCGGATACTGGCATCGCGTTTCCTCTCACCCATGCTATCGTATTGTCGCCTTCCACTATCCCGCTTCTCCCCACGCTTGGGCTGCCACAACTGTCCAACTGATCTCCACCTCAGCGGCGACGTCCGACTTGTCGGAACCGCCAACCACTTCGTCGCCACTTCATCCAATATCGCGAAAGGGGTCGAGGGAAGCAAGGACAAAGCGGGAGACCCGCCTTGGAAATTCGAATATCGAAACGCGATCCCGCCGCGGCGGGAACGTAAATCCGACCCCGCGAGAGTGGAACCGTCAACAAATCCCAGGCACCAAGGACCGGAACTCGAAATGGCAAACCGGACTGGGGGTGTCTGCCCTTATTCCAAGCTTTGGGCGGACAAGAGGAACTGCAATGCTGGGGAAGGATTCTGGCCTGCGGCGGCCGGACGTATCGGCCCGGCGAGGGAAAGCAATTGAATTTCATCGGCTCTGAGGGTAGAATTGAGACGGTAGCTGAGCGGTATCGATTGTCTTGAGGTGAACCATGAAAGCGCAGGTTGTGAAAGGCTCCAAGCAGGAAATCGCGGAAACCGTCGTGCGGATATCCGGCGAGGTCCGCGAGGCGATCGTGTTCGTTGAGGAACCCTCGGATCAGTCGCAGGCGACGTCCGGGGAAGACCTCTTTGCGGAGATGGAGCCCTTCATGGTGCAGGTGGGCGGCGCGGACTACGCGCGGGAGGCGATCTACACCCGGCTGGAGGGGGAATGATCCTGCTCGACACGAACCTGCTGGGTCGTCTGACCGACTCGGCCGATCCTCTTTCTGAGGCGGCCCGCCAGGCCGTTCACACGTTGCTGGCGAAGGGAGAGCGCCTCATCATCGTACCCCAGAACCTGTACGAGTTCTGGGCGGTGGCTACGCGCAGGCCAGGCACGCCTCCTGCGGGGCAGAATGGCCTGGGGATGACGACTGAGCAGGCCAGTCAGTGGCTGCATTTCTTTCAACGACGGTTTACTCTTCTCCCGGACCGCGAGGAGTTGCTCACGCATTGGCATGCGCTGGTCAGGACCCGTGGCATCAGGGGCTTCAAGTCACACGACGCGCGGCTTGTCGCGGCGATGCAGAGCTACGGGATTACCCGACTCCTGACCTTCGACACCGGCGATTTCCACGGCTTTGCGATCACGCTCCTTGATCCGGCTTCCTTCATGTGATTCCCGGTCCTGTTCTATCGGCACGAGGGGACGATCCACGCCATCGGGGCCGTGTGCGCACACGGCGGCGGCCCTCTGGAGGAGGGCTCCTTCGACGGGACCGAGGTCACCTGTCCGTGGCACGACTCGGTCTACGACATTCACGACGGGAGCGTCGTGAACGGTCCGAGCTGTTATGCCGAGCCCGCGTACGAGGTCTGGGTTCAGGATGGCATGATTGCGCTGCGACTCAAGGAAGCCGCAGCGCCCCAGTAGGTCTACCGGCGTCGTCGCACTTTTCGGCCGCCGCCACCGCCTCTTCGGGGCCGGTGTGACGCGGCCGACTTCTTCTCTACCGGTTTCGGCCGGGCTATTTCGGGGGCGGCCCAGTCAAAGCCGGGACAGGTCTCGAATTCGAACTCCCGGCTGACGAACTTCTCGATCTGGCGGAAACTCTTGTCCTCGTCCGGCGCGACGAACGTGATCGCGTCGCCCGTGGCGGTGGCGCGTCCGGTCCGGCCGATGCGGTGGAGGTAGTCCTCGGCGTAGGCGGGCACGTCGAAGTTGATCACGTGCGAGATGCCTTCGATATCGATTCCCCGTGCCGCGATGTCGGTGGCGACCATCACCTGGTACTTGCCGCGTCGGAAGCCGTCCATGGCGCGTTCTCGCTGGCTCTGACTGCGGCCGGAGTGCATCGCGATGGCCTGGATGCCGGCCTTCTCGAGCTTGCGGTGGATCTTGTCGGCGCCATGCTTGGTTCGGGAGAAGACCAGGACGCAGTCCATCCCCCCGTTCTTGAGCATGTGGAGCAGCAGGTCCATCTTGGCCGTCTTGTAGACGGGATAGAAGTGCTGGGTGATCGTCTCGATGGGATTGCGCGGCACGCCGATCTGGATCGTCTCGGGGTCCTTGAGGATCCCGGCGGCCAGCGCCTTGACTTCCGGCGAGATCGTGGCCGAGAAGAGCATCGTCTGGCGGTGCGTGGGCACGGCGGCGATGATCTTTCGCACGTCCAGGATGAAGCCCATGTCGAGCATGCGGTCGGCCTCGTCCAGGACGAGCACCTCCACGCGCGACAGATCGATGGTACGTTGCCGCATATGGTCCATCAGCCGGCCCGGGGTCGCCACGACGATATCCACGCCGCGACGCAATGCGGTGAGCTGTCCTTTGATGCTCACGCCGCCGTAGACGGCCACGGCTCGCAGAGGCGTAAACCGGCCGTACTCGCGAATGGACTGATCGACCTGTGCCGCCAGCTCTCGCGTCGGGGTGAGGATCAGGCATCGGATCGCTCGCTTGGCATCCTTCGACTTGCCGTGCCGCTCAGGAGACCCCACGTCGGTGGGAGACTCATGGCTGAGCCGGTTGAGGATCGGCAGGACGAAGGCGGCTGTTTTGCCCGTGCCCGTCTGGGCACAGCCGATAATATCTTTGCCGCTCACGGCGGCGGGAATGGCCCGGGACTGAATCTCCGTCGGGGCCGTGTAGCCGGTGGCAAGAATGCCTTGCACCAGCGGGTCGGATAGGCCGAATGTTGTAAATGGCATCAAAGGTCCTTAAGAAAGGTGAAACCGCGGAGGACGCGGAGGAACGCCGAGAGAGGAAGGCAGAACGCTAACGAGTGGAAGGAGGCTCTCGCCTTCCTCTCTTGCCACCTTCTTGCTCTGCGTTCCTCTGCGACCTCTGCGGTTAAAAATAGGTTTCCGTTACTTCCTGGCCGCTTGCTTCTCGCGGCGCTGGATAATGATCTCTTCGGCCAGCCGGGTCGGGACGCGGGCGTAATGCGACATCTCCATCGAGAAGGTCGCCATGCCCTTGCTCAGGCCGCGAACGATCGTGGCGTAGCCGAACATGCTGGCCAGCGGCACTTCCGCCCGCACGACGGTACAGGTGTCCCGGCCATCGGTTTCGACGATCATGCCTCGACGGCTGTTCAGATCGCCGACGATGGGACCCTGGTACTCTCGCGGCATCTCCACCTCCACCTTCATGATCGGCTCCATGAGGCAGGGCTTGGATTTGCGGAACGCCTCGTTGAAGGCGTCCCGGGCCGCGATGCGGAAGGCCATTTCGCTGGAGTCTACCGCGTGGAACGAGCCGTCGTCAAGGCACATTTTGCAGCCGACGACCTCGTAGCCGGCCAGGGGGCCCTTCTTCATCGCCGCCTGGAAACCCTTGTTCACCGCGGGGATGTACTCGCCGGGGATGCGACCGCTGACGATGTTGTCCTCGAATTCGTAGGGGGCCTCGCTGCCCTGGGGCAGGGGGATCAGCCGGCCGACGACGTGGGCGAACTGGCCGGAGCCGCCGGTTTGTTTCTTGTGGCGGTAATCGTACTTGGCCTCGGCGGTCGGAGACTCGCGATAGCTGACGCTCGGGGCGCCGATGGTGATATTGGCCTTGTACTCGCGGCGCATCCGCTCGACGTAGACGTCCAGGTGCAGCTCGCCCATGCCGGCGATGATGGTCTCGCCGCTTTCCGGATCGGTCGAGACGCGGAAGGTCGGGTCTTCCTTCATGAAGCGGCTCAGCGCCTTGCCCATGCGTTCCTGGTCGGCATTGCTGGCCGGGATGACGGACAGGCTGATCACCGGATTGGCCACGAAGATGCTCTCGAGCGAGTAGTTCAGTTCCTCGCCGCAGATGGTGTCGCCGTTGGCGCAATCCACGGCCAGCAGGGCGACGATATCGCCCGGCCCGGCGTCGGGGATGTCCTGGCGGTCGTTGGCGTGCATGCGGACGATCCGGCCGATGCGGACCGTGCGATTGGTGCGGGCGTTGCGGTACTGGCCGCTCTTGGCGATTTTGCCCTGGTAGACACGGATATAGCTCAGTTGCCCGAACGGCTCATCGGCGATCTTGAAGACCATTGCCGTCAGCGGAGCGTCCGGGTCGGACGCCAGGGGCGTCTCGGTGCCCGCGTTGTTGTGGTCGCGGGCGAAATACGAGCGGTCCAGCGGACTGGGCAGGTAGGCGCAGACGGCGTCCAGCAGCGGCTGCACGCCCTTGTTCTTGAAGGCCGAACCCATCATCAGCGGCACGATGTCGCGATTGATCGTGGCCTCGCGGATCGTCTGGCGGATCATCTCCAGATCGACGGGCTTCTCCTCCAGGAGCAGCTCCATCATCTCGTCGTTGAACATGCTCAGGGCCTCGAGCATATCACGCCGGGCCTTCTGGGCGGCTGCCTCGTAGGCCGCGGGGATGGGATTGTGGACGACGTCCTCCCCATCGTCGCCCTCGAACGCGAGGGCTTCCATGGTGATCAGATCGATCACGCCCTCGAAGGTTTCGCCGGCGCCCATGGGGAGCTGGATCGGAACGACGTTGAGGCCCAGTTTCTCCCGAATGTCGCGGCGGACGCGGTCCGGATCGGCCCCGGTGCGGTCCATCTTATTGATGAACGCGATGCGGGGCACGCGATACCGCTTCATCTGCAGATCGACGGTGAACGACTGGCTCTGGACGCCGCCGACGGCACACAGGATCATAATGGCCCCGTCGAGCACGCGAAGCGACCGCTCGACCTCGATGGTGAAGTCCACGTGTCCCGGCGTGTCGATCAGGTTGATGCTCTTGTCCTGCCAGGCGACCTGCGTGGCGGCCGAGGTGATCGTAATGCCTCGCTCCCGTTCGAGCTCCATGTAGTCCATGGTCGCTCCGCCCTTGCCGGCGCCGTCGTGGACCTCCTGCATGCGGTGAATACGTCCACAATAGAAAAGGATACGCTCGCTCAAGGTAGTCTTGCCCGAGTCAATGTGTGCCGAGATACCGATGTTCCGAATTCTGCCGATCTTTTCCATAACTCTTCAAAAAGCCATGACTTAAAAAAACGGGTCCCCGACCGCACGAGATCGCGTCGAGACCCAATCCGTCCG
>Ga0209347_1002956_pt1 | contig 21029 bp, 21 predicted proteins | sample AutmiccommuBRH23_FD_187382 | JGI IMG/M metagenome (GOLD analysis project Ga0209347, IMG submission 187382) | Deep subsurface microbial communities from Mt. Terri, Switzerland - Autotrophic microbial communities BRH/23 (SPAdes) (version 2) | ecosystem: Environmental > Aquatic > Deep subsurface >...
TGCTTACTCATTATGACTCCTGCCTTCTGAATATTCTTAAGAGCCCGGTGGGGCCGCTTCTTACTGCTGCTTTGGCTCCACCGGTTTTGTTATCAGCCCGGTGCGTCGTATTTTAGCCTCTACCTGCACCTCTACCTGTACGGTGGGAAAAATATCCGCCCAGTTATTTTTCATTTCCTTCCACTGCTGGGGATATTGACGGTGAAGCTCTTCGCCAAAGCCAAAAACATCCACGCCGTATTCCTGCTGTGCCTGGTCCAGGGCCATTTCAACTTCTTTCCGGATGGCTTCGGCCTGTAATTTTTCCAGTTTATTAATAGTTTCCGGTTTGGTAAGGTCCAGTATGGCGGTAGTTTCCACCAGGTTGCTTTCTTCATTGATCTCCACTGTTATAAAAATCTGTTCGTCACTGATGCTGGGCTTCAGCTTTGTTTTTGACCTCAATATTTCAAGCGTGACAGTTTTGTCTTCCTCACCGGGGACGTGAACCTCCAAAACACCTCCCTTTACCTCTCCCCTGACCCACAGGAGCCCCCTGCTTTCTTTTGGATTGAGACGGCCTACCATTTTATCGCGGCGGAAAACCGCGGTTCCGTTGATTAAAAATTTATCATTAGGCTCAATTATATGTCCTTCGGCCGTTCTGTCCCCGTGTTTTTCCGGTTGGGCCTGGTTGTCTGTAATTTTCAGGAGTGCGGTGAAAGGTTGAACACCATCGCCTTCCAGCATCTCCAGGAAATTTCCCAGCATTCTGACACCGTACTGGGAGGAAAGGTCTCTTTCATTTATAATGCCGAAAATACGCTGGGCGGGTGTTGTTTCCAGTCTTCCGGGCTCGTCCAGCAGGGCTGCAATATCGCCTTCACCGATAACGACCCAGGTGGTCCTGCGGATCTGGGGGTTTCGTTCAAAGAAGTCCATGACCTCCAGTATGCCACGGCTGCGGGCCAGTTCCTCCGATATTATGATTACCTGATTATGGGCGAAAAATAACTGGCGGGGGGTTTCCAGGGAAAGTTTACGATTGGCTTCGAAAAGGGTCTCCCCTTCGGCCGCCCTATTCCGATAAGATTTGCTGGTGGCCGTGGGCCCTCCGCCACCTCCCTGGGAACCCTTTCCAACGGCTGATGGGCTTATATTTTGTACAATTAGCCTGACCTTGCCCCCAGGGGCCTGTTCCACCCCGGTGGCCAGCACAATTCCCAGTCTTTCAACCTCTTTCTGGTCCCAGCAGGCCGGCTGTGTAACGGCAATCCCCAGTATAAGGAGATATAACAACAATCTTTTGAGCATCATCCCTGTTCCCCCCCTTTATCCTGCCCGGGTTCCGGGGGTGAGGGCTTATTTGCCGGGGACTGACGGCGGGGATTCCGTTTGCCGGTTTCAACCGGGCGGTTAATCATGGCCCACCAAGGGGCCCGTATGGCCACATCTTTTAGATCACTGATGTGGAGAGGGGCCAGGGAGGCCAGGTAGGGCACTCCGAAGGATCTCAGTCCGGACAGGTGAATAAGTATGGCCAGAACACCCACCATAACCCCGAAAAGTCCCAGTGTACCCGCCAGCAGCATTATGGGGAACCTCAACAGGCGCATGGTCAGGGCTATACTGAAGGAAGGGTTCACGAAAGAGGCTATGCCTGTAAGTGCTACAACTATTACCATCAGGGATGATACCACACCGGCCTGGACCGCTGCCTGGCCTATGACCAGGGCGCCCACTATGCTTACCGCCTGGCCCACCGACCGTGGGAGCCTTATGCCGGCCTCCCTCAGTGCCTCAAAGGTAAATTCCATGGCCAGGGCCTCCACCAGGGCCGGGAAGGGCACCCCCTCCCGGGCCGCCGCCAGGCTTATAAGCAGGCGGGTGGGGATCATTTCCTGGTGAAAGGTGGTGATGGCGATATACAGGGAAGGCAGCAGCAGGGATATGGCGAAAGCCAGGTACCTGAGCCAGCGTACCGCCGTGCCTATTATATAACGTTCATTATAGTCCTCGGGTGACTGCATAAAGACTATGAACTCCGCCGGGGCCAGAAGCACAAAGGGAGTGCCGTCGGTGATAACTGCCACCCGCCCCTCCAGGAGGTTGGCGGCCACCCGGTCCGGCCTTTCGGTATGTAAAATATGGGGAAAGGGGGAGTAGGGATTGTCCTCAATAAGTTCCTCCAGATAGCCGCTTTCCAGTACCCCGTCTATATCTATTTTCTGAAGGCGGGCCCTGACCTCGCTCACCAATTGAGGGTCCGCAATTCCTTTTATATAGGCAATCAGCACCCCGGTGGAGGTTACCCTGCCGATGTTCAGGTCTTCAAATACCAGATTTGGGCTTCTGAGTCTCCGGCGGATCAAGGTGGTATTGGTGCGTATGTCTTCAGTAAAGCCTTCCCGGGGCCCCCGTACCAGAACTTCTGACTGGGGCTCACTAATACTCCTGGACATCCAGCCCTTTGCGGAAAATAAAAGGGCTGTATCCTGTCCGTTTATGATCAGAGCCACATCTCCGTATAATATGGCCGCCACCAACGGGTCCATGGCATGAACATACTTGGCCTCGGAGACTGTGGCCCCAAGATTTTTAACCCTATCCAACAGGCTTCCGCCGTTTTGGTTAAGTCCCGCCATGCGGTATTCCAACATCAGGGGCTTTAGAATGTTGTTGTTTATTGTGTTCTTGTCGGCCAGCCCATCCACGAAAATGATGGCTGCTTCGGTGTTATCAGTAGTGCTCAGTCGGAACTGCCGGAAAACCACATCGTTGTTTTTTCCCAGTATTTTTTTCAAAAAGTCCAGGTTCGCGGCAAGATTCGGGGATAGATCAGTCGTTTCAAGATCTTTCTGTATGATTGTGCCGGTGTTTTCGTCAGTTTTTGCCTTGTTCTCCCCCGTGGTACGGGCTGGTTTCCTCGGGGGCCTCTTTGGCAGTATTTTTTTGAGTAGCCGGGATGCCATGGAGCAGTCCTCCAGTTAAAAAGTTCCTGCGTTTATAATATCCGACAGTGGTACTGTTTTTATTCCATGCCCCACAAAAGAGGACTCCGGACCCAATCCGAAAAGCCGGAATGTAAGGAAAGCAGACGGGAATAATAATCTGTGCGGGTGGTATTTTTCTAAAACGAGGAACAATATTATGGAGCCCGGTAAAATATCCTGCAATCAGCTTTTCTATATAATAATCAATATTATTAGTGCCACGGCAATTATTTTTTTGCCCGGCATCATTGCCGCTGAAGCCGGGCGGGACGCCTGGCTTGCCCCTCTTTTGTCCACTGTGCCTGGAATCTGTCTGGTGTTAATAATAGCCGCCCTGGGAGAAAGGTTTCCTGGGCAGACCCTGATGCAGTATCTCCAGACAATATTGGGCGCATGGCCGGGAAAAATGGCCGGTCTCCTTTATGTTTTCTTTTTTTTACACACCAATTCAGTTATTATCAGAGAATTTGGCGAGCTGATGGTGGGTATAGTTATGCCCAGAACACCTCTGATTGTTTTTCACGGGATAATGATTTTTCTCTGCGCCTGGGCTATACGCGGGGGACTGGAAGTTCCGGCCAGGATTATAGAGCTTACAGTCCCGCCAACAATTATTGTTTTTATAGTCATGATTTTGCTTACCGCCCAGGAGATGGATTTGAATAACTTGCTGCCAGTTTTGGAAAATGGCCTAAAGCCGGTTATCAGATCATCCCTGGACCCCATTGCCTGGCGTGGGGAGATTATAATATTGGCCATGCTTCTACCCTTTTTGGAGAAGCCCGGTGAGGGAAGGCGCTGTACCAATTGGGCCGTTATTGTCATTGGTATTATTCTTGCAATTGATGCAATGATTAATACTGCTGTACTGGGGACTGCGGTGGCACATTTGACCTTTCCCACCTTCTCTCTGGTAAGAGATGTGAGCGTAGGAGATTTTTTGGAACGCATTGAGTCGGTGCTGGTGGCCGTCTGGGTAATCGGTATGTTTGGAAAGATAACATTGTTTTATTATGTTGCTGTCCTGGGATCGGCCCAGTTATTCAATCTAAGTGATTACCGGCCTGTGGTGCTTCCTATAGGAATTATCCTGGCGGCCCTGTCCATCTACGCGGTTTCCAGCCTATCGGAAATTTCGGGGTATATTGTTGTTGGTTTTCCACCCTTTGCCTATATTTTTGAATACATCATACCCGCAGCATTGCTGGCGCTGGCCTGGGCCATGGGTCTGCGAAGCAGAGAGGGAGAGGAGGCGGCCGGAGGGGGAAAGGCACCCTAGGCCCTACATCCGATTGGGCGGCAGCCCCTTAAAAAATAAAAAGGATTATCCCGGTTTTTCGGAGAATAAAAATGTCGGAGGTGTTAGTATTGTCTATTTTTGATCAAGCCTTGGATTTAGGCAAAGGTATTGCCAATACCGAAGAATACAACCGTATGCAGACGGCTGAAAAGGCCGTCAAGGAAGATCCCGAAGCCTGTAAAGCGGTGAAGGACTTCCAGGATTTACAGCAGTCCTATTACCGTATGCAGATGTCTGGCCAGCAGCTTACCGAGGAGAATCTGAGTGTGCTTAAGGAAGCCGAGGAAGCGACCATGTCCAACCTGCTGGTGAAAAAGTATTATGAATCCAGAATGAAGTTTCATGAAATAGTGGAGAAGGTTAATACCAGGATACAGGAGGGAATTACTGGTATTTGTGCAGATAATAACTGCGGCGGTGGGTGAGCGCCCCGGTAGATCAGGCAGTTTGCCTGTGACAATAGAGCTGAAAAGCGGATACCGATAATAAGGGGTTTTTGGGATGTGTAGGATTCGAATAGCCGGTGTGGTTGGGGAAAGCGTAGTGGATGGCCCCGGCCTCCGCTTTGTTGTTTTTGCCCAGGGATGTACTCACCGGTGCCGGGGCTGCCACAACCCCGAAACCTGGGATCCATGCGGCGGGTACGAGGTTGACGTGAAGCAATTGCTGGTCGACATACGCGGCAACCCTCTGATTAGAGGTGTAACCCTCAGTGGAGGAGATCCTTTTCTGCAGGCTGGACCCTTGGCTGCTCTGGCCTCAGGGGTAAGGCAAATGGGAAAAAATGTGATTACTTACACGGGATATTCCTGGGAGAAATTAATTGATTTGGCGGAAAGAGAAGAGGGAATAAAATCTCTATTACTGAATACCGATATTCTGGTTGACGGTCCTTACATTCAAGAACAGCGGGACTTAAAGCTGGTTTTCCGGGGATCTAAAAACCAGAGGGTGATAGATGTGGGGGGGTCCCTGGGAGCCAATACCGTGGTGGAAATCAACTGGTAGAGTGAAGTTCAGGAAATTTTTTTGAAGGGCTGCCCCCAAGGGTGGCCTTCTGCTTTTTACCAAAATGGCAAAAATCACCGGTGAACTATTAATACCCGCATATCATATCATGGAGTAATAATTATTGCCATTTTGGAAGGAGGTACTGGCGGTGCCGCAGTTTTATACGGTAAGGCCCGGAGATACACTGTCATCCATAGCCAGGCAGACGGGTGCCACAGTTGGAGACCTGTTGGCCTTAAACCAGATTGAAGATCCCAATGTTATTTTTCCAGGGCAGACCCTTTTAGTAAGCGCGGACGGGGTTGACACCGGGCAAGGTGAGCGAAGTATTAACAGCAGGGTTATAGATGGGCTGCTTTATGTCTTGGTGACAAACAGGAGAAGGTACAACAGAGGGGAGCCTGTTAACATAACATTAACCAAAATAAATGTTTCCAGGGTTCCCAGGACTCTGACCTACACCACGGGCCAGAGGTTCGAATTCGAGGCTGTGCGGGCCGATGGCACTGTAGTCTGGAGGTGGTCCCAGGGCCGGGTATTTACCCAGGAGACAGCCAGGATTACTTTACAGCCGGGGGAGTCCCAGGTGTTCACTGCCACCTGGGATCAGCGAAATCTGCAGGGAAATCTTGTTGTTCCCCAGACTATCACCATTCGTGGGTATAACTGGGCCCAGGGGTTAAGGAACAGGTTTGTGGCTACAACTATTGTTATTGCCCGGGGCGCCACCACCCAGCCGCCAACAACTCAGCCACCAACAACCCCGCCGCCCACAGGCTGCCGGCCGGGGGTTAATTTACTGGAGAATAGCGGCTTTGAGGTTTGGCCCAATCCCAATTTCGCACCGCCGGACTGGACAGGAGAAAATGTATCCAGGCAGGAATTGATACGTCATTCCGGCAGGTATGCAGCCAGGCTGGGAACCAACCCCGGCCGGAATGCAAGGCTATCCCAGACAATAGCGGCCGTGGGGAACAGGATTTATCGTGTGGCCTACTGGTTAAGAGAAGTACCCCAGGTTCCGCCCGGCAGCAATTTTAGGCTGAGTGTCAGGATTTTCTTCTATAATGCCGCCGGCCAGTTAATCAGCACTGCAGACCCGGAATATAATCAGGCTGCTGTTCCTGAGAGTTTCTTTCAGTTCAGCTTTACCACCGGTTTAGCTCCGGCGGGAACCCGCCGACTGGAACTGCGCTTCATTTTCAATCCGGGTACCGGCAATAATAGCGTCGTTGTCGTAGATGACGTTTTTCTGGAGTGTATCAGGTAGTGGTCGTCGGTGGTCAGTCGTCAGACTTCGGTCATAGAAGGCATTGGACTTTTGTCCAATGCCGATTTAATTTGACAGGTAAATTTCCTTAAAACTGAAGACTGACGTCCGACGACCGGCGTCTATTAATGGCATGACCCGCAGTTGTTGGAGGTGCATCCGCCACACCCGCCGCCTCCGCCGCCTGATGATCCGGCATAACCTTCTTTATCCGAACCCCTGGAGGCAAAGCCGCTCATTACCCGACCTGGTCCTGTGGCGCCGCATTTGGGGCAGGCTAGTTTTTCCCCGTTTTCACCCATGCTGCACAGCTTATCAAACCTCTGGCCACAGGAGGCGCATTTAAATTCATATATAGGCATTTTACCCTCCCGTAAATGTAATATGATTTTCTCAATTAAGATTAAGCATTTTCTGTTTTAAAGTCAATAGAAGCGGCTTATTGTTACATTTTGTCCTGCATATTTCCCATTAAGGAGGATTTAAGATGTTCTGGGGGGAATTAATAATTAACAGTTTTGTAAAGGGGTAAAAGGTTATGAAATTAAGATTTTTGGGTGCTGCGGGCACAGTAACCGGATCAAGTTTTCTTATAGAAACCGGTTTCGTAAGGGTAATGGTTGACTGCGGAATGTTTCAGGGCACCAGACTGCTCCGGGAGCGTAACTATCAAAAGTTTCCGGTGGAACCGGGGTCTGTGGATTACCTTCTGCTGACCCATGCTCATATTGATCACAGCGGGCTTATTCCCAAGTTCGTTAAGCATGGCTTTAACGGCAAGATTTACGCCACATCGGCCACCGTGGACCTTTGCGCCGTGATGCTTCCGGATAGCGGTTACATCCAGGAAATGGAGGTTGAGAGACAAAACCGTAAGAATACAAGGGCTGGAAGGCCGCTACTGGCTCCCATCTACAATGTCGATGAGGCCAGGGAAAGTCTCCGCAAGTTCAATAAGGTTTCTTACGGGGAGATATTAAATCTTACTCCCGAAATAAAAGTTCGTTTCATAAATGCCGGGCATATACTGGGGTCCGCCATACTGGAAATATGGGTCCGGGAGGGAACTGAACAGACCAAGTTGCTGTTTACCGGGGATCTGGGAAGTCGTGGTAAACCGTACATTGAGGATCCTTCCATGGTGGCCGAAGCCGACTATGTGATCATGGAGTCGACGTACGGCGCCCGCATACACGAGGACGCGGACAACAGATTGGAGTTATTTCATGATATAATTTGGGAAACATATCGTAAAGGCGGCAATTTGATTATACCTGCCTTTGCCGTGGAGAGAACGCAGGATCTTTTGTATGATATTAATATGCTTGTAACCGACGGGCGCTTTCCACCTGTGGACGTATACATTGACAGCCCAATGGCAATTGCCGCCACCGAAGTGTTCAAGCAGCACCAGGAATGCTTTGACGACCAGACCAAGCTTATTATGTGCGGCAGCCATAATCCCTTTGAGATGCCAAACCTTAAATATTCCAGGACCATGGAAGAGTCAGTGACTCTGAACAGTATAAAAGGAGGGGCAGTAATTCTTTCAGCCAGCGGTATGTGTGACGCGGGCAGGATTAAGCACCATCTCAGGCACAATCTATGGAGGCCTGAGAGTACCGTTCTTTTTGTGGGGTACCAGGCACCCGGAACAAAGGGCAGGCAGATAGTGGACGGGGCGGACTTTGTCAGGATTCACGGTGAGGATGTCAAGGTCAGGGCTGAAATAAAGGAGATTGATGGATATTCCTCCCATGCCGACCAGAAGGCTTTGCTGGATTGGCTGGCATATTTTAACACAGTGCCCAGGAAGGTTTTCCTGGTCCACGGGGAGCCAAATTCGGCGGCAACCCTGGCCGGACTCATAAAGGAGAAGTTTGGGTTTGATCCTGTGGTGCCGCAGTGGCTGGATGTACATGAAATTACACCGGGAATAGTTTTTAGCGAGGATCAGGTCCTCAAGGCCCATGCGGCAGTGGCCGCCAAGCTTCAGCAATTGCTGGAGGCGGGAGGCGGTCAGGATAATTATGCCACTATAATGAGACAGCTAAACGACCTGAACGGGCTCATCGAAAAAAAGCTCAGTGAAAAAGAGGCGGGATGAAAAAAGCTATAAGCAATAACTATAAGCGCTGGACGATCTTAACCATAGTATGTGGAGGGATAGGGAGCATTGTCTGGTTATAGTATCAAGTCGGCTGGAGATTTAAAATACATATCTTTCGATATTTTCAGCGATACAGGCCTGGTAAGGCATGCCTTCACGACCCGGTTGGGCGGGGTAAGCCAGGGCCCGTTCCGATTTTTGAATCTTGGCGCCCATGTGGGGGATCAACGGGAGGCCGTGCTGGAAAACAGGTCCGGAATCTGCTCGGCTCTGGGCTATTGCCTTGAAGACATGGTGGCCGGGCAGCAGGTGCACGGTAAACGGGTCCATGTGGTTACCAGTAAAGACCGGGGCAGGGGGGCCGCTGACCAGGTATCGGCTATTCCGGAAACCGACGCACTGATCACCAATGTTCCCGGAATTTTACTTTCAAGCTATTATGCCGACTGTGTACCGGTAATGATACTGGACCCGGTAAAAAAGGCCATCGGCCTGGCGCATGCAGGCTGGAAGGGTACTGCCATGCGTATAGGCTCCATTGCGCTAATGGCCATGTCTGAGGCCTTTGGTACCGACCCGGGCCAGTGTTTGGCAGCCATTGCCCCTTCCATAGGAGGCTGCTGTTATGAAATCGACCGGACTGTGGTGGATTCCTTTGACAACTATGGTTTTAACCCCGGCCCTTTTATAACACAGGCTGAGGGAAGCCATTGGAGGCTGGATCTTCGTGAGGCCAACAGGCAAACCCTGGTAGAATTCGGAGTAAAGCCTGAAAATATTACGGTAACCGGCGTATGTACATCCTGCAGCCCGGAATTATTTTTCTCGTACCGGAAGTCGGCAACATGCGGCAGGATGGGGTCATTGATGGCTCTATTATAATGACGTAGAATATACCGGTCGACTTACTGTTTCTCCGGGTATATTACTAATGGCCGTGGCAGCGGGAGGGTATTATTTGTACAAGATACTTGCGGTGGATGACGAGCAGAACATACTGGAACTTATACGATACAACCTGGAAAAGGATGGCTATCTGGTTCTGACGGCATCAGACGGAGAAAAGGCACTGGCTCTGGCCCAAAGGGAAAAGCCCGACCTTATATTGCTGGACGTCATGCTTCCCAACCTGGACGGACTTGCTATGTGTCGAGTTCTGCGGCAGAATGAAGCAACGCGAAAAATACCAATTATAATGATCAGTGCCAGGGGTGAAGAGTTGGACAAGGTGTTGGGCCTGGAGATGGGTGCTGATGACTATGTTACCAAACCCTTCAGCAATAGGGAGTTGCTGGCCCGGATTAAGGCAAGGCTGCGCAGCAAGGAAGAAAGCGGGCTGGTAGAGAAAAAGGAAGGGGAGATAATAGTACACGGTGATCTGGTTATAGACCAGAACAGATTTCTGGTCACAGTGAACGGAGTCCGCCAGGACTTGACCCCCAAGGAATTTGAATTGCTTCGCTTTCTTGCGGCCGAGCCGGGAATTGTATTTTCAAGGGAATATCTGCTGGAAAAAATATGGGGCTATGACTACACGGGTGATTCCAGGACTGTTGACGTACATGTGCGGCATATAAGGCAAAAATTTGAGCAGATACCGGGGAGTCTGCTATATATTGAGACGGTCAGGGGAGTTGGTTATCGCTTCAGTGAACCCGGTTAATGCAATTTTAACAAAAGCCTAACGGCTCTCTAATATTTTTTTGTTTAATATGACTTGGTAAAGTCTAAAAATATTTGGGAGGAGAACCAGGTGGGCGGCAATAAAATAGAGGTGGAATCTTTAAACCTTTTTTATAAAGAATTCCAGGCCTTAGAAAATGTTACCATAAATATAAAGGAGAACCACATAACCGCTCTCATTGGTCCCTCGGGCTGCGGCAAGTCAACTTTTCTAAGAACCCTGAACAGGATGAATGACCTATACGAGGGTGTGAGAGTAGAAGGTAAGGTTTTAATAGACGGTCAGGATATTTATCAGCCGGGAAATGATGTGGTGGCACTGCGCAAAAGGGTGGGCATGGTGTTCCAGAGACCCAACCCCTTTCCCATGACGGTATATGACAATGTTGCATATGGCCCCCGCATACATGGCATAAAGAACAAAAAGAAACTGGATGATATAGTTGAAATCAGCCTCCGGAAGTCTGCACTCTGGGAAGAGGTTCGGGACAGGCTTTTCAAGCCGGCTCTGGGGCTTTCCGGCGGACAGCAGCAGAGATTATGCATCGCACGCCTTCTGGCCGTTGAGCCCGAAATTGTACTTATGGATGAGCCAAGCTCGGACCTGGACCCCATCTCCACATTAAAAATTGAGGAATTGATCCAGGTGCTAAAACAAGATTACTCCATTGTAATAGTAACCCACAACATGCAGCAGGCTGCCAGGGTATCAGATATCACCGCCTTTTTTCTTAACGGTGAACTTATAGAATACTATAATACAGAGGAGATATTCACCCGACCAGGGGACAGAAGAACTGAGGACTATATTACCGGAAGGTTTGGATAAATCCATGCGATCTTAAACTAATTAGTAAAGAACTAATTATCTCGGTGAGACAGTGTAATCAGAAAAAATGTATTTTAGTATACAAATTCATCTGAAGATGTAACATGTCATTGAAATTTAATTATTCTTTAAGAGCCTGTGCTATAAAAAAATCTGTTATTTTTTAAAAAAACACCCTGCTCGGGGTGTTTTTTCGCAGGAGATAGCAGTAAGGCGGCGAATAAAACAAGTTGACTATATATTCGGGAGTGTTATATTTTATGGACATCGGGTGTGGGCAATGAGTGAAAATAGAACCCGGCCCGGGAAAAAAGGTCGGATTAGATTTTCGGCGGCCAATGCTGCTTTGCTGGTGGCCGGGTGCTTTTTACTATATATTTTGGCGGTTCAGGTATGGCATTTTGCCACAACAACCCTGGTTAAAACAGGGGTTTTTACTGCGGGAGAGCTTAAAGAGCTTTATAGTGCCGAAGGGGTATTAATAAGGAATGAAACGGTTATCGCCTCTCCGGCCGATGGCGAGCTTTTGCTGCTGCTCAAACCCGGTGAAAGGGTAAAGGCCGGTGATAATATTGCCGAAGTGAGAACTATTGGTGAGAACAATGGAGTTGGGGTCAGGTCCGCCCTCATCAGGGCCACCGCCACCGGGGTGATAAGCCTTGCGGTGGACGGGCTGGAGGGTGTATTGAATCCGGTTCAAACGGATATCCTGGAGGTTGTGAAATTAAACGAGGTAAAAACAAAGGGGCGGTACGCCACCGGGGAAAGCCGGAATATAAAATGCAGCAAGGGACAGGCTGTACTGAAAATTGTTGATAATCTTTCGCCGCTGACCATAGCACTTCAGGCGTCCGGGGCTTTTCCCGCCGGGGGCATGAAGAAGGATGATATTATAACTTTATTGTGGGAAAACCGGAAGTTAACCGGTCGGATCACAGAGAATCCTGTGGGAGGCAGTTCGGCGGGGCAGCGTCTGATTATACGGTTGTATAATTATCCTGCAGATCTGATGAACATCAGGAGATCTTCCTTTGAACTGGTGGGAGGAAAGCTCTCAGGTTGTATAGTTGCGGTAAATTCACTGACAAAAAAGGGAGGCCAGGAGGGCCTTTACATAATGAGTAAACAAAATATTCTATGGGTTCCGGTAAAGGTTGAGGGGACAGTCAATGACAGTGCTGCAGTGTCGGGGGAACAAATAGTTCCCGGCGGTCGCTACGTGTTAAATCCCCACTGGCTGTTAACCGGCAATTAGGTGGAATTTTATGGACAGATCAGATATAAGGGATAACATTATCAGACTTCGCCGGGAAGTATACATGACTGCTGCCAATGTGGGACGAAGTCCTTCCGGGATAAAGATCGTGGCCGTAACCAAAAATGTCCCGGTGGAGGCAATATTGATTGCCCTGGAGGAAGGAGTCACTGACCTGGGGGAGAACCGGGTACAGGAGTTGCTGGCCAAGGAACCCATTATAAGTAGGGAAGTTAACTGGCATCTAATAGGGCACCTTCAAACTAATAAAGTAAAAACGGTGGTGGGTAAAACAAAACTGATTCATTCCCTGGACTCGTGGCGCCTGGCTTTAGAAATACACAGGAGGTCAGCCGACCTGGGGATTGTATCCGGGGTTTTGGTTCAGGTAAATGTTTCTGGTGAAAAGTCAAAATATGGGCTTAGTCCGGCGGAAGTTCCGGATTTTATAGCGGATGCTTCTGATTTGGGGGGGATCGCCATCAGGGGATTGATGACAGTTGCCCCTGTGGTGGATGACCCCGAGGAGGTAAGGCCGGTGTTCAGGGATTTACGGGGACTGTTTGAGGGTATAAGGCAGACCGTCCCCGGTGTAACTATGGAGTATCTTTCCATGGGGATGACCGGCGACTACCGGGTGGCGGTGGAAGAAGGAGCCAATATTTTGCGGGTGGGGACAGGCATTTTTGGTGGCAGGGCGGTTTTTCAGGCTGCTGATTGAGGAAGGAGGAAGATTGATTTTGTCAAGAAAGCTGATGGACAGGGTTCTGGGTATAATAGGTTTTGAAGAAGATAATCTGGACGATGATGAAAAAACTCGTGATAACAGGCTTCGGGAGGAAGATGATTCATTTTCGGCCAGTAAGCGTAAGGGGCAAGTGCTAAACCTCCACGCCCAGCGACAGATGAAAGTGGTGGTGTCTGAGCCCAGAGCTTTTGAGGATGTTCAGGGCCTGGCTGAGAATCTTAAAAACCGCAGGCCGGTAATTATAAATCTGGAAAAGGCGGACACAGAGCTGGCCAAGAGGGTAATCGACTTTATCAGCGGTGCCACCTATGCCCTTAATGGAACCTTGCAAAAAGTGGGCAGCGGTATATTCCTGGTGGTGCCCAGCAACATGGATATTTCCAGTGAACTGGGAGATCAGCTGAAGGAGCGGGGCCTTTTTTCCTGGATGAAATAGTTTTTGCGGAACATTCCCGCAATGATCGGAGATGAATTTTTTATGCCCCTGACGGGTTTAAAGATTGGCTTTCTGGGCGGTGGGGCCATGGCCGGGGCAATTCTTACCGGGCTTGCCGGCAGTGGTAAAGTTGCCTTCGGAAATATGTATGTTTCGGATGTAAATAAGGAAAGACTGGAACATTTAAAATACTCGCTGAATGTAAATATAGTTACCGACAACAAAGAGCTGGCGGCTACGGCGGATATTCTCATGATTGCTTTGAAGCCAGGGGTTGCCCTGCCGGTGGTTCGGGACATTGCTGGAGTATTAAGGCCGGGCCAACTGCTTATATCCATTGCTGCAGGGCTAACAACCGGACTTTTGGAGTCAGCCGCCGGTGAAAAAGTGGCGGTAATTCGTGTAATGCCCAATACACCAGCCCTTGTGGGGGAGAGCGCCAGTGCTGTCTGCCGGGGTTCCGGCGCCGGGCAGGAAGATATTGATAAAGCCCTGGCTATTTTTAACGCGGTGGGCAGGGCCATGGAGGTTCCCGAGTCAATGATGGATGCCGTGACTGGTTTAAGCGGAAGCGGCCCGGCGTACATGTTCGTTATGCTGGAGGCTCTGGCTGACGCCGGGGTAAGAATGGGGCTTCCCAGAGAAGTGGCCACCCTCCTGGGAGCGCAGACAATGCTGGGGTCGGCCAGAATGCTCTTGGAGACCGGCCGCCATGCGGGCAGTCTCAAAGACATGGTGACCACTCCCGGTGGAACAACCATTGAGGGTCTTTATTCTCTGGAGAGGGATGGCTTTAGGGGTGCCCTGATGAGGGCTGTAGAGGCGGCCGCCAGTAAATCACGGGAGATTTCGGGCGGTAAAAAATAGGAGTGTGGTAGCTATGGGTTTTCTGATTACTCTAATTGATATTGCTTTTGAGGTATACATGGCGCTGATGTTCGGCAGGATTCTGCTTTCCTGGATTAAGCATAATCCGCATCTGCCGGTGATCAAGTTTGTTTATGAAATAACCGAGCCGGTGCTTGCATTTTTCAGAAGAATTATTCCCCCACTGGGTGTTGTTGATATTTCGCCTATCGCGGCCTTTCTGGTTATGGGCCTGCTGAAAAATCTAATCATAAATGTTTTGGTGAGATTCTGAGGTGAAAAACAGGTTTGGACAGAGAGCGCTTTACGGCTTCCGGCAGGGGAGAGGAAAAAATAATCCTGGCCAGGGCGGCGGACATAGCCGGAGCGGTATTAAAGAATCATCAAGCTTATTTTACTGATTTTTATGACCCGTATCATGCCGGTCTGGTCATTTCGGCCCTAAAATACACCCAAGGGCTGAATCACAGGGCTGACGGCGGATATCCAGGCGCCGAGAGGAAAAGGTTGCTGATTTGCCCGGAGTACATAAATCCGGAAGATGAGGACAGCGGGCTGTCTTTTTTATCCTTTACAGTCCCTTTCCACGGCTCGCGGCCGGGGCACAGGGACTTTTTGGGATCCCTGGCCGGACTGGGATTAAAGAGGGAAAAACTGGGGGATATTCTCGTCAATGACGATGGGGCTCACGGGATAGTGGCCAGAGAAGTGGCGCCATATATACAGTCCAACCTTGTCAGGGTGGGAAGGTGGGATGTATCAGTTCAGGAGATCCCGGCAGGCCTTCTCAGGATACCCCCGGAGAAGGTGAAAACCGTTAACACCACCGTCTCCTCCCTCAGACTGGACTCCGTTTCAGCCGCAGGGTTCGGTGTATCCAGGTCAAAAATGGCTGAGTATATAACCTCGGAAAGGGTAAATCTCAACTGGCAGATTAAAAACTCACCTTCCCAGGCCATCAGACAAGGAGACATTATTTCCATAAGAGGCAGGGGAAGGGTGGAGGTGGCAGAAATCAAGGGCACCTCCCGGGGGGGAAGAATATTCATTGCTCTGAAGCGATTTTATTAGATCAGCTATAAGCCCTGGGGTGTTCAGGCTTATGGCTTACAGCTTAAACGGTGGTGTTTTAATGCTTGATCTCCGGGAAGAAAAAGGCGGTGTCACATTCAGGGTGAAGGTTCAGCCCAGGGCTTCACGCAACCAGTTGGCAGGTGTAATGGACGGCGCCCTGAGGGTGAGGATTACTGCGCCGCCTGTGGATGGAGAGGCCAACGAGGCCTGTTTGAGGTTTCTGGCGGGACTTCTGGGGGTTCCTTTCAAAACATTGGAACTGGTGTCCGGGCATACTGGTCGCAATAAAACTGTCAGGGTAGCCGGTCTGACTGCTCCTGACATAATGAGAATTATAAATTATCTGTGAAAAGTTGACGGTTAAAGGTGTTTTTAATATAATACATTATGTTATAAACTGATACAAAAAACCTATGATCGGGAAGAGTAGGAAAAGAAGGAACTTTTAAGAGAGCCCGGGCTGGTGCGAAACGGGCAAGCCCTTTTCCCAAAATCACCCGGGAGGCGTCCTCTGAAGGCGATGGTTTCGCCTGTAGGAAGGGCCGGGCAGCCAGACGTTAATGGCAAAGAGTGAACGGAACAATTTTTTGTTTCGCTTCAATTGGGTGGTACCACGGGCATATTCAACCCGTCCCTTTAGAGGGGCGGGTTTTGTTTTTTTTAAAATATTATTTGCACAGTGCATATATGGGAGGTTTTTTTTATGGATTACGGTCAAACACTGAATTTGCCTAAAACTGATTTTCCCATGAGGGCCAATCTGCCTGAAAGGGAGCCTGAGATGTTGAATTTTTGGGCCGGGATGGATATTTACGGTAAGGTTTGCCAAAAAAATGCCGGAAGGCCAAAATTTATTCTTCATGACGGGCCGCCCTACGCCAATGGCCACATTCACCTGGGACACACACTGAACAAGGTGCTAAAGGACATTATTGTGAAGTATCACTCCATGACAGGCTATGATTCTCCCTATGTGCCCGGCTGGGATACCCACGGGCTGCCCATTGAGCAGCAGGCCATAAAGGCCCTGGGGATCAACCGGCATGCCGTTCATCCGGTGGAATTCAGGAAAAAATGCAAGGAATACGCACTGAAATTTGTGGATATCCAGAGGGAAGAATTCAAGAGGCTGGGTGTCAGGGGGGACTGGGATAAACCCTATATAACACTAATGCCGCACTTTGAGGCCGTCCAGATCGGGGTTTTCGGTGAGATGGCCGAGAGGGGCTATATTTATAAGGGGCTGAAGCCTGTATACTGGTGCTCCACCTGTGAAACAGCCCTGGCCGAGGCCGAGGTGGAGTATGGTGAAAAGCACTCCCCCTCAATATATGTGAGCTTCCCGGTGAGCAAGGGCAATGGGGTAATACCCGAGGAAAATACCTATCTGGTGATATGGACCACAACTCCCTGGACATTGGTAGCCAACGTGGCCATCTGTCTGCATCCGGAATTTGATTATGTGCTGGCAGGGCTGGGTAGCGACAGATATGTGGTGGCCAGGGAACTGCTGTCTTCATTTATGGAGGCCACAGGACTTTCCGGCGCTGAGATTATAAAAGAAATGAAGGGACGGGAGCTGGAGGGGGTATTGTGCCGACATCCCTTTGTAGACCGGCAGTCCCTGGTGATTTTAGGGGAACACGTAACTCTGGAGGCTGGAACCGGCTGTGTACACACCGCTCCGGGACACGGCCACGAGGATTTTATAGCCAGCCGGCAATATAAGCTGCCGGTGATTTCACCGGTTAACGGCAGGGGTGTATTTACCGACGAGGCCGGGGAGTTCGCCGGGCAGCACTATAATGAGGCCAACAAGGGCATTATGGAAAAAATGAAGGAGGATGGCCACCTGCTGGCCAAGGGCACGGTGCAGCACCAGTACCCACACTGCTGGCGTTGTAAAAAGCCGCTGTTTTTCAGGGCAACCGAACAGTGGTTTGCCTCCATTGAGGGCTTTCGACAACAGGCTCTGGACGCCATCAGGAATGTCCGGTGGATACCGGCCTGGGGAGAAGAACGCATTCACAATATGGTGGCCAACCGTGGAGACTGGTGTATTTCCAGGCAGCGCACCTGGGGGGTGCCCATACCTATATTCTACTGTGGAGGCTGCGGTAAGGAGATAATAAATGGCAGTACCATTTCTCACCTGCAGGGTTTGTTCAGGGAGTACGGATCGGATGTCTGGTTTGCCCGGGAGGCTGCCGATCTCGTGCCTCCGGGGTTTAAGTGCCCTCACTGCCAGTCGGGGAGCTTTACCAAGGAATCGGATATAATGGATGTGTGGTTTGACAGTGGAAGCAGTCATCTGGGGGTTCTGGAGCAGCCGGATATCTGGCCTCAGCTGAGGTGGCCTGCTGACCTCTATCTGGAGGGAAGCGATCAGCACAGGGGCTGGTTTAACAGCTCCCTTTCCACCTCTGTGGCCGTCAGGGGGGAGGCGCCATACAGGGCTGTACTAACCCATGGCTTTGTGGTGGATGAACAGGGCCGAAAAATGAGTAAGTCTCTGGGCAACGTGGTGGACCCCCTGAAGGTGATATCCCAGATGGGCGCCGATATACTGAGGCTCTGGGTAAGCAGTGCCGATTATCGCAGTGACCTGGCTGTTTCACCCAACATTCTCAAACAGATGACCGAGTCATACCGTAAAATAAGAAATACCTGCCGCTTTCTGATGGGTAATCTTTTTGATTTTGATCCTGCAAACGTAGTTGAATACAGGGAGCTTTTGGAGATTGACCGCTGGGCGCTTGCAAAGCTGCAGAAAACTGTAGCCCGGGTTCTGAGCGCATATAGGGATTATGAATTTCATGTGGTATATCATGCAGTCCACAATTTCTGCACCGTGGACATGAGCGCCCTTTATCTGGATATAATTAAAGACCGCCTGTATACAGCGGCCCCCCAATCCCGGGCCAGGAGATCTGCCCAGACCGTAATGTACGAGGTGCTTAACGCTCTTGTCAGGCTGCTGGCGCCGGTTCTAACCTTTACCAGCGAAGAAATCTGGCGCTATGTCCCCAGGGGGGGGAATACGCCGGAAAGCGTTCAGCTCTGCGATATGCCAACAGTCAAAGAGGAGTATAACGATCCAGAGCTGGAGAAAAAGTGGGATCGACTTCTGGCTGTCAGGGCGGTGGTGACCAGGGCACTTGAGACCGCCCGGAAGGATAAGATTATTGGCAATTCCCTGGAGGCGGTAACCCGGCTGTATGCATCGGGAGATACCTATGATTTGCTGACCTCCATGGAAAAAGAACTGGCCACGGTATTTATCGTGTCCGGTGTGGATCTCAGCCAGAGCAAGCCCCCGGAAGAAGCGTTTTCCGATGAAGGTGTCCCCGGCTTCGGTGTAACCGTGGCCAGGGCCCAGGGCGCTAAATGCGAGCGCTGCTGGAACTACCACACCGAAGTGGGCAATGACAGCCTTCACTCCACACTTTGCCCCCGTTGCGCCGAAGTTGTAAGGTCGATGTAAATAATTTAAATGCCCCCGGGTTAAGGACGGGGGCATTTAAATTGCTATAAAGCTGTAAGCTATAAGCTTTAATAAAAAAACAAAGGAGTAGTCTTAAAGCTTACCGCTTATAGCTCAAATCTTCTTACTTTTTTTCAGCCGGCTGGAAAGGATGCCTCCCACCCTTCCGGATTCCACCCCGTTTAATTCACCCCAGCCTCCCCGGTTGATTTTGTCCAGCAATCCAAGTTCCTCCGCAATTTCCAACTTCAACCTCTCCAGCATAATTTCTTCATCTGTTTTTTCTTTTTTTCTGGAAGTCAAAGGATCACCCTTTCAGTTTATGCTGACAGTAGTATTCCCCCACTTTGACACTTCATTACTTTGCAAAGAAAAACCGCCGTCCCTGCCATCAAGGGCATGAACGGCGGTTTACTGATCAGTTTTTTTATGATTCATCAGGAGAAACTACTTTGACAAGAACCTTGGTTTCGCCTATCACCTCGACATAGACACCCAGCTCGAAGTCTATTTTAATCTTGCCTTCCTTGGTAATGGCTGTTTCCTGGGCGTAGGGAGGCTTAATGACAGTGGCCTTGGCGTCCGTGATGGACAGTATTTGCACATCATATTCGCTGACCGGGATAACCTCCTCAAAATGAATGGCCTGCCTGATCAAATCTGTAGATTTACCCCCGTTGAACGCATACCAAAGGTGTGCCTCAAAAATGCCGTTAACCCTGACCCCGATTTTCTCGCCTTCGGTCTCTATTTCCGGCTCCTTCAGGCGCATCTGGGTGATGGATGTGCCCAGTATCTGGGTGGGTACATTTTCATCAGCGGCGGCAAACTGCTGACTGTAGCGGAAAAACTTTTTAGCCGTTCCGCAAACGGCCTTGGTAATAATTTCCCTGTAACCTTTTTTGGAGTATACCTGGAAATTTTTTTCTAGACTGACTGATTCGCTCACTTTTTATTTCCCTCCTTAGAAATAGGTAAGAAAAAAACCTAATAAAGTTAGTTATAGCCACGGGTGTTTTGCGTGTGTGTTTATTTGTAGAAATACTCCGGTTCACAATATATTATGAATTCTAATCATCAAGTGTGACCATTTGACAGGACAGTTAAAAGAAGGAATCAAAATAAAAAAGGACAATTTTATCAAGCATCAAATTTACAAAATAGGTCTGGTGTTTATGAATCTTTGAACACAGTACCCGGAAAGGCGATGATTATGGAATCTGCAGTAAAATATGGAATATTGGTAAAGTATATGGAAAATATGGGAAGCGCAATGGTTGCCTTCTCCGGAGGCGTGGATAGCTCTCTTATACTGGCGGCCGCCCTGGATGCTCTGGGTAGAGAAAATGTACTGGCGGTAACAGCAGATTCGGTGATCCATCCCGCTGTGGAGCTGGAAGAGGCCAGGAAGATAGCTGAATATCTGGGCAGCCGCTGGCAGGGAGTTCAATCCACCGAGATGGATGATTCTAAATTTGTGGCTAATTCCCCTGATAGATGCTATTACTGTAAAAAGGGCTTGCTTGCCATGCTGGCTGAGCTGGCAGAAAAAAATAAGCTCCAGTGTATTGTGGAGGGGAGCAACAAAGATGATTTAAAGGATATCAGGCCTGGTTTTCGTGCCGTTCGGGAGGCCCTGGTTTTAAGCCCCCTTTTAGAAGTGGGGATGTCCAAGGCTGACGTCAGGGATGCTGCCAGGGCCAGGGGAATTCCTAACTGGAACAGACCTTCCGACGCCTGCCTGTGTTCCAGGGTGCCTTACGGTGTTGCTATAACCCCCTATCTGCTAAACCGGATATTTCAGGCCGAGGTGGTGGTGAGGGGACTGGGGGTGGGGACCGTAAGGGTGAGGGACCACGGTGATATAGCACGACTGGAGGTACCGGCCCAAGAAATAGACCGGATCTGTAGGGAGGAAAACAGAGATATCATAGCAAAAAGCTTTACCCGCCTGGGATACAGGTATGTTGCCGTGGATATCACAGGCTAC
>Ga0209347_1002957_pt1 | contig 21027 bp, 20 predicted proteins | sample AutmiccommuBRH23_FD_187382 | JGI IMG/M metagenome (GOLD analysis project Ga0209347, IMG submission 187382) | Deep subsurface microbial communities from Mt. Terri, Switzerland - Autotrophic microbial communities BRH/23 (SPAdes) (version 2) | ecosystem: Environmental > Aquatic > Deep subsurface >...
GACGCCGGTTCCGACGTCGGCCAGCGCCCAGGCGGCCAGGGCCGCCGGGGCGGAGAGGTACAGGTAGCCGGTGACGAGCAGCAGCATTGTCGAGAGCGCGTAGGTACGGGGATGGCGCCGCGCCAGCCGGAAGGCGGCGGCGCCCACAACGCGTCGCAGACGCCGGCGCAGGGCGCGCATGCGGGCGGAAGGGTGGCGCAGGAGGGCGGCGGATGGGGCCATTGTCGCGGAGTTCCGTTTGGGTACGGCTCCCAAACTACCCGCCCCGCGAGGGGCGGCCGCGACCGCCTTCACATCCTGGGCTCGAGGCACCGGTCAGGTGCCCACAACCGGACACCGATCACGGTTTCTGGCTCCTCGCGGCCGGGCCCCGGGGTCAGGCGCGCGCGCCAAGAGGGTCGGCGGGGTCTACGCCCTGCTTGAAGGGCAGTCGCCGATCATGGTTGGTGACCTGATACACGCGCCCGATCCAGTTGTTGATCACCGCCTCGGCGGTGTCGTGCCAGGAGTTGTCGAGGGCGGGCACCAGCCAGCGCTCGGGTAGCTCCGGGGGACGCTCGCCCCGGGTCAGGGCCGCGCGCACCTGATTCCGGTGTTCGTCCAGGATCGCCTGACACTGCAGACCGAAGTAGTTTTCCGGGAACGGCGGGTAATCGTCGCGCTGACCGTTGATGAACCGGTTCACCTCCCGCTTGTACTCCTTCAGCAGGCTGATGGTGTCGTACTCGGGATGACCCTGGAAGAACACGATACGGAAGCGGTCCTCACTCACCGCCAGGTGCACGCCGGCCTCGGCGCTCTCGGCGAGCACCTGCAGCCCGGCGCTCTCGAACTGCTCCCGCGACACGTCGTTGAAACGCGAGTGAGGTACGTCGAAGCGGGTGTTGACCCCGAGCACCAACGGGTGCTTGCGCTCCACTACGCGGTGGGGGAACACGCCCCAGCGCTTGAACCCCAGATTACGGCGCTTGCGTGCGTAGCGAAACTCCATCACCGCGTGGGTGGCCAGGCAGGAGCACAGGGTGGAGGTCACGTTCGCATAGGCCCAGTCGATCACCTCGATCAGCGGCTTCCAGAACGGCTGCTCCGAGAGCTCAGGGCCGATCACGTTGGCCCCGGTGATGATGAGCGCGTCCAGGCCGTCGCGCTGCAGGGTCTCGAACGTGTCGTAATAGCGCTCGATATGGCGCGCCGCCTCCGGCCCGCGCGCCAGCTCCTTGAGCGTGAAGGGATGCATGTAGAACTGCGCGATCTGGTTGCTCTCGCCGACCAGGCGGAAGAACTGCCGCTCGGTGGCCGACAGTGCCGTGTCGGGCATCATGTTGAGCAGGCCGATGTGGAGCTCGCGGATGTCCTGGTGCAGGGCGGCCTCGCCGGGGACGATGGTCTCGCCCTCCTGACGGAGGCGCTCGAAGGCCGGCAACTTGGAATTGGCAACCAGCGGCATGGCGGTGGAGCCCCTCTCAGGCCGCCGGGCGCACGAGCGCGGCTTCGATCAGCGTCAGGAACTCCGCTTCGTTCTGCACCCGCGAAAGCTCGTCCGTCGTGATCGTGTAGCCGAAAGTGTCGGCGATGCGCTGGTAGCGCGGAATGCGTGAGTAGAACAGCCGCGGGAAAACCCAGCGTACGAACTCGTCCGGGTCGATCATGGCCACATAGGGCAGCTCGCGCTCGCCGAGATAGGTGGCGAGCTGCTCGTCCAGGAACTGCTCGCGGTAGTACAGCGGCTTAGGGTCCTGCTCGGCCCGGCGGATGAGTTCCTGCTCGTCGTGATCGCTCGCCTTGATGTACACGATGAGGGTGTGACGATCGAGAGCGCGGATCACCTCCCCATCGTCCAGCTCACAGATGCTGCCGCCGGCGTCGTTGACGAAATGCTTGTAGCCGTAGATGTCCTGGGCCTTGCGGATGAACTCCGGGACGTCGCCCATGGCCGCCACTTCGGCGTCGTGGTGAAGGGCCTGGCGGCGCTTGAATTCCTGGAGCCCAAGGCCGCCCAGCTCGGGATTGCCGAGCTTGCCGAGGAAACTCGATACCGGTTGCAGGTTGTCGACGTTGAGATTGTTGACGATGTAAATGGAGTCGTTGCGCAGCAGCTCACGCAGAAACGGCAGCTGCATGGCCTGCTGCTTGATGTTGTCCAGGATCGGTTCGTCCAGGTAGCGGGTCCCGATGCGGTAATCGCCGGAGAAATGAAACCAGTCGCGCTTGCGCAGCATGCAGGCGAGCCGGGTCTTGCCCACCCCGGACATCCCCAGCAGGGTGATGGACTTGTGCTCCCAGGCACGGAACTCGTCGACCGACAGCTTCACGTGGGCAGGCTCCAGGGCGTGACCACGCCATTTTATGGCATTGCCGCTGCTTTGTCAGATGGAGGGCTGTGGCAGGGACGTGGTTGGCCCGCCTTTCAGCGGAAGCGCTCCAGCCCCGGCGCGTCCACGTCCTGCTTCGGCAGTTGGAACATCTCCGGCAGGGCGTCCAGCTTCGGCATTCCCCGAACTATCTGCACCCGGCCCTCGGCGTTCTTGAACAGGATGGCCGGCGTACCGTTGATGCCCAGCTTCCCCATCAGTGCCGTATTGTCGCGTACCGTCTGCAGGGTGCTGTCGTTCGGTGAGGCAGCGGCCTCGATGCCGCCGTGATCGAACGCCTCCTGGTGACTGGCCAGGGCGGCCGCCGGGTCATCGGCATCGAGGATGGCGGCAACCTTTGCGGCGCCGTCCGGGCGCAGATAGGACACCATGATCCAACGCGCCTGCAGGCCCGCGTCCCAATAGGCGTGGCTGGCCTGCCAGAAGGCGTGACAATAGGGGCAATAAGGGTCGGCCAGCACATACACGACGGTTTTCGGCTTCTCCGCCCCCACCGCCACCCAGCGGGCATCCTCGACGGCGTCCCAGGCCTCGGCGTAGACGTGGGTCGCCACGTGCTCTTCGGTGAGGTTGCGCCCCTGCCGATCGAGCAGCGCACCGAGCAGCACGTGCTGGCCGTCGCCGGTGACGTAGATCACCTGAGACCGGCCGCCGACGTTGATCACGTAGCCGGCGAGCCCGGCGGGCGCATCGAAGCGCTTGACCACCTCCACGCCCTGTTGAGCCAGGTTCTGCAACGCCGGCGGCAGTTCCTCGGCATGGCTTACGCCGCACAGCAGCACGATTGCGGCGGCGGCCGCGCGAATGGAATGCTTCAAGTCGAATCCTCCGTGTTCGGACAATCGATTTAGGGATCAGCGGCGGCCGCAGCCGGTAGTGGCTCCCGGAGCAGCTGCTCCACCCGGGACCGTAACACCGTCTCGCGGAAGATGCCGGTGACCTCCGTGCGGATGCGCCCTTGGCGATCGATCAGGAAGCTGGTGGGCACCACTGGGCCTGCACCGAACTCCCGGGGCAGCCGCCCCGCGGACGGAATGACCGCAAAACTGAGCCCGAGTTCCTCTACCACCTGCGCCACCGCCTGGCGATTCTCCCCGTCCAGGGCCACGGCCACCACCGCGAACCCGGCGTCACGATGGCTGCGGTAGACCTTCTCGAAACCGGGCATCTCCACCCGGCAAGGCGGGCACCACGTGGCCCAGAAGTTCACCAGGACCACCTTGCCGGAAAGGTCCCGGCTGTCGATCGCGCGGCCGGTCAGGTCCGTGACCTGAAACTGGGGCGCCGGGCGCCCGGCCCCGGGCAGCAGCCCGAGCGCCATGGCCCATCGCGGCCACTCCATGTAGCCCAGGTAAACGATCAGCAACAGCCAGAGAAAGCCGTACCGTCGCAGGTGCAGTGTCAGTGCGCCCATGGCCGGGCCATTGTAGGGAGCCGGCCGCCCGGCGCAACTCGGGCATGCCGCAGCGCGCTCGCGTCGAACGCAGCGTGCGGCTGGCGTCTCGCATCCCCTGCGCTAGGCTGGCGGCTGAGTGTCACCACCGGCGCGGGCCCATGCTCGAATCCCTCGGCTTCCAGAACTTCGACTGGCAGCAGATCTTCACCTCGTTGGTCCAGCTCACCATCGCCTACGCCTTGGCCTTCCCGATCGGGTGGGACCGCGAACGGGGCACCCGCAGCGCGGGGCTGCGCACCTTCCCCTTGGTCGCCATGGCGGCCTGCGGCTTCATGCTGACGGGGATCTCGGCTCTCCAGGGCGACGAGGCCTACGGCCGGGTGATGTACGGCATCATCACCGGGATCGGGTTCATCGGCGGCGGCGCCATCCTCAAGAGCAAGGGGAACGTGCTGGGTACCGCCACCGCCGCCAGCCTCTGGAACACCGGCGCCATCGGCATCGCCGTCGCCTGGCAGGTTTACGAGATTGCGCTGGTGCTGTCACTGCTGAATTTCGCCACCCTGCGCCTCATGGGCCCGGTGAAGGGCATGTTCAAGGAGGGCGAGGCGAAAATCGAACAGGACCGGGAGTGATCCGTCGGGCTCAGCCCCGCTTTCGAACCATCTTCGAGGCCACGTGAATGGCGCGGCCATCCACCGCCAGGGCCGCTTCGTGCAGGGCTTCGCTGAGGCTGGGATGGGCGTGTACGGTGCGTGCCAGATCCTCGCTGCTGGCGGAGAACTCCATCGCCACCACGGCCTCGGCAATCAGCTCCGAGGCCGATGGACCGACGATGTGCACCCCGAGGATGCGGTCGCTGTCGGCGTCGGCCAGGATCTTCACCATGCCTTCGAACATCTCCAGGGCGCGGGCGCGTCCGGAGGCGGCAAAGGGAAAGGTGCCCACGCGTACGTGCTCGCCCGCCGCCCGCAAGTGTTGTTCCGTGGCGCCCACCCAGGCGACCTCCGGCTGGGTGTAGATGACCGAAGGGATGGTGTCGCGTCTGATGGACACCTCCTTGCCTGTGGCGATGGACTCCGCCACCGCCATGCCTTCCTCGGAACCCTTGTGCGCGAGCATGGGGCCGCGCACCACGTCGCCGATGGCCCAGACTCCGGGCAGGTTGGTGGCGCAGTACTCGTCCACGTCGATGAAGCCGCGCTCGTCCAGGAGCAGGCCCGACTCGGCGGCGAACAACCCGTCTGTGTGGGGGCGCCGCCCGACCGCCACCACCAGATAGTCCACCTTGAGCTCGTGCTCGTCCTCGCCCTGGCGGTATTTCACCGTCACCTGCTTCTTGGTGCGATGAGTGGAGACCACCCGGGCGCCCAGACGGATGTCGAGCCCCTGCTTGTCGAACTGCTTGTAGGATTCGTGGGCGATCTGCTCGTCGGTCATGGTGAGGAACCGCTCCTGGGCCTCCAGCAGCACCACCTCCGCGCCCAGCCGGCGCCAGACGCTGCCGAGTTCCAGGCCGATCACACCGGCGCCGATGATGCCCAGACGCTTGGGGACCTCGGCGAACGCCAAGGCACCTGTGGAGTCGACGATGCGCTCGCCATCCAGCGGTGCCGCCTCCAGGTCGATCGGGCGCGAGCCGCTGGCAAGGATGATGTGTTGGGCTTCGATCACCTCCTTGTGCTCGGGCTTACCGTGAGGCGTGAACTCCACCTCCCGGCCCTCCAGCAATCGCCCGTGACCCTGCAGCCAGGCGATGCGGTTGGCCTGGAACAGTGCCGCGATCCCGCCGGTGAGCTGACTCACCACCCGGTCTTTGCGCCCCTGCATGCGTGCCAGGTCCACCGCCAGGCCCTGCACCTTGATGCCATGCTCGGAGAACTGCTCGGTGGCAAGGTGATAGAACTCCGAGGATTGCAGCAGCGCCTTGGAGGGTATGCAGCCGGTATTGAGACAGGTGCCGCCGAGCGCGGGCTTGCCCTCCGGAGTGAGCCAGTCGTCCAGGCAAGCGGTCTTGAGCCCCAGCTGGGCGCAGCGGATGGCTGCCACATAGCCGGCGGGTCCGGCGCCGACGATGACGACATCATAGGAACGGGCCATGGCTAGTCCTTGGTTGCTCGGGCGCGCTGCGGGCGCTCACACGGCCAGCATCAGGCGCGCGGGATCTTCCAGCAGGTTCTTGATGGCCACCAGAAACTGCACCGCGTCGCGGCCGTCGATGATGCGGTGGTCGTAAGACAGAGCGACGTACATCATGGGTCGGATGCGCACCTCGCCATCCACCGCCACCGGCCGCTCCTGGATCTTGTGCATCCCGAGGATGGCGCTCTGCGGTGGATTGAGGATCGGCGTGGACAACAGCGAGCCGAACACACCGCCGTTGGTGATGGTGAAGGTGCCGCCGGAGAGCTCGTCGATGGTCAGGGCGCCGTCCCGGGCGCGCGTGGCGAAGTCCATGACCGCGATTTCGATCTCGGCGAAGCTCAACCCGTCGGCATTGCGCAGCACCGGCACGACCAGCCCACGGGGGGTGGAGACCGCCAGGCTGATGTCGTAGTAATCGTGGTAGAGGACGTCCGGCTCTTCCACCGAGGCGTTGACGATCGGGAAGCGCTTGAGGGCCTCGACGCTGGCCTTGATGAAAAACGACATGAAGCCGAGCTTTGTGCCGTGCTGCTGCTCGAACGCGTCCTTGTAGCGCCGGCGCAGAGCCATCACCGCCTGCATGTCGATCTCGTTGAAGGTGGTGAGGATGGCGGCACTCTGCTGGGCCTCCACCATGCGCTCGGCGATGCGCTGGCGCAGCCGGCTCATGGTGACCCGGCGTACCCCGGCCTCCTCGGCGGGCATCGGGCGCACCTCTGCCGTCGGCGCCACGGGCGCCGGTGGCTCGGCCGGGGGCCGCGGCTCGGGGCGCCCGCCCTGTGCGGCGAGGTAGTTGAGCACGTCGTCCTTGGTGAGGCGGCCGTCCTTGCCGGTCGCCTGGATGCGGCGGGGATCGAGGTTGTGCTCCTCCACCAGGCGGCGCACGGCTGGGCTCAGGCGCACCTCCGCCGGCGCTGGCGCCTCGGGGGCCGCTGCCGGGACGGCTGCGGCCACGCTCTTCTGGGCCCCGGCCGGGGGCGCCGCGATCTCGGCGCCGGTGGCCAGCACGGCGATCAGCTCGTCACCGGCGACGGTGTCGCCGTTGCGGCGGATGATCTCCTTGAGCACACCGCTCTCGGGGGCGGGCACCTCGAACACCACCTTGTCGGTTTCGATGTCGACCAGGTTCTCGTCACGACGCACGTTCTCGCCCGGGCTCTTGTGCCAAGTCACCAGGGTGGCGTCGCTTACCGACTCGGGCAGTTTGGGCACCCGAATCTCGATCTCCGCAGAGCTGCTGTCTTCACGCTGTCGGCTCACCCAGTGCCTCCTCGACGAGCGCGCGTTGTTGTTCGATGTGCAGATCGAAATGGCCTACTGCAGGCGCTGCCGCCGGCGCGCGCCCGGCGTAGCGCAGTTCCTGGCCCTTGCGCAGGCAGGCGCGCAGGTGGTGCTGGATCTGATACCAGGGACCCTGGTTCTGGGGCTCCTCCTGGCACCATACCACCTCGGCGGCATGGCCGTAGCGTGCCAAGTCCTTCTTCAGAGCTTCCCGGGGGAAGGGATAGAGTTGCTCGACCCGGATGATGGCGGTGTCCTGACGCTCGCCATCCCGGCGTGCCTGAAGCAGATCGTAATAGACCTTGCCGGCGCAGAGCACCACCCGAGTCACGTCAGCGGCACGCAGACTGTCGGTTTCCCCGATGACGGTGCGGAAGGCGCCGCCCGTGAGTTCGTCCAGGCTGGAGGTGGACAGGCGATGGCGCAGCAGGCTCTTGGGAGTCATGACCACCAGAGGTTTGCGGTACGGCCGCAGCACCTGACGGCGCAGCATGTGGAACATCTGTGCCGGGGTGCTCGGTACGCAAACCTGGATGTTGAACTCCGCGCACAGCTGCAGGAAACGCTCCAGTCGGGCGGAGGAGTGCTCCGCGCCCTGACCTTCGTAGCCGTGAGGCAGGAACAGTACGATGCCGCACATGCGGCCCCACTTGGCCTCCCCGGAGCTGATGAACTGGTCGATCACCACCTGGGCACCGTTCACGAAGTCGCCGAACTGCGCTTCCCAGATGATCAGCCCGTTGGGCTCGGCGGTAGCGTAGCCGTATTCGAACGCGAGCACCGCCTCCTCGGAGAGCAACGAATCGATGACGATGAACTTCGCCTGCTCTTCGCCCACGTGCTGCAGCGGCACCCAGCTGGCGCCGTCCTTCTGATTGTGCAGCACGGCGTGGCGGTGGAAGAAGGTGCCGCGGCCGCTGTCCTGGCCTGACAGCCGGATCTGATAGCCGTCCTCCAGCAATCCGGCGTAGGCCATGTTCTCGGCGAATCCCCAGTCCACGGGTAAGGCGCCGGCGGCCATTTTGCGCCGGTCGGCGAGAATGTTCGCCACCCGGGGGTGAGGCTCGAAGCCCTCGGGCAGAGTGTGCAGGCGCTCGGCGAGCGTCTGCAACTGCGCCAGGGGCATGGCCGTATTCGCGGCGGTGGTCCACTTGCCTCCCAGGAAGGGCGTCCAGTCCACCGCATGGGGATGGCGTACGCCCTCGACCATATACAGCGCCACGACATGGCCCTCGGACAGGGTTTCGCGATAGTCCTCGTTGAGCCCCTCGACCGCGGCCTCGTCCAGGACCCGGCGCTCGATCAGGCGCCGCGAGTAGAGCTCCCGCACGCTGGGATGGGCGCGGATCTTTTTGTACATGAGCGGCTGGGTCACCGCCGGCTCGTCGGCCTCGTTGTGGCCGTGGCGCCGGTAGCAGACCATGTCGATGACCACGTCGCGCTTGTAGGTCATGCGGTAGTCCAGGGCGAGCCGCGTGACGAACACCACCGCCTCGGGATCGTCCGCGTTGACGTGGAGGATGGGGGCCTGGACCATCTTCGCCACATCGGTGGCGTAGACCGTGGAGCGCACGTCCAGCGGGTTGCTGGTGGTGAAGCCGATCATGTTGTTGATCACCACGTGCACCGTGCCGCCGGTGCCGAAGCCCCGGGCCTGGGACATGTTGAAGTTTTCCATCACCACGCCCTGTCCGGCGAAGGAAGCGTCGCCGTGCATGAGTACCGCCAGCACCTGATCGCCGGTGTGATCGTCGCGCCGTTGTTGGCGGGCACGCACCGAGCCTTCCACCACAGGGCCGATGATCTCCAGGTGAGAGGGGTTGAACGATAGGGCGAGGTGCACGATGCCGCCGGGCGTAGAGGCGTCGGCGGAGAATCCCAGGTGGTATTTCACGTCGCCGGATCGCTGCGGGCGGCGACTGCGACCCTCGAACTCCTCGAACAGTTCGCTGGGCGCCTTGCCGAGCACGTTGACCAGCACGTTGAGGCGACCGCGGTGGGCCATCCCCAGCACGATCTCCTGCACTCCCTGGGCGCCGGCGCGCTGGATCAGCTCGTCCAACAGGGGGATCAGGCTCTCGCCGCCCTCGAGGGAGAAGCGCTTCTGTCCCACGTAGCGGGTGTGCAGATAGCGTTCCAGGCCCTCGGCTGCGATCAGGCGTTCCAGCACGTGGCGGCGCTGGCGGTCGCTGAACTGGGCCTCCCAATCGTTGGATTCCAGGCGCTGCTGGATCCAACGCTTCTGCGCCGTGTCGGTGATGTGCATGTATTCGGCGCCGATGGTGGAGCAGTAGATGTGATCCAGTCGGGCGATGATCTCCCGCAGGGTCGCCTGCTCCGGCCCGACCAGGGAGCCGGTGTTGAAGGTCATGTCCAGGTCGCCGTCGTCCAGGCCCTGGAAGCCGGGGTCCAGGTCCTGGACGGTCGGTAGCGGCTCCAGGCGCAGGGGGTCGAGCTGGGCACGTTGATGGCCGCGCACGCGGTAGGCGTTGATCAGGCGCAGGACCGCCGATTGCTTTTCGGCGGCGTCAGCCCGCAGGGCGCCGGCCACCGCGCCGCTGGTCTGGCGCGCCGGGCGCCGCTCGGGAGGCCGCGGCGGCCCTTGGGGGCGCGCGCCGCGGCGTGGCCGGGGCGCCGAGACATCGATTTGCTCGAACAGCTCGCGCCAATGCGCCGCAATCGACGCCGGATCGTGCCGGAAGCGTTCGTAGAGGTCTTCGAGATAGGAAGCGTTGGAGCTGTAGAGGTGTGAACTTTGCTGGAATCGCTTGATCTTGGCACTCATCGATTGGCCACCGCCAGGTGCGCGTTCGCACCCAATTTGCGTGCTGGGAGCCCACAGGCTCCCAATGGAACTTGTCTAATGATAGCCGCTCGCCCGCCGATGGCTACGGCCGGAGCGCAGCCACGGGGGCAAAAAAAACGCCGGGCGCTGCGCCTTCATCCCCCTCTGATGTGGCGCTCGCGACCGGCGTGACTTGCACTGCCTTGCACGAGGAAGCCTAGCCCGAGGTCGCCCCCAAGAGAATACGACGTAGGTCGTACCCGATCAGCGGGCCTCCGGCGGGGCGACTTCCGCGTCCGGGGGCGGGCGCTGCTCCAACCGCTGCTCGCGCAACTCTCCGCCGATGTAGCGCACCGGTGCGAGCACGAAGGTCCGTTCGGGCGTCTGCTCGCAACAGCGGTCCGATGCGCCCGTCAGTTCCTGCGGGCCGGTTGCGCCCAGGTGGTCGTAGGTGTCCGGCGCCAAGAGGTTGTGGGAAGCGAAGTGAGGAACCCGGCGGTCCAAACGGCGAATGGCGCCCACGCCTGGGGTGGTCGCTGGCGCGTGGTGCGAAACTGCTGGTTTTTGTCGGGTGACCAGGCCCCCCGGCGCCACGAGGAGCAACAGCGCACCGCCCGGGGCGGCTGTCAGACGGTTATTTCGACGGTGCTCACTCCTCCAGGCGGAAGCCGACCTTCAGCTTCACCTGGAAATGGGCCACCTTGCCGTCGGCGACGTGGCCGCGGGTCTCGAGCACCTCGAACCAGTCCATGTGCCGCACCGTCTTCGCCGCCCGGGCGAGAGCGTTGTGGATGGCATCGTCGGTGCCTTTCGGGGACGAGCCGACCAGCTCGACCATTTTGTACACGTGTTCGCTCATGGCAGTATCCTCCCGGGTTGCCGCCCCAGGATAGCAGACCTGAACCTGGGCAGGCGCCGCACCGGGGGTAGAATGGGGCACGCGCCCGATCCGTATCCGCAAACCGTCACAGGGGGGCACTATGACCGAGGCCAAGCCCTACAGCATCGAGGCCCTGGAGCTGGGGCCGATGGAGAACTTCGTCTATCTGATTCGCGACCACGCCAGCGGGCGGGCGGCGGTCGTCGATCCAGCCTGGGAAATCGAGCGGGTCTTGGATAGGGCCCGAGCGCAGGGCGTGCGCATCACGGATGTGCTGCTCACCCACAGTCACCACGACCACATCAACGGCATCGAGGAGGTGCTCAACGTCCACGATGCCCAGCTGCACCTGTTGAAGGAGGAGGCGCAGTTCTGGGGCAGGCATCTGGATCTACCGACGCTGCACAATGGTGGCGACGTCATCGAGGTGGGTGCTACCGCCATCCAGGTGCTGCACACGCCGGGCCACACCCCGGGCTCGGCCTGTTACCACCTGGCGGGGGATCTGATCACCGGGGATACGATGTTCGTGTTCGGCTGCGGGCGTTGCGACCTGCGCGGCGGCGATCCCAACGCCATGTTCGACACCCTGCGGCGCCTGCGCACGGAGCTCCCGGCGGACACCGTGATTCACCCCGGGCACAATTATTCGGTCAAGCCGGTGAATACCCTGGGCGATGAGGAGCAGGGCAATCCCTTCCTGCACATCCAGCAGCGCGAGGACTTCGTCCGTTACCGCATGCACTACCACGACGCGCATCGCCATAGCCCCTACGGACCGGTGGCACCGGGCGATGCGATGCCCGAGGGACTCAGCCGGCGGCCGTGAGCGACTGGGCGCGGAGCTGGTCGCGGGGCACGCCGCGCGCCTGCAGATAGGCGCGGGCCCGTGCCGTCAGCGCCGGCGGCGCGCACAGGTAGAAATCCTGTCCGGCCAGGTCGGGGTGTGCTTCCACCAGCCCGTTCAGCACCTCGTCCAACGCCGCCGGGTCGGCGGCGTCCATCCCCCACGGCGTATAGCTGAACCCGTCCAGTGCGTCCTGCCAGGAGCGGCAGAGATTGTGCATGTAGGGTGGCTCCCCGGGCGGGTGCAGCCAATACAGGTGCACATGCTCGGCGGCATCGAGAGCGAAGGCGTTTTCCACCAGGCTCTTGATCGGTGCGAAGCCCTCATCCCAGGCGATGAACACCAGAGAGCGGGGGGAATCCGTGTCCAGGATGAAGTCGCCGGCGGGTCCCTGCACCTGCACCCGATCGGCCAGGGTCATCGTCGCCCAGGCGTATTCGGCCAGCGGGCTGCCGTCGCGGGCGATGTGGAACTGCAGTTGGCGGTCGTCGCAGGGGCAGCTGGCGATGGCCAGGGCCTGGGGCTGGGAATCGCCGGCCCGCACCAGCACATATTGGCCGGCGAGAAAGCGCAGCCGATCGTCCGGCGGGGTCTTCAGGTCCACCACCACGATGCGCTCGTTCGGGCGGCTGATGCGCGAGACCCGCGCTTCGACCTCCTGACGGGGCAGGTCAGCGCCGCTGAGGGCCTCGATGGCTTCGATCTCCACGTCCGATACGGCGGTGTGGCAGCACAGCAGCAGCATGCCTTCGCGCTGTTCGCCTGGCGGCATGGTGTAGCGCGGCGCCCGCACCGGCTTCACCTTTCCTGCCAGCAGACGCGCCTTGCAGCCCCCGCAACTGCCATCGGAACAGCCATAGGGCAGGGCTAAACCGGCCCGCAGGCCGGCCTCGAGGATGTTGTCGCTGCCTTCGACGAAGTAGTCGTGGCCGCTGGGATAGACGAACACGTGGGCGGTCATGACCCGCAACAGGCTGTCGCGCACCACCAGCTCATCGGTGGGGGCGAGGGCGGCGATCCGCCCCAGACCCTCGCCGAGCCAGCCCTTGAGCCCGACGAACGCAGGATCCGTGCGTCCAAGACCTTCCAGACGTTGCTGCAGCTCCCCGAACAGATCCCGCAGGCCCGCCGCTTCAGTGCGGCTGCGGGCCAATTCGCGACTGAGTTGCTCCAGTCGGCTGTGCAGGGTGTCGATATCGGGAAGGGCGCCCCGGTCGCGCATAGTGCGCGGCACGGCTTTCATCTTGATGCGGTCGACCCGCTGCAACTCGGTGGTGTCGTCCACCTCGGTTTCGGGGTAGGCCCGCAGCAGGTCGCCGAGCTCAATCATGCCCTCGAACGTGGGCAGCTCGCCTTGACTGATTTTCGTCTGCAGGGCGCCGCGCTTGACACCCGCCAGGCGCGCCGCCCGGGACAACGTCAGATACCGGGCCATGGAGGAAGCATCATCGAAGCGTCTGCGTCACGTTTACTCCGCTCCATGGCAAAACGCAACCGACGCCGCGGTGCGCCCCGCGGCGCGTGACATAATGGCCCTACCGTCCCGGAGGCATTGAGATTGAACGAACGCTCCCTCCTGCAGCCGCTGTTCCTCTTGGTCCTGGTCCTGGATCAGTTGCTCAAGGGCGCGGCCGTGCTGCTACTGCCGGTGGACGGCCATCTGCAGCTGTTGCCCGGATTCGACTACGTACTGGTGCAGAGCGTGGCCGGCATCGCCTCGCCGCAGCGTCTCCGTCTGGCGGTGATCGTCCTCCTGTGCGCCTGGTTGCTATTGCGCCTGCAGCGGCGCAGCGCCCGTGCACAGCAGCACGTCGGCCCCGCGCTGCTGCTGCTTGCAGCGGGAATCGCCAGCAACCTGATGGACCTGATGCTGCTGCGTCAGCGCATCGGTCTGTTCGCGCTGCAGTTCCCCCAGGGCGAGCTGCTGCTGAGCGTCGCCGATGGGGCGGTCGCCATCGCCGCCCTGCTGATGGTCGCCGATCTGGCGCGCACCGGGCGCCCGGCGCTGCCGGAAACGGCGCATCTGCCCAGGCCGCGCAGCGCCCGGGTTGATCTCAGTTCCTTGCCGCGGGGGATCGACAACATCCGGGTGGATGTGCAGGTCAGCCCGGCGTTGCGAAGCCGGGTGCGGGAGATCGCCGCTGCCGTCTTGGCACCAGAGGTATGGCGCGAGGCGTGGCGCGCCGTCCCATACGGCCCCAATCCCGCCAGCCTCGATGCGTTGCGCGCGGGGTGCCGCGAGCTCGTGGAGGGCGCTGTGCACCGCGCCCGGGACGAAGGCCGCCCCGTGCTGGTGAGCCTGGCGCAACTGGCTCTGGTCGCCTGCATCCGCACCGAGACCACGGCGATGTTCGAACAGCTGGTGCGGGAGCTGCGCCGCGAGGTGGAGCAGCATCCGCGCCCAGCCGCGCGCACGGCCGCGCGGCAGCAGCAGCACCTGGCCACCCTCGGTCGGCGCCGCAACGAGCTGATCGAACAGGTGCGCGAGCTGCTGCTCCAGCAGGTCCAGCGCAGCGAGACGGGGGCGCTGCGGGAGCTGCGCCGCGCCTTGGCGGGGGAGGACGCCGGACTGGACGCCTCGATCGTGGCCAATCCCATGCTGTGCGCCCCCGACCCCGAGGACGCAGCATTCCTGCTGCGCCGTTATCAGTTGCTGCTCGGGCAGCGTGCCGAGGATTCCGCCCACCCTGGACGGGTTGAGCGACTGCTGCGCCAATGCCTAGATTGCGACGCGGAGCCGGGCCTGGGCGGCGAGGACGAGGTCGCCTCCGGGGTGCGCGCCGATCCTTGCCCCTGGCTGGATGACCCGGACAACCTGGATCGGCTGTTGGATCTCGACGCCACCCTGAGGCAACGGCAGGGTGCCACCGGCCGGGCAGCAGCGGTGCAGTTGGCGCGCCAAGCCCGGGAGCAGGGGCGGCTGCTGGATGCCCTGGAGACCCGACTGCGGGCTGAGGGTCTGATGCCCCTGGTGCTGGCGTCCGAGCCGGTCGCCGCGCTGTGGAAGGGCTTGTCGCTGCCGATCAGTCCGAAGCTGCTTCAGCGCTATCTCACCGATCGGACGCAGCGGCGGGTGCTGGCCGCCCGGCTGCGGCGCCTGGAGCGCGGCGGCGGCTCGGAGGTCGAACTCCTCGCACCCCTGAACCAGGTGCTGCAGCGTCAGCAGCACGCCGAGCGCGGCGAGCGGCGCCGGGCGGTGAGCCGATTCGTGCGCGCCTTTTTCGTCTATGCTCGCGACCGTAAGCGGCTGCGCGCCATGGAGGCGTGGCTCAGCCAGATTCACCTGCTGGACGAGCCCGAGTCGCTGCGCCTGGCGCACGCCAACCGCACCGTGCACGCGTTCCTGACCGGCGGCGATTCGGAGGACGTCCGCGACCTGCCCGTGGCGGGGCATGTGATCGTCAAGGCGGATGTGCGCGGTTCCACCACCATGACCGCCGAGCTGCTCGAACGTCAGCTCAATCCGGCGACCCACTTCTCCGCGCAGTTCTTCGAGCCCATCGCCGCGCTGCTGCCGCTGTACGGCGCCAGCAAGGTGTTCGTGGAAGGCGACGCGGTCATCCTGGCCCTGCTGGAGCAGCCTGGCGACGTCTCCGGCTGCCTGAGCGTCGCCCGCGCCTGCGGCCTCGCCCGCGGCATCCTGCAGATCGTGGCCCAGCACAACGTCCGCGCCGCCCGTCACCACCTGCCGCGGCTGGAATTGGGCATCGGCATCGCCTACGAGCGCGGTCCGCCCACCTGGCTGTACGACGACGACCGGCCGATCATGATTTCACCGGCCATCGGCCGGGCTGACCGCCTGTCGTCCTGTGCCGCGTTTCTACGCAGCGAGCCGCACTTTGCCGCCGGCAACCGGGTGCAGGTGTTTCAGGCCGTGACCGATGCGGCGGGCGACGACAAGAAGGGTGCGGCGCGGTTTCGCTACAACGTCGACGGCATCGAGCTGGAGCCCGCCGCATTTCACCGGCTCGCGGGCGAAATCCGGCTGAGCCTCCGTGCCGCCGCCGTGGGTCCTCGAGGCGGCATGGAGCGCTTCCATTCCGGGCGCTACTCCGACGCGCGGGGCGTACTGCGGGATCTGACGGTGCGCGAAGGCCGGATCTGGAGCTTCGATCGCCGCAAGGGGCCGATGAGGGAAACGGGAGAGGCGTTCTTTGAGGTGGTCGTGACCAGGACCGATGACTGAGAACTGCACACGTCTGCGTCAGATGCGGTGAACGCGAGCGCCGGGCAGCGTCGCCTCAGCCTGCGTGAGGCGGGAGCGCCGGGTGCAATCGCCTGATGGCAGCGGCTTCAGCCGCGATCGTGCTCCGGAACCCCGAACCCAAGCTGCCCGCAGCATTCCATCCTCCAGCCGATGCCTCTCTTACGCGCGGTTCCTAGCAACCAGCGCCCAGCAGCTCGCCACTACAACAACGCCAGCCACAGCGGCAACGTCAGCACCGCGGCCAATAGGTGGATGGTGATCAGCGAGGCCACCAGACGCCCGTCGCCCCCCATCTGTACCGTCAGGATATAGGCGGAGGAGGCGGCCGGAAGGGCGGCGAGCACCAAGGCCGCGGCGAAGTACACGTCGGACAGCCCAAGCGCGTGCCCGACCAGGTAGGCGACCGCGGGCACCGCCACCAGCTTGACCCCGGTCACATAGGAGCTGAAGGCCTTGAAGCGACCCAGCCCCAGCAACCGCAGCCCGGCGCCCACGGAGACCAGCCCCATCGGCAGGGCCGCTTCGCCGAGGAAGGCCAGAAACGAGGCCGCGACCTCCGGCAGGGGCAGGCGCAGCGTGGCCCACGCGAGGCCGGCGAAGGTGGAGAGGATGAGCGGATTGCGCGCCATCTCCCGCAGCACCCGGCCTTCGCCGTGGCGCGCCAAGGCCCATACCGAGACCACGTTTGCGAGGATAACCATGAACCCCGCCAGCAGGCCGAAAGCGGCCACACCAGGCTGGCCATACAGCCCGCCGACGATGGCGAACCCGATGTAACCATTGAACCGGAAAGCACATTGAAATCCGGATGCGAAACTGCTATCGGGTACCGTGAAGACGAAGCGCGCTGCGTACCCGAGCATCACCCCGGCAGCCATGAAGGCGACCCCGGTTTCCACCAGTGCGGCGGCTGAGGCGAACTCCCAGGTCGTGCCCGCGATCGCGCCGAACAGCAGTGCCGGAAACAGCACGTAGTAGACGAAGCGCTCCAGACCACGCCAGAACTCGGCGGCGAACCCGCCGTACTTGCGCAGCAGATAACCCACCAGGATCAGGCCGAAGTTGGACGCGAGAAGGCTGGTGATGGACATGGAAGGCATTCAGGGCAGGCAGGGGCGACGGCGGTCGCCAGGTTCTGCGGCCGTCACACTTGCTTCGCCATCTCATTCAAGTACACGTGGTGTTCGGTGTTGACCAGGCTGCGGCGCAGCTCCACAGGAGCTTCGCCATAGGTGAATGCGGTGCGTTCGATGGCCAGCACCGGCGCGCCGCCGGGCAGGCCGAGCAACTGCGCCTCGGGGTGTTGGGCGGCGGCCGAGCGGATACGCTCCGAAATTCGGATGACGTTGATGCCGTAATGGTCCTGGTAGAGCTGGTAGATGGTGCCCGGGCGATTGGCGAGCAGGTCGCGGGTGAAGTCCGCAAAGCGATCAGCGCTGAGGTAGACGTCGTTCACCTCCACCGGGGCGCCTTCGATGCACAGCAAGTTGCGGAAGTGCACCACGCGCGCGCCACGGTCCAGGAAAAGTCGCCGAGCGACCCCTTCATCGGCCCGCTCCTTGCGAAACGCGAGCAGCTCCGTCACCGGCAGGCGGCGCGTCCCGTCTTCGTTGACCACATGGAAGAAGTGATAGAGGAAGCGGTCCTGGGTGTGCGCCGCCACGAAGGTGCCCCGACCCTGCTGGCGCACCAGGATTTTATCCGCCACCAGCTCGTCTATGGCCTTACGTATGGTACCGATGCTGACATCGAACTCCTGGGCCAGGCGCGTTTCGCTGGGGATCGCTTCGTTGGGTTTCCACTCACCGGAGGCCAGACGCTCGGTGAGTTGATTCTTGATCCGCTTGTAGATGGGGCCGTGGGCCATGTCAGAAGAGGCAAAGTTGCGCGCCATACGTTCGCTACTCCACTTTTCGTGGGGGATGAATCTGAGCACTGGATAATGTACTTAAATTCATCTAGATCAACTAGTCTTTTATATCATCTAGTTGACTTTCGCAAGCGCGCGTCATATCGTCCCCGACTGTGCGCTGAGTGCGCAGGTTGCCCGCAAGACGGGCTACATGGGGCCTTTGCTGAGGAGGCAAAATGATTCACTTCATAGTTCATGACGAACATGACTCGGTCGGGGTCGTGGTCGTTGAGGATGTGACCGCCGGACAAGAGCTCACAGGATGGGTCATGGACCAGGACAAGACCATCAACGTCAAGGTGGTCAATGACATCCCGATCGGCCACAAGTTCGCGCTCAAGAATCTCGACGAGAACGCGACCGTGATCAAGTACGACACCGACATCGGACGGACCGTCGCGCCGATCAAGAAGGGCGAGCACGTACACGTGCACAACCTGAAGACCAAGAGGTGGTAAACATGCAGAGCACAACCTTTCTGGGCTATCGCCGGGAGAACGGCCGCGTCGGTATCCGCAACCACGTGATCATCCTTCCCGTGGACGATCTGTCCAATGCAGCGTGTGAGGCGGTAGCGAACAACATCAAGGGTACGCTGGCCATCCCGCATCCTTACGGCCGCCTGCAGTTCGGCGCCGACCTGGAACTTCACTTTCGCACCATCATCGGCGCCGGCTGCAACCCGAACGTCGCCGCCGTCGTGGTGATCGGAATCGAGCCTGGCTGGACCAAGGACGTAGTCGACGGAATCGCCGCCACCGGCAAGCCGGTGCAGGGTTTCAGCATCGAGCTCAACGGCGACATCAATACGATTGCCGCAGCGTCCCGCGCGGCGAAGGAATTCGTGCAGTGGGCCTCGGAGCTGCAGCGTGAGGAGTGCTCCATCGAAGAGCTGTGGGTCTCGACCAAGTGCGGCGAGTCCGACACGACCTCCGGCCTGGGCGCCAACCCGACCGTGGGCAACGCCTTCGACAAGCTTTACGAGATGGGCAATACGCTGGTCTTCGGTGAAACTTCCGAGCTGACCGGCGGCGAGAACCTGGTGCGCGATCGCTGCATCTCTCAGGAGGTGGCCGACAAGTTCATGTCGACCTGGAAGTCCTACGACGACATGATCGTTGAGAACAAAACCAGCGATCTGTCCGACTCCCAGCCGACCAAGGGCAACATCATCGGCGGTCTGTCGACCATCGAGGAGAAGGCCCTGGGCAACATCCAGAAGATCGGGCGCAAATGCAAGGTCCACAGCGTCCTGGAGCCCGCGGAGATGCCCGAGGGCGCCGGTCTGCACTTCATGGACTCTTCCTCGGCCGCGGCCGAGATGGTCACCCTGTGCGCGGCCGCGGGCTTCGTGGTGCACTTCTTCCCCACCGGACAGGGCAACATCATCGGCAATCCGATCCTGCCGGTGATCAAGATCACCGCCAACCCTCGTACCGTGCGCACCATGGGTGAGCACGTCGACGTGGATGTCTCCGGGCTGCTGCAGCGTTCCCTGAACCTGGACGAGGCCGGGGACAAGTTGCTCGAGACCATGACCCGGACCTGCAACGGTCGCCTGACGGCCGCCGAGGCGCTCGGTCACCGCGAGTTTGTTTTGACGAAGCTGTATCGGAGCGCCTGATCCGCTCCCAAGTACCGAGTGCGCGGCGCGCCGCGCACTCGGAGCAGGGTGGTCGATGTCGGATACACCAATGATTCAGGTGCGCGTTTGGCGCGGGACCGAGGAGGGCGAGCTTCGGGCCTACGAGGTACCGCGGCGGCCGAGCCAGACCGTGCTGGATGTGGTCACCTATATCCAGCGAGAGCTGGACGAGACGCTGTCCTATCGCTTCGCTTGCAGGGTGGGCATGTGTGGGTCCTGCGCCATGAACGTCAATGGCGTCGCCCGCTGGACCTGTCGCACCCACGTGGACAAGGTGCTCGGCGGCGCAAAGGGTCCACTCGAGCTGGCGCCGCTGCGCAACATGCCGGTCGTCAAAGATCTGGTCTGCGACATGCGCGGATTCTTCGACAAATGGGCCAAGGCACGCGGCTATTTCGAACCCACCGCGACCCGCCGCGACGACTTCGCACGCGTTTCGCCCGAGTCCAAGCAGCGCCGCCTCGCCGAGGCGGGCATCGAGTGCATCGGCTGCGGGGTATGCTACGCGTCCTGCGACGTGGTTACCTGGCGTCCCGACTATCTCGGCCCAGCCGCCCTCAATCGCGCATGGACCCTGGTCAACGATCCCCGCGACGGCGCCCAACGAGCGCGGTTGCAGGCGGTCGCCGGCGACGGCGGCTGTCACGCCTGCCATACCCACGTGAGCTGCACCGAGCGCTGCCCGAAGGGCATCGCTCCCACGGCCTCCATCGCCGGCCTCAAGCGGGCCACGGCCATGGCCGCGCTCAAGGGGGACGTGTGAGTGTCCGCACCGAAACGCTGCTGTGGTTGGCGCAGCGCCTCAGCGCCATGCTGCTCGGCGTGTTCGTGCTCGTGCACCTGGTCACGATTCTGTATGCCATGCATGGAGGACTGACCGCCCAGGAGATCCTGTCGCGGACTCAGGGCAATATCGGGTGGGCGATCTTCTACGTCCTGTTCGTGCTGGCCATTGCGGTGCACGCCCCGATCGGCCTGCGTAACGTCCTGACCGAATGGCTGCACGTTCGGGGACGCGCGGCGGATGTGCTGCTGACCACGTTGGCTGTGATCCTCTCGGTGTGGGGCCTGCGCGCGGTCTGGGCGGTGTTTGCGCAATGAACGCACGGGTGCGAACGCGGGAACATCCCGGCTATTGGGCGTTCGTGGTGCACAGGATATCCGGGATCCTGTTGGTGCTGTTTCTGCCGTTCCATTTCTGGGCGCTCGGTCAAGCCCTGACGGGGGCGGCGCGGCTGGACGAGTTTCTGCACTGGACGGCGCACCCGCTGGCGAAGGTGGCCGAGTGGGGATTGGTGGTGCTGCTGGCGGCGCACTTCACGGGCGGTGTGCGGCTCCTGGTGCTGGAGTTCCTGCCCTGGCGGGAATGGCAGCGGGCGCTACTCGCCACAGCCACGGTGGTGACCGCCGGCGTCGGCCTGTTGTTCCTGGTCGATGTACTTTGATGAGATCGTTATTTTCGGCGGGGCGTTGGCAGCATCGCTCGCCGCCGGCACGACGGGGTTCGCATTCGCGATCATTGGGATGGCAACTTGGCTACACGTGATGCCCGCGACA
>Ga0209347_1002958_pt1 | contig 21022 bp, 14 predicted proteins | sample AutmiccommuBRH23_FD_187382 | JGI IMG/M metagenome (GOLD analysis project Ga0209347, IMG submission 187382) | Deep subsurface microbial communities from Mt. Terri, Switzerland - Autotrophic microbial communities BRH/23 (SPAdes) (version 2) | ecosystem: Environmental > Aquatic > Deep subsurface >...
TACCTCCAAACGGGGAAATATGCCCCAAGGCCATCGGTACAAACCATCGCCAATGCAATGGATGTGGGAGCACCCAGTAACTTCGCCCGCATCCTCGACCTGTATCATCATGATCATCAGGCTGTCTCTACAGCTATTTCAGCCAACAGATACCACGATGAGGAAATCAGAACGGCCATTCAAAACGTCTGGATGACATCGGACTACCTGCTCGATCCGCATGGCGCCTGTGCTTATCTCGCATTAAAAGAGGGTCTGCAACCCGGAGAGGCAGGCATCTTCCTCGCCACGGCACACCCGGCTAAATTCCGGGAAACGGTAGAGGCATGCATCGGGGCGACCATCTCCCTGCCGGAGGGGTTGACCGCATTTATGCAACGCGAAAAAGAGTCCTATCCCCTTCCCAATGACTTCAACCGGTTGAAAAAGGCCCTAATCGACCTGTCTTAAGTTTCTTTTTAGTATTTTTGCTGCGAATTAATTGATTAATGAGTAGTTTTGCATGTGAAAACCATACGCTAGCTGCTGTTTCCGCATGAGGCCACTGTTACGTCATATTTCTCTCATCTTCGTTTTGACAATCTTCTTTCAATGCTTTTCTGTCTTACAGGCAGCTGCTGCGACGAACCGGTTTAGTCAAAACGCCACTTTGCCTGCCGCCTCATCCGGATATACAAACCCTTACCATACTGCTATTCTGTTCGTAATTCCCGATACAACCAAAAAGATACTGCCTCCAGACACTGCAAAAATCAACCCGTCACCCGATACAACCCGGCAGATCGTCGCTCCCTCCAACATCCAGCCCCTGTCTGACACGATCAGACCGCTGATGGCCGCTGACACGACTAGTGTACCGGCGATGGAGGACTCAACACGGACAAAGGGTAAACAGACGCTGGAGGCTGCTGTTTTTTATACAGCCAAGGACTCGATGGTCTTCACCAGCGACAACATGGGATATCTCTACGGTGATGCGGATATCAAGTATGGCGAAATGGGCATCAAAGGGGAATTCATCACCATGGATATGGACAGCAGCGTTATCTCATCTACCTACGGGCTCGATTCAGTGGGCAAGGAATTTGGTTATCCGGTGTTTTCAGAAGCAGGCACGGAGTATGAGATGAAGAAGGTACGCTACAATTTTGAGACCCGCAAAGCGTTCATCAACAACGTCATCACACAGCAGGGCGAGGGCCACATCGTGGCCAACGAGGCGAAGATGAATGCCGATAACTCTTTTTACATGCGCAACGCCAAATATACCACGTGCGACAATCACGATCATCCTCACTTTTACCTGAACCTTTCCAAGGCCAAGGTACGTCCCGAGAAAGATGTGGTCACCGGCCCGGCATGGCTCGTGGTGGCCGATGTGCCGCTTTTTCCGGTTGTGTTGCCTTTTGCCTTCTTCCCTTTCACAAAATCATACTCTTCCGGGATTATCATGCCTAGTTACGGCGACGAGATGACACGGGGCTTCTACCTCCAGAACGGGGGCTATTATTTTGCACTGAGCGATTACATCGACCTGGCTGTCACCGGCGAGATCTACACTAAGGGATCCTGGGGAGCTGGGGCACGCTCCAACTACCGTAAAAGGTACAAATATTCCGGCAACTTCAATGTCTACTATCTGAATACGGTCACCGGGGAGAAGGAACTGAAGGAGGTGGTGCCCGAAGCTTACTCGGTGGCGAAGGACCTGCGCATCAACTGGACGCACTCACAGGACCCGAAAGCCAATATGTACCGCACCCTGTCGGCCAGCGTCAATTTCTCCACCAGCAGGAACAACCACCGTGACCTCAGCCGCCTCTACTCACGTGAAGCCTCCAACAACACCAAGAGCTCCAGTGTCAATCTCACACAGCGCTTCCCCGATTCACCCTGGAGCCTGTCGGCCACCATGAGCATCAACCAGGTGTCACGCGACTCCACCATCGCCGCCACATTACCCAATGTCTCCCTCACCATGAACCGCATCTATCCTCTCAGGAGAAAAAACATGGTCGGTGCGGAACGATGGTATGAGAAAATATCGATGAGCTACTCCGGTGAGTTCCGCAACTCCATCACCACCAAAGAGAACAGGTTCCTGCAATCGAACCTGGTGCGCGACTGGACCAACGGGATGCGTCACAGCATCCCCGTGAGTGCCACGTTCACCCTTTTCGATTACATACAACTATCGCCTTCGTTCAACTACACCGAACGATGGTACTCGGGTGCCCACAAACAGGCCTGGGACCCCATCGCCAAAAGAAATGTCGCCGTGGATACCATTCACGGCTTTCAACGGGTCTATGATTACAGCACCTCACTCAGTGCGCAGACAAAGCTGTACGGGATGTACACACCCTGGAAAATCTTCGGGGATAAGATACAGGGGATCCGCCACGTCTTTTCGCCCAGCATCAGCCTGAACTACCGTCCCGATTTCGGCGACCCCAAATACAACTTCTACGAGACCTACAGCTACAAGAACGAGTATGGTGAGGATGTGGAATACACCTACTCCCCCTACTCTTCCATGATGTTCGGAACGGCTCCACGGGGACAAAGCGGAAGCATCGGTTTCGATTTCAAGAATAACCTGGAAATGAAGATCAAGTCGGACAAAGACTCCACAGGTGTCCGGAAAATCAGCCTGATTGACGACCTGGGCATCAGCTTCAATTACAATATGATGGCCGACTCGATGAAGTGGAGCATGATCAACTCAAACATCCGTCTGAAGCTCTCCAAATCCTATACCCTCAGCCTCAATGCTACCTGGGATCCTTATATCTACGAACTGGATCAGAACGGCAACCCCCGCCAGGTGGACAAGCTCCGCGTATTGAACGGCAGAGGAATAGGAAAGCTGATGAATACGGGTACCTCCTTCTCCTACTCCCTCAATCAGGATACGTTTAAGAAACTGTTCGGCCGGGATAAGGAGGGAGAAGAAAAGGAAGGGGATGAACAAACGGGAGAGTTGCCCGACGACGGTACCATGGGGGAAAACCCATATGACACAGCCGAAAGGGAAAGCTCATTCGACAATACGGAGGAAGACACCGGAGAGTTCGACAGTGACGGATATCTGAAAAATGCCGTGAACTGGAACCTGTCGTTCAATTACTCGTTACGGTATGGCTATGGTGAATTCGACAAATCACGGATGGAATATAGAGGCAGGCTGACCCATAATTTCGGGTTGAGCGGTTCCGTACAGCCCACCAAAAACTGGAATTTCACCTTCAATACCGATTATAATTTCGATATGAAGAAATTCACCAACATCAACTGTTCACTCACCAGAAACCTGCACTGCTGGAGCATGTCGGCCAGCTTCATCCCTATCGGTCCCTACAAATCGTACAACTTCACCATCCGCGCAAACTCCTCACTGCTCCAGGATCTGAAATACGAACAACGCAATTCTCCTTACGACCGGGGAATGGACTGGTATTGATCTATTTTTCTCCCCATAATTTCTTCATCCACTCAGCCATTTTTGCTTCTGACGGGTTGGGTTGCGGATCCCAGAACCGACTGTTTTTTAATTCCCCCGGAAGATATTCCTGTTTCACGAAGTGGTTCTCATAGTCGTGGGAGTACTTGTATTCCTTCCCATAATCGAGCTCCTTCATCAGCGAGGTGGGGGCGTTGCGCAGATGCAACGGTACGGGCAGGTTGCCTGTCTGTTCCGCCTTGGCGAGGGCACTGTCGATGGCCAGATAGGCAGCGTTACTCTTGGGGGACGTGGCCAGATAGATCGTGGCCTCTGCCAGGACGATACGACCCTCGGGCCACCCGATCTTCTGCAACGTATCGAAACAGGCATTGGCCAGCAGCAACGCGTTGGGATTGGCCAGCCCGATATCTTCGGCTGCCGAGATCACCAGCCTGCGGGCAATGAACTTGGGATCCTCCCCACCGGCCACCATCCTTGCCAGCCAATAGACCGCTGCGTCGGGATCACTGCCCCGGATCGATTTGATAAAGGCCGAGATGATGTCGTAATGCATCTCTCCCCCCTTGTCATAAGCCGCCGGATTCTCCTGTAACCGCTCCGTGACCATCCTGTCGGTGATGACTATCTCCTCGTCACTGACGGAGGCAACGGTCAGATCAATGATGTTGAGCAACTTACGGGCATCACCACCGGAAAAACGAAACAGGGCATCGCTCTCCCTGATCTCAATTTTTTTCTCCTTCAGGATGTGATCCTCCGTGAGCGCACGCTGCAGCAACACCTCCAGATCCTTCTTCTCCAGGGATTTCAGCACATAAACCTGACAGCGGGAGAGCAACGGGCGGATCACTTCAAACGAGGGGTTCTCGGTAGTCGCTCCGATGAGTGTCACCGTACCGGTCTCCACGGCATTCAGCAGCGAGTCCTGCTGCGACTTGCTGAACCGGTGAATCTCATCGATAAAGAGGATAGGTGCCGCGTTGTCGAAAAAACGGGTGTTCTTCGCCTTATCAATCACCTCCCGCACATCCTTCACCCCCGAGTTGATCGCGCTCAGCTTGTAAAAGGGAGCTTTCACTGTGTTGGCAATAATATTGGCCAGCGTGGTCTTACCCACTCCGGGCGGACCCCAGAAAATAATGGAGGGAATCCTGCCCGAGTCAATCATCCGGCGCAGTACGGCTCCCTTACCGACCAAATGTTTTTGGCCGATAAATTCATCGAGGGTCTGTGGACGGAGTCGTTCGGCAAGTGGTGCACTCATAAAAACAGTGTTTGATTGAATAACTGCAAAGGTAAAAAAATAATACAGATACAGTGAAATTTTCTATCGGACTCATCCTCTCTCTTTCGCTATATCATTCAGGAAGACATAAATAGCCCTGTTTCTTTTCAATACTTTATTTTAATCGTATCTTTGCAGCTGAAAAATCAGAAAGCAGCCTATGCAACTTGCCCCGTTACTCTCCCTTCTTGGGAATCTGGAACAACTGGACACCATTCAGCTGAACTTCAACCAGGAAAGTGTCAACCTGATGAATACCGCCATTGCATTCATCATGTTTGGTGTGGCACTGAGCATCAAGCCTCAGCATTTCAGTACTGTCATCCTGCGCCCGAAACCGGTATTGCTGGGTGTCGTCTCCCAATATTTCCTGCTTCCCGCATTGACCTATCTGCTGGTATGGTTCATCAGGCCCAGCAACGCGGTGGCTTTGGGAATGATCTTAGTGGCTTCCTGCCCGGGGGGGAATGTGTCGAATCTGATCTCCGCCATCTCTAAATCGAATATCACCCTGTCGGTAAGCCTCACAGGGTTCACAACCATCCTGAGCCTGTTGATGACCCCCTTCAATTTCGCATTCTGGGGAGGCCTCTATGCGAAACATTCACCCCTGCTGGTGCCCATCACCATCGACCCTGTAGAGATGTTCCGCACCGTATTCCTGATTCTCGGCATACCGGTAATCGTTGGCATGTTCGTTGGCATGCGGTTTCCCAAATTCGCGAAGAAAGTGGATACTACTGTGCAGGCGGCATCCGTCATCTTCTTTGTAGGATTCATCGTCGCCGCACTGGCAGGTAATTTCGGCATCTTCCTCAGATATATCCACCTCATCTTCTTTATTGTCCTGCTTCACAACGGTCTGGCCTTCTTAAGTGGTTATTTCCTACCGAAAACATTCAAAGTGGAGGAGATCAACTGCCGGACCATATCCATAGAAACAGGAATCCAGAATTCGGGACTGGGACTGGCGCTGATATTCAACCCGAGGATCTTCCCCCCGGAACTGCACATGGGCGGGATGGCTTTCATCGCGGCCTGGTGGGGCATCTGGCATATTGTTGCAGGCCTCCTGCTTGCTTTCTACTGGAGAAAAAGAAACCTTGCAGGGGTTATGACGCATCCATCATAATCGTTTCACCGCCATGGCAGGCAGCGGTCTTGCCTGTAACCTGTACAAACAGTTAAAAAACAGTTATGATATATCGTTACGATTTTCGCTATACAGTGGCCAAATTTTTCGTGAGTATCGCCCTGAGATTGAACTTCAGAAAACTGGTGTTCGTGGGTAGGGATGAGAATGTATCGAAGGAAAAACCGGTCATCTTCACGCCCAACCACCGTAATGCGTTGATTGATGCGCTGCTGGTGGTCTATTCCACCTATCACCTGAAGCAGGTGGTCTTCCTGGCCCGTGCCGATATCTTCAAACAAACGTTTGTTGCCTGGATACTGCGGGGAATGCGCATTATGCCTGTCTTCCGGCTTCGCGACGGCAAGGACAACCTGGACAGGAACAGTGAGATCTTCAACAATGCGGCCCATATACTGAAAAAGAACAATCCCATCGCTATCTTTCCCGAAGCACGGCACAACCCGAAACAGTCATTGCTGCCCATACAAAAAGCGGTCCCCCGCATCGTTTTGCCGACGGAGGCTTCACTCAATTTCCAACTCAACAGCCAGATAGTCCCGGTATCGATCTACTACCGGGATATCTGTGGCTTCCTGTCAGATGCCTACATCACCTTTGGCACACCCATCGAGGTATCTGAATACAAGGATCTCTACAACGAAAACCCCGGTCAGGCCATCAATCAGCTGAGGCAGGATATGGAGCAGCGCCTCAAACCGATGGTGGTGAATATTCAGCATGATCTTTTTTACGATGAATACCTTTATGCCATCGACTGGAACGGAGACCGAATTGCCCGCGAGGAATTCTCCGGGAGAAAGGATGCTTTTCTGCAGGCATCCCTGCAGATCGTGAAGAAGCTGGATGATCTGTTCGATAATGACCGTCCCCGGTTCGATGCCAGGATGGCCGCGTTCCGTGATGCTCTCGTGCTACTCAAGGAACACGGGCTCACCACCAGGGATCGTGTCCGGCGGCCTTCAACCGGTGCAAACCTGCTTGCCCGGTTCACCGGTCTGATCCTCACGGCACCGGTGGCATTCCTCGGCTTCCTGAACGGCCTTTTCCCGCTGCTGATCAGCAGAAGGCTGCAGGGATTATTCAAGGACAAACAGTTTGTTGCCTCTGCCAGATATGTCTCCGGGCTTATCTTTGTCCCGGTATTCGACCTGATACAGTCACTGGCTGTGGGATTCATTATGCAGGAGTGGTGGCTGGCACTCGTCTATTTCACCGCCATGCCGGTTACCTTTTACTTCGCAGTCTACTGGCGCAAATGGCTGAGAGAAGCCCTCAGAGACGTGAAGGTCAGCCGGTTCGCGAAGCAGTTCCCTGAAAAATGGAAGCAGGTGCTGGCGCTCACTCACCTCTAGCCACCCGGTTATTGCACCCCGGGTTTGTTCGCCGTATCCGGCTTATTCCGGAAAGAGATCTTTCTCTTCAGGAACGTTTAAAAACTGAAAAAAATTCCTATTTTTGTACCGGTCATTGAGAAAACCTACACCAACAAAAAACCTTATATTCCATGAGCTGGAGAAATCATCTGTCCGAACATTCCTGCAGTGCCGAGGAGGCGATCAAAGCCATCAGACCGGGAGACCACCTGGTATACAGTCACGCGGCAGCGGCACCCGTGACAATTAACAATGCCCTCGTTGCGCACAGGGAGGATTATCGCGACAATTCCATCTATCATATGTTATTCATGGGTGATCCGGTCCATCTGGCGCCGGGAATGGAGCAGCATTTCCGGCTGAGGACAAGCTTTATCGACGCTGCATCCCGTGAAGCCATCAACAGTGGAAGAGCCGATTTTTATCCCTGCTATTTTCATCAGCTACCCGCCATGTTCGATATCAAATCGTTTCCCGTGGATGTGGCGGTCATCCATATCACCCCGCCCAACGAATACGGCTACTGCAGTTTCGGCGTCTCCATCGATTATATCAAGGCTGCCTGCCGCAATGCAAAGATCATCATTGCCGAGATGAACGATCAGATGCCGCGTACCATGGGTCCCGAGAACAGGATTCACGTGAAGGAGCTGGATTATATCGTTGAGGTATCCCATCCCCTGAGGGAGACAGCCAAACATCATATTGGTGAGCTGGAAAAGAAGATCGCACAGTACTGTTCTTCGCTTATCGATGATGGCTCAACACTTCAGATTGGTATCGGTGCCGTGCCCGATGCGGTGGTGTCGCTGCTGGACGACCGGAAGGATCTGGGTATCCATACGGAGCTCTTCACGCCCGGCATAGCCGATCTGGTGAAGAAAGGGGTGATTACGGGACGAAGGAAGACGTTTCACCGCGATAAGATTATTTTTACTTTTCTCATGGGTAACAGGGAAACGTACGCGTTCGCACACGATAACCCAACGCTGCTGGCCTATCCGGTGGACTATACCAATTATCCCTTCAATATAGCGAGAAACGAAAACATGATCTCCCTCAACTCCAGTATCGAGGTCGATTTCACAGGACAGGTAGCCTCCGAATCCATCGGCATCCACACCTACAGCGGTACGGGCGGCCAGGTCGATTTCGTACAGGGAGCCCGTCTGTCGAAGGGTGGAAAATCGATTATCGCCATCCCCTCAACGGCTGCGGGAGGCACCCGTTCGCGCATCACCCCCTGCCTGAAGGAAGGTGCTGCAGTGAGCACCTCCAGGAATGATGTGGATTATGTGGTGACTGAATACGGCATCGCCCACCTGCGGGGACAATGCCTGAAGGAGAGAGCCCGGCGGCTGATCCATATCGCTCATCCCGATTTCAGGGAGGAGCTCGACAGGGAGTTCTTCCACCGCTTTAAAGCGTCAGCCCTCGGTTAACAGGGAGCTGTGGACTCCCCTACTCACTTAGCTTCTTCACGATAGCATCTACTGCTGCCTGCAACCCGTCGGCATTCTTACCGCCGGCAGTGGCAAAGTGAGGCTGTCCGCCGCCGCCGCCCTGTATCAGCCGGGCTGCCTCGCGCACCATATTTCCGGCATGAAAGCCCGCGGTGACCAGATCGTCGCTTACCATGACCGTGAGGCTGGGCTTGCCGCCGTATGCCACTCCGGCCACAAACAGCATCTTCTCCGGGTATTCATTTTTTAACTGGAAAGCGATATCTTTGGCAACTTCAGGCATGCCAACAGGTAATACCACCCTGAACAGGGTCACACCGTTCAGCACCTCTTTTCGGTCAATGATACGCTGTTTCAGCTGTTCGGTTTTCTCTTTCACAAAATCCTGGATCTGTTTCTTCATCTCATCGTTCTCCATCAGCAGGCGATGTACACCCTGCATGATATCGGGGACATTGTTGAGCAGGTTCCGGATCTCCAGGAAAGCATCCTCTTTCTCATACAGATAATCCTCACATACCTTGGCGGTGACAGCCTCAATGCGCCTCACCCCGGCAGCGATGGCACTCTCGCTCACAATACGGAAGGTACCGATGCGGCCGGTAGAGGAGATGTGGGTTCCCCCGCAGAGCTCGATGGAGGTGCCGAAACGAACGGTGCGCACATCGTCACCGTATTTCTCCCCGAACAGTGCCATCGCTCCCTGGGCCTTTGCCTCTTCAACGGGGACATGACGATGCTCTTCGATCGCAAAATTGCTCCTGATCCGGGCTGTCACCTCCTTCTCTACTGCGCGTATCTCCCCGGGGGTCATCTTCCCGAAGTGAGAGAAGTCGAAACGCAGCACTTCAGGAGAGACATAGGATCCCTTCTGTTCCACATGGCTCCCCAGCACGGTGCGCAGTGCCTCATGCATCAGGTGCGTGGCGGTGTGGTTGCATTCGGTAGCGGTCCGTTTTTCCGTATCGATGCGGGCCGTGAATGTGGCCATCGTGTCTGAAGGGAGTGTCAGCGTCAGATGTACGGCCAGATTATTTTCCCTTTTCGTATCAAAAATTTCAATCTTCTCACCTCCCCCATCGGCAATAAGCCATCCGCTGTCGCCAACCTGGCCGCCCATCTCGGCATAGAAGGGAGATTTGGAGAGCACGATCTGATAATATTTCCTGTTCTTTTGCATCACCTCGCGGTAACGAAGGATGCGGGCACTGCTTTCGGTTTCATCATACCCCACGAATACGGGCTCTCCCTCGTGCACCCGTGTCCAGTCGCCTGTCTCCGTGGCAGCAGCATTGCGGGCACGTTCTTTCTGTTGCTGCATCTCTGCATTGAAACCGGCAACATCTGCCGTCATCCCGTGTTCCCGCAATATCAGCTCCGTCAGATCGAACGGGAAGCCATAGGTGTCATAGAGCTGAAAAGCCACCTCTCCGCTCAGCACACCACCCTCATTAACGGGAAGGTTCTTCTCGAGCATCCTGATGCCTGTCTCCAGCGTTCGCAGGAACGACTCCTCTTCCTCCTTCATCACTTTCCCGATCAGCGTCTGTTGTGCCGCCAGCTCGGGGTAGGCATCTCCCATCACCTCGATCAGCGTGGGGATCAGCCGGTACATAAACGACTCATGCATCCCCAGGAAGGTATAGCCGTAGCGCACCGCACGACGCAGGATACGGCGGATCACATATCCCGCCTTGGCATTCGACGGCAGCTGGCCGTCGGTGATGGAGAAAGCGATGGTACGCACATGATCGGCGATGACACGCATGGCCACATCTTTCCGGCCATCCTCACCGTAGGTGGCATGACTCACTTCTCCAATCCTGCGGATGAGGGGCTGGAACACGTCGGTATCGTAATTCGACAACTTACCCTGTACCGCCATACACAATCGCTCAAAACCCATGCCGGTGTCAATCACCCTGGCAGGCAGCGGCTCCAGTGATCCGTCAGCTTTCCGGTTATATTGCATGAACACCAGGTTCCATATCTCAATCACATGGGGATGGCTTTGATTGACAAGTGTCAGTCCGTCAACCGTGGCTCTTTCGCTGTCGGGACGTATATCGATGTGGATCTCGGAACAGGGACCACAGGGACCGGTATCACCCATCTCCCAGAAGTTATCCTTTTTGTTGCCGTTGATGATCCGGTTTTTGGGAAGGTACTTCTCCCAGTAGGAGGCGGCCTCATCGTCACGATCCAGCTGTTCCTCTGCCGATCCTTCAAAGACGGTTACGTAGAGACGCTCCTTGTCGAGTTTGACCACCCCGGTGAGATACTCCCACGCCCACGCTATCGCCTCCTGCTTGAAATAATCACCAAACGACCAGTTACCCAGCATCTCGAACATGGTGTGGTGGTAGGTGTCGTGACCCACTTCCTCCAGATCGTTGTGCTTGCCGCTTACGCGCAGACATTTCTGAGAATCGGCCACACGGGCATACCTAATGGGAGCATTGCCCAGGATGATGTCCTTGAACTGATTCATACCTGCATTGGTAAACATCAGCGTGGGGTCGTCCTTGATGACCATTGGCGCAGAAGGCACTATCTGGTGTTGTTTCGACTGGAAGAAGTCCTTGAACGACTGGCGAATTTCTTTGGAGGTGATCATATTTCTGTTGCGTTTAATAATTCATGCTGTCCGTCCGGCCTTCCGGTTATATGATATTCCGAAGAGCGGCGACTGGACGTTGTAAGCCACTATAACCTGCATTCCTGCACATCAAAAACAGCATCCATGCAGGTGTTCCTGTTTTGGAAGTGCAAAGATACTATTTTCTTGTCTTTTATGGAACAGGATCTGTTGGAAGCATTTATTTTCGTAAATTTGCCTGTCGCTTTCAATCATCATGTCCGTTATTCCTGCATCATCGGCTGTGTACCGGCAGAACGGCCAACTTTAACGAATTTGACTAATCACGCTATATGTCCACCATAAAAGTAACCTGTTGTCCCGTTTGTTGCAGCAAGGAAATTGAAAAAGTGTTTGACACCGTGGACCACTTCTCCAGTGGTGAGGTGTTCCCCGTCTGTGACTGCAGGGCCTGTGGTTTTCGCTTTACCGGCAGCTTCCCGTCGGAAGAGGAGATCGGAAAATATTACGACTCGCCCGATTACATCTCCCACAGTGACTCATCCGAAGGGTTAACAAACCGGTTGTACCATCTCTTCAGAAAGATGATGCTGAGAAGAAAAGTCAGCCTGGTAGCCTCCTGCGTAAAGGATAGACAGGCACGACTGCTCGACATAGGCTGCGGCACGGGCTATTTCCTGCACGCGGCGAAGGAGCATGGTTTCAGGGTATCGGGTATAGAGAAGAACAGCAGTGCCCGTGAAAAAGCCGTCACTCACTTTGGTTTGGATGTAAAGGATGAAAGCAGCTTTTTCCGGATAGCGCACTCATCCTTCGATGTGGTGACGCTCTGGCATGTGCTGGAGCATCTGGAGAAGCTGAATGAAAGCATCGAAAAGATCGGAGAGATCCTCACTCCCGACGGCACGGTCGTGATCGCACTCCCCAACCACCGGTCATTCGATGCGAAATACTACAAAGAGACATGGGCGGCTTATGATACACCCCGTCATCTCTGGCATTTCACCCCCGACACCCTCGAAAAACTGCTTTCCAAACATCACATGAGAGTGATCCGGAAGTACAGGATGCCACTGGATGCCTTCTATGTCTCCCTGTTAAGCGAGCAATACAGGGGCAGCAAAACAGGAACGAAATACCTGCGTGCCTTTGCGATTGGAAAAGCCGGGTTCCTGCTCTCTCTGTTTGACCTGAGGCAATCGGGGTCCATCATCTATGTCGCTAAGAAAGAGGATCATCAAAATTAATTTTTCATTCCCCGGGAATAGTATTATTTTTGGAAAAGATTACTTCTGCGATGCCATCCAATCACACTTTTATTGACAAGCAATCATGGGCAAACGAAAAAAACCGATCCAGTTCACTGACAAGAAACTCTTCTACTCCATCCAGGAGGTAGCCGATCATTTCGCAGTAAACGTCTCCCTACTGCGTTTCTGGGAGAAGGAATTCGAGATGATCAGACCCCGGAAGACTGCCGGTGGTACACGCCAGTATACCCGGGAAGATATTCAACAGATAGAGATCGTCTATCATCTGGTGAAGGAGAAGGGGATGACGCTCGATGGTGCACGCCATACCCTGAAGTCGAAAAAGGATGAAGAGACGAAGAGGGCGGAAGCTGTCGCCAGGCTCACCGAGATCAAAAAAGAGCTGCTTTCCCTTGAGCAGGAGTTCGACCGGCTGCATGAACAGCAGAAATATTCAAGAACAAAAACAGAAGAATAAATGAGAAGATATATTTTTTTACTGACCGTGTTCCTTTCTGCTTTCGTGTCCGCACAAAACGTGACAGATGTGAAGGTGGGGGCTGAGATGACCGATCGCTATTTTCCACTGTTAAAGGGAAAGCGGGTCGCCGTCATGACGAATCAGACCGGTATGGCCGGCGACGAGCACCTGGTAGACCTGTTGAAGAGGAACCAATGTAACATAGTGGGTATCTTCTCACCCGAGCATGGTTTTCGCGGCACCGCCGACGCGGGTGAGCATGTAGCCAGCTCCACGGATGAGAAAACAGGCATCCCCATCTGGTCGCTCTACGGCGGCGGGGGTGGCAAACCCTCTGCCGGCAGGATGAATGAGTTTGATATCCTGCTTTTCGACCTGCAGGATGTGGGCCTCCGTTTTTATACCTATTACGCCAGCATGGCCCGACTGATGGATGCCTGTGCGGAACACGGCAGACAGATGATCGTGCTGGATCGCCCCAATCCCAACGGGATGTATGTCGACGGACCGATCCTGGACAGGAAGCACAAGTCAGGTGTCGGCTGGCTGCCCATCCCGGTGGTGCACGGCATGACACTGGGTGAGCTGGCGCTGATGATCAACGGTGAGAAGTGGCTGCCGGAGGGAAGAAACTGTGATCTTACCGTGATCCCCTGTGCAAACTACACCCACCAGACCCGTTACGTGCTGCCTGTTGCCCCGTCGCCCAACCTACCCAATATCCACGCCATCTACCTCTACCCCTCCACCTGCCTCTTCGAGGGGACCGTGATGAGCCTCGGCAGGGGTACTGCCTTTCCGTTTGAGGTCTATGGCCATCCCAAATTCAGGGGATCCTCCTTCTCGTTCACCCCGCGGAGTGTGCCCGGAGCCAAAAACCCGCCGCTGCTCAACCGGAAGTGTTTCGGGGTGGATTTGAGAAATACCTCCAACGAACATATCCTGGAAAACGGGTTCGACCTGACCTGGGTGATTGATGCTTACCAAAACCTGGATATGGGCGACAAATTCTTCACCTCCTTCTTCGAAAAGCTGGTCGGCGTGGACTATATCCGGCAGGATATCATTGCCGGCAAATCGACCGAAGAGATCAAAGCGAAATGGTTTTGCGATGTGGTGCAGTTTAAACAGCAACGGAAACCTTATCTGCTCTACGAGGAATAATCATCCTCGTAGATGTTCACGATAAATAATGCGCATTGATGCGCATTTTTTGTATTTTTGCACTTTAATTACAGAAAAAGAGGCCACAAGCTTACAAATGGAAAGCCTTTGTCGCCCGAATCAGATCATCATATGGAAATTGCAAGCAAATACAACCCCGCAGAGGTAGAAAATAAGTGGTACCAATACTGGATGGACAACAGACTGTTCCACTCAGAACCCGATGAGCGTGAACCCTACACCATCGTCATCCCACCACCCAACGTTACGGGTGTACTGCACATGGGTCATATGCTCAACAACACCATTCAGGATGTGCTGGTACGGCGTGCACGCATGCAGGGCAAGAATGCCTGCTGGGTGCCGGGCACCGATCATGCTTCCATCGCCACCGAGGCAAAGGTGGTCAACCGTCTCGCTGCAAATGGTATCAAAAAGAACGACCTCACCCGCGGGCAGTTCCTCGACCATGCCTGGGAGTGGACCCACGAGCATGGGGGAATCATCCTGGAGCAGCTGAAGAAGCTGGGTGCCTCCTGCGACTGGGAGAGAACGGCCTTCACCATGGATGAGGTACGTTCCGAAAGCGTCCTGCGTGTTTTCTGCGATCTTTACGACAAAGGGCTGATCTACCGCGGTGTGCGGATGGTCAACTGGGACCCGAAAGCACTCACCGCCCTCTCCGACGAGGAGGTGATCCATAAAGAGGTGACCGGCAAGCTTTATTACCTCCGGTATAGGATCGAGGGTGATCCCGACGGCAGTTATGCCGTGGTGGCCACCACCCGCCCCGAGACCATCATGGGTGACACAGCGATGTGTATTAACCCGAATGACCCCAAGAACGCTCACCTGAAAGGAAAGAAGGTGATAGTACCGCTGGTAAACCGTGTGATCCCGGTGATCGAGGATGATTACGTGGATATTGAGTTTGGTACCGGCTGTCTGAAGGTGACGCCGGCACACGATGTGAACGACTATATGCTGGGGGAGAAGTACAACCTCCCCTCCATCGATATCTTCAATCCCGACGGCACGCTCAATGAACATGGGGCGATGTATGCCGGCATGGACCGCTTTGCCGTACGCAAACAGATCGAAAAGGATCTGGAGGCTGCCGGACTGATCGAGAAAACAGAGCCTTACACCAACAAGGTGGGCTTCTCGGAACGTACCGATGAAGCCATCGAACCGAAGCTATCGATGCAGTGGTTCCTGAGAATGGAGGAGCTGGCTAAGCCTGCAGCCAAAGCGGTAGAAGAAGATACCATCCGCTTCTATCCCGAGAAATACAAGAATACCTACCGCCACTGGATGGAGAACATCAAGGACTGGTGCATCAGTCGACAGCTCTGGTGGGGGCATCAGATACCGGCCTACTTCCTCCCGCAGGGAGGGTATGTGGTGGCGATGACAAAGGAGGAAGCATTTGAAAAGGCGAAAAAACAGGCGGACTACCCGATCACCATCGATGAGCTGAAGCAGGATGAGGATGTGCTCGACACCTGGTTCTCCTCGTGGCTCTGGCCCATCTCCGTCTTCAACGGCATCAATCAGCCCGATAACCGAGATATCAGTTACTATTACCCCACGAGTGACCTGGTGACGGGACCCGATATCATCTTCTTCTGGGTGGCCCGCATGATCATGTCGGGCTATGCATACCGCAGTGAGCCCTGCTTCAGCAATGTATACTTCACCGGTATCGTACGCGACAAGATGGGCAGGAAAATGTCGAAGCAGCTGGGCAACTCCCCCGACCCCATCGGTCTGATGAACAAGTACGGCGCCGATGGCGTGCGCATGGGTATGCTGCTCTCCTCTGCAGCCGGCAACGACCTGCTCTTCGATGAGGTACTCTGCGAACAGGGACGTAACTTCAACAACAAGATATGGAACGCCTTCCGTCTGATCAGGGGATGGGAGACTGATAACAGCATCCCTCAGCCGGAGTCGGCGAAGATTGCTATCGACTGGTTCAACAGCAAACTCTCCGAGACCATCCTGGAGATCGACGACCTCTTCTCCAAATACCGCCTCTCCGAAGCGCTGATGTTACTCTATAAGCTCTTCTGGGACGAGTTCTCTTCCTGGTACCTGGAGATCATCAAGCCGGCCTATCAGCAGCCCATCGACAGCGAGACCTACAAGATGACACTGCATTATCTGGATGCCCTGCTGCGGCTGCTGCACCCCTTTATGCCCTTCATCACCGAAGAGCTGTGGCAGGCACTGCAGGAGAGAAAAGCGGGAGAGAGTATCATGACCACGCTGCAACCGAAGTGCGGGCCGACAGACAAGATGCTGGTGAACGATATAGAGCTGACGAAGCAGATCATTGCCGGCATCCGCACGATCCGGCTGGAGAAGAACATCCCCAACAGGGAGGAACTGCAACTGCAGGTCATCGGCAGCTATGACGAGCGGTATAACAGCGTCATAACCAAGATGTGCAGCCTCTCATCCATCTCGTCCGTTTCAGAAAAACAGGCCGGTGCGGCAGGATTTATGGTGGGTACGATAGAGTATACCGTTCCGCTGGCCGAAAAGATGGATGTGGAAGCCGAGTTGCAGAAGATGAGAGCTGAGCTGGACTATACCGAAGGCTTTTTGCTGTCGGTAGTGAGGAAGCTGAGCAACGAACGGTTCGTGCAGAACGCCAAGCCGGAGATCGTGGAGAACGAGCGCAGGAAACAGGCAGATGCAGAGAGTAAGATTGCTTCGCTGAAAGAGAACATCGCTGCACTGGAGAAATAAAAAATCGTCGGGTATGAGATAACTTCATGCTGATGAATCTGACAATTCTGATGTTTTATACTTTAACAAATATATCGTATGAAAAAAGTCGTTATTGCTTTGTTCTTAACGTGCATTTTGCATCCTCTTCCAGCCACGGAACAGTTTCCTGATCTGTTTATATACAATAATCAGATCCTTTATATTCGCGACTTGCCCATTGATATTTTGTCTTCTTACCTACCCATTGAAGTGAATAATCAAATTCTTGCATCTCAAACCGGCTATTCTACCGGCTGTTACAGAGGATATGTTGCAACCTGGAAGCTCGAAAACGATAGTCTTTTTTTGGTCAAACTAGAAAACATCAAAGGAAAAGAACTGGCGCTGGAAAAATATTTTCCCGGAAAGAATTCCCCGAAGGGTGTGTTTGCCGATTGGTTTAACCACATCATTAAGGCAGGTATGAAAGATATCATGTTCTCAGAAAAATATCTAGCATCGATCAGATTTAAAGGTAGATTTAAGAATGGAATATTGCAGGAAATCTTATAATGCCATGCTGACGAGATGCACCCTATCTTGTTCGGCAGCGGCTACCACTCCACCGTTTCATCGATATGGAGAAGATATTTTTGAATGATCCTGTTTACGCTTCAAAACGCCAGATAAGGTTCCAGACGCCAAATATCATCAGAAGTGAACTCATCGAGCATGGCCAGCTCGTTAAGGGAAACAAGATCACCTTTTCGTCTGCGCAGATTGACGATAGCCTGAACTTGTTTGTAGTTCAGGTAAGGATGCCTGAGTAGTTCCCTGAATTCAGCCCGGTTTACCTGCAGTCTAACACAGAGGCTGTCCGGCTCAATATAAGGCGAAATGCGGGCATACAGATCGGCATCCACACCGTACACCTCCATCAGCTGTTCTTTCCTTACGTATCCCCCCAGCAGTTCTCTGTACTTCACGATCCGGGAGGCATAGCTGCTCCCTATGCCCGGTATCATTTTCCACCTGGTTGTATCGGCCTCATTCAGGGAGATGGTTTCCCCGGTGTTTAGTTTCTCACTCACAGGAAAGGGCTGATAGCGGGTATCACTCCTACCGTCGTTGCGGATGAAATCCGGATCAGCAGAATTCTCTGCCGTGACTGCCTCTTCCCCGTAAACACTCGCTGAAGGATGTTTCCTCACCGGGTCCCGTCCTTCCCTGATAGCACTGATGGATGGCTCGCGCTCTTTCCAGGTGCGTCTGAATTCATCGAAAGCACGTATCAGCGAGTCGTTCTTTGTCAATACGAGCTCGGAGGAGTTTCTGTAGCTGAGGAGACTGTTTAGTAGCAGTGTGAGGACAATCAGGATAAGTAACAGCATCACCGCCACTTTAGAACCTCTCTGAAAATATAGAAAATCTTTCCAACGCATAGTTCTGATTCATTGTAACTGTCAGGATCAATCCAACGCTCTCTGTTAATCACCTCGCGGCAGCTTCGCGATGCTGCCCGTATTGTCCGGTACCGATTTTCAATACCCTAAAGTTATAAAATATATTGTTTTCCCTTTTGATAAAGAGGCATTAATTGTATCTTTGATCAATGATAACTGATGAACCCCCTGTTTCACCGACGATAACCGCATAGTATGGTTTTGAATTATATCTGGATCGCTTTCTTCATCATCGCCTTCGTGGTGGCCCTGGTAAAACTTCTTTTCTTTGGAGACATGCATGTATTTACCGATATCATGAACTCCACCTATGACACTGCCAGAACAGGTTTTGAGATATCGCTCGGTCTCACGGGTGTCCTCTCCCTCTGGCTCGGGGTGATGAAGATAGGCGAACGCGGCGGCATGGTGGAACTATTCTCTCGGGCGGTGGCACCCCTCTTCTCCCGACTGTTTCCCGAAATCCCGAAAAATCATCCCGCCTCGGGATCCATGCTGATGAACATTTCGGCCAATATGCTGGGCCTGGATAACGCTGCCACCCCCTTCGGACTGAAAGCGATGCAGGAGCTGCAGGAGATCAACAAAAACAAAGAAGAGGCTTCCAATCCCATGATCATGTTCCTCGTGCTGAACGCGTCGGGGCTGACTCTCATCCCGGTGACCGTGATGGTCTACCGTGCCCAGCTGGGTGCGGCCAACCCCGCTGATGTCTTTATCCCCATCATGATCGCCACCTTTGTGGCCACCCTGGTGGGTATCATCGCTGTCTGCCTCAGGCAGGGGATCAATATGTTCAACAGGGCCATCCTCGGTTTTCTGCTTGCCATGACCGGTATCATTGCTGCAACCGTGCTGGTATTTCAATCTATGCCGCAGGATCAGATCAATATCGTCTCCAGCCTTGCAGCCAACGTGATCCTGTTCTCCATCATCTGCCTTTTCATCGTGAAGGCGATGCGCAGAAAGATCAATATCTTCGAAGCCTTTATCGATGGAGCTAAGGATGGCTTTAAAACAGCCGTCACCATCATCCCCTATCTGATCGCCATACTGGTGGGAATCGGCGTTTTCCGGGCATCGGGTGCCATGGATTTCCTGATGGAGGGGCTACGAAATTTGGTGGCGATGACAGGAATGGATACCCGTTGGGTGGACGGCATGCCCACTGCACTGATGAAACCATTAAGTGGTAGTGGTGCCAGAGGAATGATGATCGACACTATGAAAGCTTTCGGTGCTGATTCATTCGCCGGCAGAATTTCCGCCGTGCTCCAAGGTGCTACCGACACCACCTTCTATATTGTGGCTGTTTATTACGGCGCCGTGAACATCAAAAATTCTCGCTACACCGTTCCCTATGCGCTTTTGGCCGATTTGGCAGGTGTTGTTGCGGCCGTTTTCGTGGCCTACCTATTTTTTGGATAACAAAAAAGCGATTCTCCGGGTTAATAAAACTTAAAATATATGGCAATTACTTTTCAGGCAGAAAACACCAGACTCCCGAAAATAAAAAAAAAGGAAACAGCAAACTGGATCAAAACCGTAGCCAAAGGTTTCAATAAAAAAGTAGGTGAGATTGCTTACCTTTTTTGTGACGATGAGAAAATACTGGAAATCAACCTCGCCTATTTGCAGCATGATTTTTATACCGATATCATCACATTTGATTATTCGGACGGGGATACCATTTCAGGGGATATTTTCATCAGCCTGGATACTGTCCGCTCCAATGCACAAAAGTACGACACCCATTTCGAGGAAGAACTTTATCGTGTAATCATACACGGCATACTCCACTTGTGCGGGTTTAAGGATAAAACGGAAGAGGAGGAGAAAAGCATGAGAGAGGCGGAAAACAGTGCGCTCAGACAACTGAAAAACGACCTGTCATAATTTACAATTTAACCAATACCGGAAAAACGATTCACATTTGTAAACTAAATAGACTATGATGATGCCTGTTCCTTTCTCGTTCATGTTTTACAACACCGAAAATTTTTACGACACCGTGGACGATCCGGACACTATGGACGATGATTTCACACCCGGCGGATTCAATCAATGGACTGCTGAGCGTTTCAACGACAAAACAGAGAAGTTTACAAAAGTTGTCAAAGAGATTGTTAAGCCCGATTTCCCGGATATCATCGGTCTGGCTGAAATAGAGAATAAAACGGTGATGCTGGGCATCCTCGACAGCATGTTACAAAATGGCATACAACACTACAGCTTTATCCACTATGACAGTCCCGATGAAAGGGGCTCCGATGTGGCCATGATCTATAATACACAAACATTCAAACTGCTGACATCAAACCCGTTGCTTGTGCAGCTGCCGGGAATTGAAGACCGTACCCGCGACATACTGTATGTCAGTGGTGAAACCATCAACGGAGAAAGCCTGCATCTTTTCCTCACCCATTTCCCCTCCCGCAGGGAGGGTACGGACCTGTCCGAACGGCGACGCTATTTCGTCGCCAGCGAGCTCAGGAACGCGGTAAACAAGGTGATGAGCGAGCATCCCGAGGCTAAGATCGTCATCATGGGCGATTTCAATGACACCCCCGACGACAATGGTGTGGATGAGGTGCTCGGTGCCCG
>Ga0209347_1002959_pt1 | contig 21017 bp, 22 predicted proteins | sample AutmiccommuBRH23_FD_187382 | JGI IMG/M metagenome (GOLD analysis project Ga0209347, IMG submission 187382) | Deep subsurface microbial communities from Mt. Terri, Switzerland - Autotrophic microbial communities BRH/23 (SPAdes) (version 2) | ecosystem: Environmental > Aquatic > Deep subsurface >...
GTTTATGCTACCGCCGCTCGTTAATGGATCGCCGTTCACGTTCTGAAGTGTCAGCGATATGGTGGGCATTTGCTTGTTTCCCCCGAGATCATGGATCTCTCTTCTAAGCGGTGATCATTTGAAAGCGAATTCTCGTCGCAGCGCAAATCTCTGGCGGTAGGCATCCGCTGAACATGAGAACTGCACCACATCCAGTTTATCGGCGATGCCACAGGTCAACCTCTACTTCGCGGGATTCCACGATCACTTCAGGCGGCTCTGGTCTGGTTGGATGCGGAACGGCACTGGCGCGCTCAACGGCTTCTTTGGCGCGCAAGCATTGCAGTTCGGCCAGCACCTCGGGAGACACGAAAGCCCCCACAATACGTCCATGACTGCTGACTTCAATGGCCCCGCACTTAGCTACGTCTTCCTGCATCTTTGCAAAATGACGGGTGAAATCCGTTGCCGAGACTTTCTCAGGTGACATTGTCTTGTCCTCTTCCTTCAAGGACATAGGACAAAATACTAACCTTTTGAACAAGATAGGCATTGGGATAGGTTGTCATGTGGAAGGTCTATGATGGGACCGCCCCCCAATATCATTAACAGACCAAAGTGGGACAGCGAGGATACGCACCCTATTCCAAATCAAGCTACAACATGACAACCGAAACTGTGGTGGAGATCACTGAACGAGACGGAAATACTCGGCGCGGAAACTGTCTTCCATGCCATCGCCGCAAAAGCCTGAACGCGGCCAGCCTGCCAGGCAGCGCCATCCTCGACATTCTTTACGAGGGGTGGAAGTCACAAAGTGCAGGCGGCTTCACGGCGTCATGGATGTTGCACGGTCGACCGGGCGTTGGCAAAAATCAGGTGGTCCAGCAACTCGCTGGCCGCATGGGTGCTAAGCTCTTTGATCTGCGGCTGACCACGATCGAGCCACAGGATCTGCGTGGCTTGCCATACTATGACCACGAGGCCCGCAAGACCGTCTGGTATCGCCCTGAAGATTTGCCAAGCGATCCCGATGCGAGCCGCGCTCCAGCCCGAATTCACTCTCGGCCAGCGCCGGGACGACCGTGCGCGTCATACCGATGGCGAAGCCCACCAGCATCACCTGGATCAGTTGATGCGCGATCTGAGCCCTGTTCTCGCGGATGCCGCGCGTGAACGTGCTTGCGGTCATTCCGCGGGCTCCTTTTTCGTGTTCTGAGGATCGAGCGCATGGCCTGATGCTGGCCCGCGCAAGGGCTGGATCAACATCCTGTCAAGCCACAGGTCGCGGCGTGTGCGGAACTGCTCGATCCCGATCTCCATCCCCTCGTGGCCCTTGGCCGGCTGAGCGATGTAGGTGCCGAGCAGCCGGTCCCACCACGGCAGGTTGAAGCCGTAGTTCGAGTTTGTCTCGCGCGGATCGACGGAATGGTGGACCCGGTGCATGTCTGGGGTAACGACGAACAGGCGCAACACGCGGTCCACCGGGCGCGGCAGGGCGATATTGGCGTGGTTGAACATCGCCGTGGCGTTCAGGAGCACCTCGAACAGCAGCACGGCAATGGCGGGCGGTCCGAGGGCCGCGACCACCGCCAGCTTGATCCCCATGGAGATCAGGATTTCGATTGGATGAAAACGAAGGCCAGTCGTAGCGTCAAAATCAAGATCGGCATGGTGCATCCGGTGCAACCGCCACAGGGCGGGGATCGCGTGGAACATGACGTGCTGGAGGTAGATCGCGAGATCAAGCAGCAGCATCGAGACGACGATGGCCACCCAGACCGGGACGTCTATGTTGTTGAACAACCCCCAACCGTTGCTCTCGGCCATCACGGCAAGACCGACTGCGACTATGGGAAAGGTCAGCCGCAGGATCACGGTGTCGAGCACCACGAGGCCCAGATTGTTCGTCCAGCGGATCACCCGCGGAATGTCACGCCGCCGCCGGGGGGCTGCGACCTCCCAGAGAGCCATCACCGCCAGCACGCCAAGAAAGATACTGAGGCGGATCGCGGGTTCGGCGGACAGGATGGTTTCAGACATAGGTTTGACCCTGAGGGTTGCGGAAATCGGCAAAATGGCTATCATTCAATTCAACGCTTGAATGATTAGAGCTTGGAGTTCCCGATGTCAACCAGCCCGAAGACAGCCCTGCTCGAGGAATACGCGCTTGTTGCCCGCGCGCTCTCAGCGCCAGCGCGGCTTTCTCTGCTGGAACAGCTGGCGCAAGGAGAACGCGGAGTGGAGGCGCTGGCCGACAAGACCGGGCTTACCGTCGCCAATTGTTCGCAGCATTTGCAGCAGCTACGCCGTGCCGCCCTTGTTACCAGCCGCCGCGACGGCAAGGCGGTGATCTACCGGCTCACCGACGCACGGACACTGGCGCTGATGGACCTGCTGCGCATCGTCGCCGAGCGGAACCTGGCGCAGGTTGAACACATCCTGCGCGGCCTGTCCGATGGGCAAGACGCGCCGGAACCGGTGACTCGCGATGACCTTGCTGTGCGACTGGCCGAAGGTTCCGTGACGGTTCTCGACATGCGCCCCGCGGACGAATACGCCAGCGGGCACATCCCCGGCGCGCGCAACATCACGCTTGCTGATCTGGAACGTATCCTTCCCACCCTCGACCCCGGAACCGAAATCGTCGCCTATTGCCGCGGGCCTTATTGCATATATGCCCATCAGGCGGTCGCAGCATTGCGCAAGCACGGGCTGAACGCAAAGCGGCTTGAGGGCGGTCTTCCTGAGTGGCGTGAAGACGGGCGACCCGTGCTAACCGAGGCATCACCTGAGTAATATTGGACACCTGACATGCGACCAGTCCGGTTTGGTGATCAGCTTGGGAGCCGACCACTCAAACGTAGGCGTAATCCAGCATCGGCAAACAATTGATTGAGCGATTTGATTCAGCAACATTGCTTCATCTGCGTCCGTCGATCAGCAGGGCGCAATTGCGCAATCTGCGCATAGCAGACACTCAGACCTTCTCCGAACGGTGGAGGCACACCAGAGGCGAGCTGGAAAGCTTATGTCAGATGCAGAATACTAGATGTAGGCTGTCGATACCGGCAAGGCTTTCACTGTCGGCCAAGGCGGTTGTCCATTTGCGGCGCCCAGTTGAGGGTCAAATAGTAGGTTCAATTTTAGGCGTGATATGTAATTTTAGCCCTTCCCCGCTTCTTACAGGATAACTTCGGTCCGGCTTGAAGGCGTTTCGTGGAGGCCGCCGCAGACTACGTTCCAGCATTGGTGCCGCATCCAAAACCCACTCAATCCCGCCTGAGGGTGCCTGACGCCAGCAACCTGACCATCGTGGCCTGCGTAACATATCCGGTGACCGGTAGATCCGCGGCCTGCTGGAACCTCCGGATCGCGCGGCGAGTTTCTTCGTCGAAGTTGCCATCCAAAGCGCCTGGTGCGAGGCCGACTTGGTTCAAGCGCTGCTCAACCAGCGCGCGCACGATCTGATTGCCGGCAACCTGCGCTTCCTCGGCCCGGGCGGCATCCACTTCGGCCCTGTTGCCATCCTCTGCCTCCAACTGCGTTAGACGGGCGCGCGCGGCTTCGTTGAACGTGCTGTCAGGAAAAGTCTGCATGAACTGCCGGTAAGCCTCGGGGCTGTCCTGTTGGCGAACGCGGTCCCACAGGTTGCGCTCCTCCGCGGCGGCTTGCTGGCGGCTATCATCATCGATCTGGTCAAGCCGTTGCTGCGCCAGATCTGCGAAGAGTCCATCCGGATAGCGTTGCAGATAGGCCCGCAGGCCCGCCTCGTCTTGTCCGCGTCCAACACTGTCCCAATAGGCACGATCCTGGGTTTCCTCCAGTTCGCGGCGCTCCTGCGCCTCTCGTTCCAGTTCGGCGGCACGCACGGCGGCATCCCGACGCAAGACCCGCAACTGTTCAGCACTCAGAAAGCCGGTTTCCGGCAGTCCAAGACTGCGCTGATGCGCGCTTATGGCCGCCCGGGAACCGGGGCCGAACACGCCGTCCACACCGCGTGGATCAAACCCCAGAAGGGACAGATCCCGCTGCACGTCGCGCCGCGCCTCGCGGTTCAGGTCCAAGGCAGCTTCGCCTGCTTCGGCCTGACGTTGTGGGGTGGTTCGGATCTCAGCGATGCTTGCGCGCGCCTCGTCTGCGAACAGGCCCTGCGGGTAGCGTTGCAAATAGCTCTCGAACGCGGTCGCCGAGCCGATGTCGCGCGCCGCATCCCAGAATGACAACTCGGCCAGTGCCGACGGAGCACCAGGAGTCGGCACGGCAGACTCGGATACGGCCTCGTTTGCGACAAAACTGATCCTGTCCGACAAAAAACCCGCCACCTGCACCGCATCGGGTGCTGCTTGCGCCGCAGCGGCAAGGCTGACGCCGGGCGTCAAGATCGACCTGTCGATCCATCGCTGCATCTCGCGTGCCGGACCCGTTGCAACGGTGACGCCTTGGGGCACGTCAAACGCCCCTAGTCCAGCCGCCAGCCCGTAGCCGGTGGGCAGGTCGCTTCCACTGGCCGGCATCAGAACCACAAGCGCCCGGCCGGGAGCCGCACCTGCTAGTCCGGTGATGGCCGAAACCGAAAGGCCCGCCGTTCCTGCGGTGATTGCCGATACCTCGTCTGCATCGCGCCCCAGTAACCAGCTATCTGTGCTTCCCGACACGAAATGCCCGGATAGGACAATGGCCAGCCGATCCACGTCGCCACCCTGCAGGGCATCGCGCAATTCAATCGCAGCCTCATGCAAATCAGCACCCGACAAATCCGACGCGCCGACGATCCGAAATCCAGCCGCCTCCAACTCATCTGCAACCGCGCGCCTGTCTGCCACACCTGCAGCATCGTCGTAGCCGCGGTAGCTGGAGTTGGTCAAAACAAGTGCAAGACTTTCGGCCCACGCAGCAGCGGGATGACAAAGCAAAAGTGCGAATGCAACAGCGCGACCTAGTGAATGGTGGCAGGTTTTCATGGCGACCCCTTTCGGTTGGCTCAACCCGATCCTAGTCCCAAACGGCTGGTTTGCCCATGGTCACCGAAGCTGGCAGCCTTGGGGGGCTTCCATGTCCGGTCGGTGGTTTCTGACCGGACATGGAGACCCGAAACGGACTGCTTCCATTTATGGCCAGCTCAGCCACAACGCCCGGCACCAAGAAGGAGACAAACCACGGCTTGACCGAATACCAAACCGAAATCCATAATTTGAGGAGAGTCAGTTCTCGGTCGCCGAATGGATAAAGGCGACGGGCGAACTGACCCGACATTTTGATCCGTTCACCTATTACCCCGACAGCAAGGGCCGCTCCCTGCTGCAACCCGATGGGAACGACACATGAAGACTAAGCCCCGCGCTCGCGACCTCGGCCTACATTTCGACGGTACGCCCGGTCCGAACAACGCCATTACCGATGTGGCCGGTCTCACCGTGGGGTTCACTACCGTGATCGAGGATGCCGCTCCCGGTCGGCACAAAGGGCTCTGCACCGGCGTTACGGCGATCCTCCCGCGCGGCGTCTCAGGCGAGATCGAACCGGTCTGGGCCGGTATCCATTCTTTCAACGGGAACGGAGAGCTGACCGGCGGCCATCACATTGCCGATCTGGGCTGGTTCCTTGGTCCGGTGATGCTGACGAATTCCCACGGCGTCGGGATGGTCTCGCACGCCGTGACCGGCTGGATGATCGACCGTTACCGACAGGTATTCGAGGACGACCACATGTGGTGCCTGCCCGTCGTTGGCGAGACCTATGACGGCGTGCTCAGCGACATAAATGCCCGCGCCGTGACCGAGGATCACGCACGCGTCGCGCTCGATGGCGCGAAATCAGGCCCGGTGGCAGAGGGCAATGTGGGCGGCGGAGCTGGCATGATCGCCTACGAGTTCAAGGGCGGCACCGGCACGGCGTCGCGCCGGATCAAAGTGGCGGACGAAACCTATGACCTGGGCGTGCTCGTGCAGGCCAATCACGGTGCCCGCGACGGGCTGAAAATCTCCGGCGTTCCGGTCGGTCAGCACATGCGCGAGGATCTCGTCCATTCCCGCGAAACCGGCTCGATCATTGTGGTTATCGCCACCGACGCGCCGCTGCTGCCGCATCAGCTGAACCGACTGGCCCGTCGCGGCAGCATTGGAATTGGCCGGAACGGCACCAGCGGCGGGCATTCCTCGGGCGACATCTTCCTTGCCTTCTCCACCGCGAATCCGCAGCGCAACCCGTGTCACGCTCCTGACGTGATGGACCTACGCGCGCTCAAGGACACGCATCTGGACGCGTTCTATGTGGCCGCCGTGCAGGCAATCGAAGAGGCGGTGGTCAATGCCATGATTGCCGCCGAAGACCGGATCGCCGTCAAGCCGGCAGGCAAGCGGGTTCGCGCCATCGACCATGCGCGGCTTATCGAACTGATCAACGAAAAGGGCAGGGGCCTATGATGCGAGTCATCGACTGTTTCGGCCCGCCCGCAGCGCGCGGCCATGCCCATGGCGAAAGCCTTTGGGACGAGATCGCCGTAAGCCTCTCGCGATGGGAGGAGGCGACCAGATCCGCGGTTGGCGCCACCGATTTCGACGCCTATTGCACCCGCTTCCTCGACCGGACCGGCTGCATCGGACACGCCACTCAGGTCGTTCCGGACCTCATCGCCGAGCTTCAGGGCATCGCCGAAGGATCAGGGCAGCCCTTTAACCGCATCGCCGCCTATAATCTGATGGACGAGCAATGGTGGTATGACAGCACCTCCGACGCGCCGCCGCCGGGATGCAGCCTCGTCGCTATCCCTACGGAAAACGGCCATGTCCTCGCCCAGAACATGGACCTGCCGGCGCATATGGACGGTTCGCAGGTCGTGCTGCGGCTCGGTGGGCCCGACATTCCGCAGATCGTCGCGCTCAGCTCTGCCGGGTTGATCGGGCTTCTGGGCCTCAACGACTCCGGCCTTGCCATAGGGGTGAACACCCTGCTTATGCTGCACCATGACAGGAACGGCCTGCCGGTCGCCTTCGCCCTGCGCCACGCCCTCGCCGCGCGCAGCCGCGACGAGGCGCGGCAAAGGCTCACTACCACCAAACATGCCAGCGGCCAGCATTACGCATTGGTCACGCACGACGGGATGACCTCGCTGGAATGCTCGGCAAACGGCGCGGCGCTCTACGATTGCGAGTCGAGGCTCCTGCACACCAACCACCCTCTGGCGAGCCGCGACATCGACCCGCAAGCGCAATTGCGGCTCGAGAAGGCTGGCTTCAACGCCAGTTCTCACCGCCGTCTCGACTGGCTGCGCGATCGCGCCGAGACGATGCGCGGGGCAGCGCAGGTGCAGACGCTCTACGACGATGCCGACGCGCCCATTTGCATGCGGGCGCAGGTCAACGGCGGCTCCTCCACCTTCGCCTCGGCGCTGTTCGAAATCACCGACGCACCCATCATCCGGATGCGAAAAGGCCACGCCGGCGGTGCCGAATGGCAGCACATAACCTTATTATAGATGAAGGGTTTAATGTCGTTGTTCTTGATGGACTCGATCAGGGATGCACTGCTCCATCAGAACTCGAAATTCGACCGCCATTCGAGCTGCGGCACACCTAGATGTTGTGTGGGCCTTGAGCCTTATTGTGGTCTCTGCCTTGGGGATCTTTTTCGCTCTCAACGGCCATTGAGATGCGCATGGGTTTCGAGCCTACTGTCATCGCAAAAGTATGCGGAGGTTATTTTGCTTTCAGCATCTCGCGCATGGCAGGCTTTGTCTCAGGACCGAACCAATGCCGCTCTGGATCATCCTTCAGCAATGCCATACCGGCTTGGATCAGGGCAATGGTGGGCGCGCGCATCTGGGCTTTGACCCGTCCATAGGTGGCAGTCGGGATCTGCGCCAGTTCTTGGGCCTTAGAAATTGCGCTCTCCCGCACCTCGTTCACATCGGAAAGCTGATCGACAATCCCCGCCGCAACGGCGGCCTCTGCTGTGATTGGTTGGCCGGTCAGCATCAGGCGGCGAAAGGCATCCGGTGGAAGCGTGGTGCGCGCGATCTCCAAGGGGCCGACAGGAAAATCAGCACCGACCCGGACTTCTGCGAGCCCAAATTTTGCATTGGGTGATGCGACCCGCCAGTCTGAGGCCAGCACGAAGAAAAGACCGCCCGCGATGGCGGACCCGGTGATGGCCGCCACCAGTGGTTTTGGAAACGCAAACTGGGTGAGAAACCCGATGTTCAAGCCGTCCACGATTGCGTTTTCGGTGTCCCGCTCAAAGGTCTGCGCCTCCTTGAGATCGAGCCCTCCTGAATAGACCTTGAAAGCGCTGCTCAGGACAACGGCACGTACGCCTTTGTCGGCAGCAATACCTTCCAGCTTCGAGGCGAAATCCATTAGGAAGGGCGCCGTTAGCGCATTGACCGGCTCGCGGTTCAGCACCAGTTCAACCACGCCTTCTCCCAGATCATTGCGGATGATCTGAGCTTGCTCCGTATTCAGCATCTGCATCTCCCATTGGCCTGGCATCGGTGACCGGAGATTATTTCCCAGATCACCGCTGCTGGCTAAACATAGCATAGGTCTTTGCAGCGCTTATAGCCGCAGCACTGCTGGGGGCGACCATGATCAAACTACTAATAAACAGTGTCCGATCCGTGCCGCGCTGCCTGTGTACTCGGATTAGCGCTGCCGGGCCTTGCGATCGGCATAGCGTTTGTCGCGGTCGGCTTTGCGTGTCGCGTCATCTTTAATGACCCGCGCGATCATGCTGTCCGCCTTCTGCTCAGATTCGACTTTGGCGCGTGCGGCGACATTGGCAGCATCCATGTAGGCTGCCGCTTCAGCCGCGCGCTGTTCTTCTGCCTGCTGAAGCTCCAGAGCCTCAGCCTTCAATTTGTCGCGTTCGCCGCGTCGTGCATCGCGTGCGATGACAATCGCCATGCGCTCTTCCTGCCGCGCCAGACGGCTCGGATCAGCTGCATCCGTATTGGCGCGGTAGGCGCGAAGAAGCTCTGCCTTCGCAACCAAAGCAGAGCTGCGACGGTCGGAAAAGTCATTAGTTTTTGCTATTTTCAAGGCTAGTTTCCTGTTTTTTGTTGGGGGAAGATCGGCTCACCGCCAGATGCCCGTCTTGTGCTCTCAAGCGGATGAGACGCTCTTAAGTACGGCTGTGCAACGGTCTCGTTCTTCGCGGGCTGCTTTCAGACGCATGGTGTTTTCTGCGCGCGCGGTGGCGGCGGCGTCATGCCTGTCACCCTGAAGCTTGCGCGTCACGAATTGCGATTGCAACTTGGCAAATGCGCTCTCTGCCCGCTGGAGTGCTTGGTTGTTCGTCGATGTCAAAGGGATCAAATTTCCGATGCTCGGTGCGGCGCGCGGCATGGGTGGTTGGTCGAAATCAGCGGTTCGCGAGCCGCGAAGGCAACAGTCCACTGGCGCCACGAGGCGAGGTCGGGCCTTGCCCGAAATCCCCTGTCGTCTGAAGCCGCAATTCTGGTAGATTGGGTGCGCTCATTCCATAGGCACCCTAAACAAAGAAAGGGGGGCAACTTGCACCACCCCTCGCCCTTATTCTTCGAAACTGTCCTGCCCAACTTTAGGCAAGTACAAGGTTCGTCGCGGATTCACGACCGTTACGATCGCTTTCCAGATCAAACGAGAGCGCCTGGCCATCGTCGAGATGACGAATGCCAGCACTCTCAAGTGCTGTCATGTGGACGAACACGTCCTTGGAACCCTGTGCGGGGGCGATAAATCCAAATCCTTTGGTTGCATTGAACCATTTCACGGTGCCGTTGGCCATCGTGATGTCTCCTCAAGATATGTGCTACCCGCGTGATGCGGTAACTTGGCTCAGTGTCGTAAGTGTCGCAACTGAAGCCGTAAGGAGACAGGAGATCGAAATATGAATCTTCGCACCTCTTCCCTACGCGAACGCTAGCGCTAACGCAAGATCTCATTAAGTCCCGTAAACCTATGCCATCGCCCAGCATCAGGAATTGAACGGCCAGACCCTTGCACAAGTGTCTCCTCGCGTCACGCTGTGGCGCAGCATCATCCCGATAGCAACTGCAGAAATGGATGGTGGCGCGCCCGGCCCCAACCGGACCTTCGGTCGGCGATCTGACGCCGCGTTGCAGCGTCACCAGAGCTGACATCCGGGCTAAAATGCAGCGTCAGGCTGCGACAGACGGTCCAGGACGGAGGTTAATAATGCGGCGTAAGACAGTCACCGGATCATTTTTCGGGCGAGATTAAAGGAAGTTCGATCCAAAAAATTGAGCCTTGGCCTTGTGTCGAGTTGAACCCGATTTCTCCATCCAACAAGTCGATCAGCTGTTTGGAAATACTCAATCCGAGGCCACTGCTCTTGGTCGCGCCGGTGGTGCCTGGATTGACCTGGTAGAACGGTGAGAAAATGGAGCCTTGTAGATGATGGGGGATTCCGATCCCCTCATCTATGACTTCAACCCTCGCTTGCTTGCCAAACTTCTGCACGCGAATATCAACGATCCCTCCTGGAGGGGTGAATTTTGCCGCGTTGGAGAGAAGGTTGACCAATATCTGGCCAACGCGCGCCCTATCCGTCAGCACCTCAACGGTTTCGGTTGCGGTTTTCAAACGATATGTGACACCAAACTGGTTGGCATAGGCCTCACAATCTTCAACAGCAGCGGCAGCAACCTCGTTCAGATCGACGGGTTTTTGCACTACTTTAACTCTGCTCTCGCTCAAGGCTTGAGCGTCCAGGATATTGTTGATCAGCTCAAGAAGTCGATCCCCGTTTCGAGACGCAACGTCGAGTAGCTTGATCGTCGTCTCATCGATGTGCGTGTTGCTCAGCTTGAACTTAAGCAATGCCAGTCCTCCAAGAATGGAGGTGAGCGGCGTGCGCAGTTCATGGCTGATCACACTCATGAAGTTCGTCTTCATTCGCGCCGCAGATGACGCTTCATCGGCGAGCTTTCGCATTTTGTTTTCCGCTTGTTTGGCCTCACTGAGGTCAAGTAGCAGAATAAAGACGAAGATGGCCAAAAGGATCAAGACTGTTGCGCCAAGATAAGCGATCGCGTGAGAGAGGGAGAGCAGGCCGGTTCTGACATCAGCCATAGCAGCGGACTTTGCCTGTGCGAGTTCCACCAGAAAGTCCCGAATGGATAAGTCATACCCTTCCAGTTGGCGTAGAATATCCTCGACCGAAGCCCGGCGCTGCTCAGTGCTCAAACCGTCTGGAGCAAGAGCCGCGATCGCAGGCTCAATGCGTCCAAAAGTGGCCTCAAGCTCCTGCACGATATCTGCGTTGAGCCCATAGGACTCAATCACCGCCGGCAACCTGCCCTCTGTGAGCACGGTAATCCGGCTCCAGGCGATATCAAAACGCAAGCCGATGTCCGGTTGTGGGGTGTAGTCCAATGCAAGCTGACCAAGCTCGTTCTTTAACCGGAGCAGTTCGAATTGCAACTGAGATGCGACCCAGACCGGGTCGCTCTGCTCAGCCACTTGGATGTTTTGAATACGTTCATCCAGCTTGTAGATCACGATGAACACGAAAAGGATCGCTACCATGAACAACGACAGAAAAAATGCTCGGACAAATCGTCCCTTAAAAGCTATTCGACTAAAATGGTCTTGAGCTGCCATACCAACCTGTCGTTGTAGATCTCGTCCCGCAATTCTGGGTGTTCATCCATAGGGTAGATGATCCAAATAGGTCCTTTTTCTCGAACAGACATGGGCTCGCCCTCGCGGAAAACCGCCAGAATGACGTCGTAATCAAAGGCATCTACAGCCGGCACCTCAGACGAGAAATCGTTCAAAGCAACCATCTTGAGTGTCGCATCTCGCTCGACATCCAAGTCTTCGAGAATTGAGCGCAGGCTTGGCCCACGAAACTCGGTGGCTTCGTCGACATAATCGTTCTTGGTCAACACTGTTGTCTGTTCCATGGCGAGCAATTCTGCAAGCGAGTAGCTCTCCGACCTATCAGGTCCTACAACGGTCAAGATGTCCTGACCGAAAGCGAATGTCGGAATTGCAAACAGCGACGTTAGTATTGTCATTGCGCACATTATTCTCGTCAACATTTTTGCGCCCTATATGTCCCTTCTTACACCTTTTGATTGTGGAGCCAAGTTATGGCTTTTTTGTGAAATCGACATGATTGAGCTCTGGCTTAGCTTCACAGTTTTGTTAGAGGGCTTCTGTCCGTGGTCGAATGATTTGGCACAGGCGGAGTGATTTTTGGCCTGGAGGCTCCGGTGGAAGAACTGTGCGATCTCGGGCAGTGGAATCAGATCTTCATCCCGCATCCAAAACCTCCGCCGTATTTTCGCTAACGTGGTTGAGCATCCGGTCCTGTTCAAGCCGGCGCCGCGTCAACATAAGAGGCTTAGCCCATACAGAAACCCCGTGCCAAAATCTGCTTGGTTCTGCCACGTTTTTGGCTGGTCGCGGAAGCGGCCGTTCCCTGCAATCAAACCAAATGTCACGAGCGGCTATGAACCAACTTTCGTTGCTGCCGCAACTAAATTGTTAAGTTGAATGTCCGCTTCTTCATTGATCGAAATGGAATTACGCGCTTGCAGAAAATGTCCGCAAACCGCCCTTCGCCACTGAGGCTGTCCCCTTTCACCGAGGCTTCCTGATCGACAAGTTGCATGATGACTGCGTGACAGGGGTGGCCCTCATGGGGCTTGAGCCCTACAAAATAAAGCCCCGGACCGCAGACGCGATCCGGGCCAAAGCGCAGAGTGTCAGTACTTTGGGAGTAATCTTTGAATCTGCTCACGATGCTGCGCGAAGACATGCAGGACATGCATCAGCAGTTCGGTTTGACACGCGTCGCAAAGAGGGGCGATGTCGATGATTTCAGTCAGCAACTTCTTTGCGGCAAGATAACCGCCCCGATCGTCGATGTCGATCACGGCAGGTCCGCGATAGCCGAACGGCGTGTCGACGCGCCGAAACCCCGCATTGGCATGCGCCAGAACGATCAGCGCGGTGCAGGTGTCTTTCAGGGCATCGAGCGTCCAGGCTTCATCGTTTGCATCTGCGACTTGCGCGACCCAGCCGGTGATCTGGGACTTGGCAAAGTCTGGCCCACGGCATTCGTGAGCCAGAAACATCAGGTCGGGCAGCAGGGGTGAAAGGGTGAGAGGAAGGGTCTCGAAGGTCATGTGTGGTCTCCACTTGAGACTGAAGGAGTTCAGTCTCGTCAAGCACTGCCGGCGGTCAGGAACCGGCAGTGTGAAAGGCGCCCCCGGGTCAGGCTGCCGGTTGGAGTTGGTCCAGTATTTCCGGTTGCTCGGACAGGGTCTCCTCCAGCACATTGCGCAGACCGTCTGTGAGCAGACATATCTCTTCGACTCTGTGGTCCGTCGGATCCAGCGCTGCGAACAAGGCGCATTCTTCGCGATCGGGATCGTGCACATGCTCAAGGGTGAGGATGCCGAGCAGATCCCGAAGCGCGGCCCAGGTTCTGCGGCTTGGCTCGGCACTCTCTGTCAGACCTGCTGCCAATGACTCGACGGAGCGCACGCCGCGTGCGCCGGCCAGAAGTGCCGCAGCATTCGTCAGAGCCTTTCGATAGAAGAGAACGAAGCGGCGAAGATCGGTGAGGTCGGGGATGCCCGCAAGGGCAGTGGTGGACTGAGCCTTAATGACTTTGGGGACGAACATCGGAAACTCCTGTGTTGGGTTGGGCCCTGCCGTTTGGGGCAGGGGTCAAGCAGGCCCGTGTTCTCTTCAAATCAGGTCGCGGAGTGGTCCGCGTCTCTGCTGCCGGGTCTCATTCTGAGGGCCCGGTAGCAGAGATGCGCGACCCAGAGCGCATTCCAATTAGCAAATCTCTCAATGTCGGAATTTGGGGGCAAAACGCACAGCTTGGCGTGGATTTTCCAAGTTTCGCACAAGGGGCCGCAAACACTACGCCGATATATGTTTGCGGCCCAATGTGCGGCTGGCACAGGAATGCCACGGTGGCGTGATTTTGCATATCGGTCTGTGCGGCAGAAGGGCGAAGCGCGCCGGGATCGACAGTGAACTGATGCTTTGCGGAGCAGTCCGCTCCATGCTGCTTTAGACTGCTCTAATGTCGCGATGTGTATCAGCGTTGGTATTGGGGGAACACCACACCTGCAGTTCTATTCAGTCTTGCTGGCAGCCGGACCGCCAAGGGCCAGTTGCGCGCGGTGGTGAGTTGAGACCGCCGAAAGGGGTCAATTTGTGCAGCCTTGGCAGCCACGCAAATGTTGCCAGTCTTGGCTGGCCATGGCTGGCCAGCGATGATGCCGGCAAGCTTGAGCTTATCGGACTGCCTCCAACAACGTATTCACATGCTCTGGCCCGGCAGGAACGATGCCTGCGGGGTTTAGCGCCTTGATGGAGTAGTAGCCCGCCTTGATGTGGTCAATGTTCACCGTCTCGCGCACACCGGACAGGCGCAGAATGCGATCCATATAGGCCGAAAGGCGCGGGTAGTCTGCGATGCGGTGCAGGTTGGTCTTGAACAGGCCGTGATAGGCGGCATCGAAGCGGATCAGGGTGACGAATAGACGGATATCGGTCTCAGTGAAGCGATCGCCGAACAGGTAATCGCCGGTGAGGCGCTGCTCGAGTTGGTCGAGCATTCCGAAGACGCCGGACACTGCCTCGTCATAGGCGGCCTGGCTTGACGCGAAGCCGGCCTTGTAGACACCGTTGTTGAGCCTGTCATAGATCTGTGCGTTCATCGCGTCGATTTGAGCCGCCAGATCGGCAGGATAGAGGTCCGGTGTGCATGGCACGTGATCAGCAAAAGCCGTGTTGAACATCCGCAGGATATCGGCGCTTTCATTGCTGACCATGGTATCGGTCGCCTCGTCCCAAAGGACCGGGACGGTAGCGCGACCGGTGTAGTCATCGTCGGCGCGGGAGTAGAGTTCGTGCAGATGCTTGACCCCGTGCAGCGGGTCGACATCGGCCCCAGGATAGCTACCGAAACCCCAGCCTTGGGAGGTGAGGACCGGATTGACCACGGTGACGGGGATCAGATCCTCCAGCCCTTTCAACTTTCGCGCGATCAGCGTGCGCGATGCCCAAGGGCAGATCAGCGCGACATAGAGCCGGTAACGTCCCGCTTCGGCCTTGAACCCGCCTTTGCCAGTCGGGCCTGGCGCTCCGTCAGCCGTGATCCAGTTGCGAAAGGAGGATTGCTGCCGGATGAAGCGCCCCTCGGCGTCCTTGGCCTGCACCGGGTGCCAGTCTTCTGTCCATTTGCCATTCACAAGCATCTCGTCTCTCCTTTGGTGATCAGGTGGCCGCGCCGAATGGATCGGCACGGCGGGGGGGGCTGGATCAGGCGTATTGCGCGCGGCTGGGCTGTGCCTTGCTGGGAAGCAGAGCATAGGCCCCGTCCCCCAGCGCGGCGAGTGCGGCCTGCACAACGGCCCACATCACAGGATACTCCCAACCACCGTTCGGGTTCGACCAGTTGAACCCGGCGCTGCCATGGCCGAACCACGCAGCACCCAGAAGGACAGGCACCAGCGCGAGGGAGACCAGTCGCGCCTTGATCCCCAGGATCAGCGCGAGGCCACCCGCGATTTCCACCAGAATGGTCAGATAGCCAAGCGCACCGGGCAGGCCAATGGATTCGAAATAGCCTGCGGTGCCAGCAGGGGTGAAGACAAGCAGCTTCACAAGGCCGTGGAACAGGAACAGAGCACCTGTCGTCACACGCAGGGCAAGAATGGCATAGGGGGCAGTATTGCGGTCAATCATGGCGTTGGTCCTTCATCATTGGGTCAGGTAAAAAGCGCGGCAGCTCCGATCTCTCTGCGTGGGCTGCCTTGGTGATGAGGCCAATATGTGCCTTTCTGTTGCTGTATAAAATGGCGAAGGTGTAGTAATACTTTCGCTGAAATGTTCGGAATAGGATGGCGTGATGGATCTGGTGGACGGGATGCGCGTCTTCGTGGCCTCGGTCGAGACCGGGTCCTTTTCGGGGGCTGCGGCGCGGCTTGGGATCTCGCCCAAGCTGGCGTCTAAATACATGGCCGAGCTTGAGGCCCGTCTGGGTGCACAGCTTCTGCACCGGACGACGCGGCGATTGGGGCTGACAGTGGCTGGCGAACAGTTGATGACGCAAGTGCCGGAGTGGCTGGATCAGTTGGACGACATACAAACCTCGTTGCGTGAGGCGAAGCGAGGGCTGTCAGGCACTATCCGGGTGTCTGCCGCCGTTACACATGGAGAGATGGTCCTGGCCCCGCTCATGCGCCGCTTTCGCGAGACCCATCCCGAGTTGACTATCGACCTGCGTCTTTCGGATCAGTTTGTAGACTTGGCGAGTGCGGGGATCGATATCGCCATACGCATCGGACAGCTGGACGATTCTGCCTTGATCGCACGCAAGCTGGGTCAGATCAGGCTGATCATGGTAGCCTCACCAGGCTATCTTGCCCGTGCCGGTCGGCCGGATAGCCCGAACGAGCTTTCCGGTCACGCTTGCATCCGCGACAAGAACATGCGCGGAGATGGCGCTTGGCCGCTGGAACACGGTGGGCAATTGGTTCGTGTTCCAGTTTCGGGCCACTTTATGGTCAACAGTGCCCGCGTGGCACGTGATCTCGCGGTCGAGGGTGAGGGGATCGCATTTTGCCCTGACTACGTTGTCCGTAACAGCATTACAGAGGGTCTTCTGGAGGAAGTTCTGCCGGATGCCTTAGGACCACAGCTTGATATTCACGCCGTCCATCTTCCGCGCCGACGCCTCGCACGCCGCACAAGGGCACTGCTGGACTTTCTGGCCCAGAGACTTAGGTGATCCTCCGGTTGGCAGTTTACGAGCAGAGCCAAGGGAGGATTGAGCGCTGCACATGCAAAGCCGTAGTTCTGTTCTGCAAGATGAAGGCAGTGTACTGTATCTTCAATCGCCACTTCCGAAGGTGCTAGCTAGATATACTCCATGGACGGTGCGAACTCGAGAAATGCTTTTAGCGCCGCAGATGCGTTCTTGCGCGATGGATACACAATGCTTATTGGCATGTCTGGGCGAGAGAATCCGGTCATGATGGGCACGAGGGCTCCGGATTCGAGATCCTCCCGGATCAAAAACTCAGGCAGATATGCAATCCCATGCCCTGCTAGGGCCGCTGCACGAATGATCTCTCCGTTGTTCGCGGCAAAATGTGGATACACCTTTTGCCAGATGGTCTCGTTCTCCTTTTGGAAAGGCCAAGTAGCCGCACTTCCCATGTTTGTGTAATGTAATACCATATGATTGGTAAGGTCTGACGGCTGTTCCGGAGTGCCCTGCCTTTCAAGATATACTGGGGACGCTACGACCAAACATCGGACACTGTGGAGACGCCTAGCGACCATGCTGGTGTCGGCAAGATCGCCAATACGAATGACGGCGTCAAAGCCTTCGGCAATCAGATCGCTCTTCTTGTCATCGAAGACGCTTTCAAGCTGGATGCCCGGGTAACGATCGAGGAACTGCAGGATGTGTGGTTGCAACGCGCGTAACGAGTAAGAAACAGGAGAACCGATCCGGAGCCGCCCTGTGGTCGACGAGCTTTCCGTCTTGGCACATTCGTTTGCCTCTTCGAGAAGGTCGAGGATGCGGCGTACCTTGTGGTAATATTCCAGCCCAATAGCTGTAGGCTTCACCGATCGGGTCGATCTCGTGAGCAACCTAGTGCCAAGGGATTCCTCCAGATCACTTATATATTTCGAGCACATGCTCTTGGAGATTCCTAAGCGACGTGCTGCCGCAGAGAAAGTGCCGTCCTCCACGATCAAGGCGTAGGCCTTCAGAACGTTTGTATCCATGACCACCTTCACCTGTGGTTCAAATCTGACCCCAGACTATGCCGAACCTCCCGATTGTTCAATGTGATCAAACAAAGTAATCGAAAAACATAGGATTATATGATCAATCAGTTGGGTCTATTTCAACTCCATCGAGAGCAACAACGCTTTCAGCCTGACAAAGAGAAGGAATATGACCATGAAAATCATCATCTTCGCCCTCGCTGCCGCTATCGTTGGCGGTGCTGCATACGCCGACATCGTCGAGCACCCGTTGTCCAGCCGCTCCACCCCTTCGGATGTCGTTGTTTTCGAGCGTGACAAGGGTATTTACAGCGGCCCGACAGCACCTGTCAGCAGCGGCAACTTGAACCTTGTGGATGCCGACACTGCACTGTTTCCCCAAGAGCAGGCCATCGCTACAGAGGGAAAAGTCGCAGCCTACAGCTTCGGTGCAGCTATCCGCTCCGCCGAGACGTATTTCCCGGTCCGTTAATGGTGAAAATTACTTGCTGCGTACTGGACCCGCTCCGATAGACTGGAGCGGGTCGTCCACATTGCCTTCGAGTGGGCTTTCCATACTGCGGGATGCCTGAATGTTACTGATGAGCTCTTTGCCGCAGCAGCATAGGTCAAAACGCTGCCGTTTCAGTCCCTGGCCAAAATCGACCGTACTGGTGACACCCGCCGGAACCCCAACGTTGTTTCGCCCTTGATCGCAGCAATTGTCACCTTTGCTAAAAAAGCCGGGCTGTGATTCCGACGTGGTCGTAGTCCATAGTCTTCTCCTCGCTTGCAGCAAAATGCCGCTGTTGTGCGGAAAATCCACTTATCTCACCTGTTCAGATTTCCTCAGCCACCTCTACCCTTGACTCCAGTAGCAACCAAAAATACTACAAACATGTTCTGAATAACAGAACTGTGGTCTGCATAGCGTGACAGCGTGACAGATTGAAATGAAGTCCTGGAGGAAAAGGCGATGACCGAAATCGAAGTGATTGAGCGTGACAGAGCCGACCAGATCAGCGAAATCCTGATTGGCGGCGTCGATCCTCATGTGCATAGCGGCCCCTCGATCGCGCCGCGTGCCGTGGATCACCTGGAGCTAGTGAAGGCGCTCTCTGATGCGCGCTTCGCCGCCGTCGTGACCAAGGATCACGATTATTCCGGTGTCATGTGCGCTCGGCTGATCCGCGATCATCATCCAGATCTAAAGACGAGCATTTTCTCCGGGATCGTGCTCAACAACGTTGTTGGAGGGTTCAACCCGTATGCGGTAGAACACACGGCCGCGATGGATGGTAAAATTGTCTGGTTGCCTACTCTTGCGGCTGAAAATCACCTGAGGTGGGAAAAGTCGTCTGGCTGGGTGCACCCAGCCTCAACGCAAAAAATCAGGCCTGCTTCGCCGGTACCATTGTTTCAAGATGGAAAGCTGCGCCCCGAGGTGCTCGATGTGCTAGATGTTGTAGCAATGACGGGCATGGCGTTGGCCAGTGGTCACATCCATGTATCGGAGACCAAAGTTGTATTTGCTGAAGCCAAAAAGCGCGGTGTAGAGCGACTGATTTTCACTCACCCGGAGGATATTGTTGGCGCATCATTCGAAGATACCAAAGAAATCGTCAACCTCGGCGCCTACGTGGAGCATTCATTGGGCTTTTTCATAGAAGGTTCTAAGTTCAAGAACCGAAGCAGCGAAGAAATGCGCGAGTTTATTGACTGTGTTGGCGCGGATCGTACCATTTTTTGCTCGGATCTTGGACAGGTCGGGTCGATCTCCCCTCTGGTGGGCCTGAGGCGGGGCGTCGCGACGTGTCTATCGCTAGGTTATTCCGATGCACAAATACACAAGATGTTTGCCAGTAATGCTGCCTCAGTGATCGGACTGGGTTGATCACAAGGAGCAGCTAGGGCGATGTGAAAAAGCTTGATGCCTTGAAACTTTGCAGAGCTTGGATATGATGTTCCGAGTCTGCATAGTTCCACGTTAATAGTTGAAGAGGATCGGCGCGGTGTTCAATACCAGTCGCCTGGAAAAGTCCCCGTAAATCCTAGCGCCCTCGAAATTTCCTCTGCTGCGGTCCCGACTGCCCTGATCTGATCAGGAGACGGGGGGGAGCCAATGAACTGCGTTAGGCTGACGATGGCAAGGGTCGCGACCAGTTCCATGGACGGCCCCAGTAGCGGAAACGAAAGTGCGTTCAATCCGATGGCCGCTTCGTTCGGTGCGTCAGCCCATCCCCGTCTGCGAATATCCTCAAGATGCTTCATTAGAACGTTTCGGCTAGTAATCGAGTGAGGCGTTGCCTCGACCAACGGCGCCGCCAAAATTCGCTCTCGTGCCTTTTCTGGTAAGAATGCCAGTGCCACCTTTCCTTGAGCTGACGTGTTGTAGCCGAGGATCGAACCCGGTCTGACGCCAACCTCGACAGCCATCTTCCCGCTCAGCGTTGTCAGGATGCGGATTCCATCGTCTTCGATTTGCCCCAAGATTACTGCTTGTTCTGATGTATCGCGTAGGGTTCGCATGGACTGTGCCGCGATGCTTGCAATGTCCGTCGCATTGACAGCGGCATTGCCCAATTCGATCAGCCGAGATCCAAGCCGGTAACGTTCGGTAATTGGCGACTGTACGATGTAGCCCAACTGCACAAGCGTCTGCAGATGGCGATGAATCCTACTCTTTGTTGTGCCAAGTGAGTCGGCCAGCGCGGTCACGCCAAGATGGCTGCGCGCCTTTCCTAAGGTTTCCAGAATGGAGAGTGCGAGCACAACGCTCTGAACTCCATCAGTTTTCTTCGAAGCTATTCGTGGCATGTCAGACGACCTGTTTCAAAAGTTTGAGTGGGTTGACTTTAAGCCCACCTTCATTCAGTGTTCTGTTGATAAGGATAATGTTCTGATAGGCGAAACACAAGGAGAAAAGATTGATACTTGGCAATCACAGCTTCCGTGACAGATTTCTCGCAGGTGACGCGCTCTTTGGTACGTTCCTAAAAGTGCCTGCAACGATGCCGGCAGAAATTTTTGGCAGCATTGGATACGACTTTGTTGTCGTTGATGAAGAGCATGCTCCCTTCAATCGTGAAACGACTGACAGGATCGTGCTTGCCTGTAGGGCGGCTGGAATTGCGGCCATTGTGCGCGTGCAAAGCGGAGATCCTGCAAACATTCTGTCTGTGCTGGACTGTGGCGCGGACGGCGTTCTGGTGCCTCACGTCCGGGATGCGGCCACAGCGCGGGCAATCGTGGCGGCGGGGCGCTACCGTGCTGGTAAGC
>Ga0209347_1002960_pt1 | contig 21014 bp, 25 predicted proteins | sample AutmiccommuBRH23_FD_187382 | JGI IMG/M metagenome (GOLD analysis project Ga0209347, IMG submission 187382) | Deep subsurface microbial communities from Mt. Terri, Switzerland - Autotrophic microbial communities BRH/23 (SPAdes) (version 2) | ecosystem: Environmental > Aquatic > Deep subsurface >...
CGTCATACCGTCTGATTTCAAAGCATTCGCGCGGCGGGGCGAGAGTGGGGCAACCCAGTCGCCGCCGATCACATCCAGATCGCCGGAGCGAAGACCGTTTGCACGGGCCAGCTCATCGGGAACCACTAGAAGCTCCATACGGGCGAAGCCGGGCTTCCCGCCCCAATAGGAGACGTTGCGCACCAGAACCGTCTTAGTGCTGTCATAGCTTTCGACGATCCACGGCCCGGTGCCGATAGGGGCGCTCTGCTTGCCGTCCGCATCGACCGCTTTGGGAGAGAGGAAACGGACCGGCCGCACAATCGTAAGCTCCAGCAATGCAGCGGCAACCGGACGCTTCAAATTGACCGTGATCTTGTTGGGCGCGTCGATGGTGATGCTGTCATAGGCGTCGGCAATACCGATCCAGCTGAAGTCGGCGACTCCCATCCAACGTTTCAGGTTCCACTCGGCAGCGGTTGCGTCAAAGGGCGTACCGTCCGAGAAGCTGACGCCTTCGCGCAGGTCGAAGCTGATTGATAGCCCGTCATCCGCCACGGTCCAAGCTGTTGCCAGACCCGGCTCCAGCGTTCCGCCAGGCCCATAATGAATCAGGCCATCGAAAACCACCGTGTATGACGACAGTGTAGAGACGTTCTGCAGGAGGTCCAGATCGCCCGTCTCGGCTGCAATGGCGACTTTCAGCGTGTCATGGCCATCCGCTAGTCCAAGCTGAGGAAAGGCAGAAAGAAACGAAAGTCCTGCCGTTCCGGCAAGGAAAGACCGACGGTGAAGATTCATCATGGCAGACCCCCTGTTGGTTTTTGTTTCGCGTAGCGTAGCAGAGGTTTCAATATTGTATAGATATTAATTGAATCGATGCGAAAAGGGATGGCAGATGGGGCTCGCTATACAGACCCATATGGATCGGAGTAGGCGCTGCCGCTCGGCATCAACACGACCCCACTTGGCGCGACCGCGACCTCCAGCGTGGTCAACGGCAATGTCCGTTTCGGGCAATCACAAAATTGAATCCTACGGCGACATGAGACGCATTGCTGTCGTGCGCGTTGCGAGAAAGATTGGTCGGGTTTAGGCCAGAAGTCCGTGATCTATTGCCATGTTTCCGAAGTCGGCTTGGCGCACAGCGGGCAATGTGATTTTGGGACTGGACTAGGCTGGATTCACTGTTCAAGTGCGACACCCAGTTGAGAGGCGAAGGCCTCGATTGGTGTTTTGAAGCCGAGGCATTTTCTCGGGGTTGCGTTGAGGTTCCAGACGATGGCGTCGATATCCTTGTCGGTGTAGCCGCCGAGGTTGTCCTTACGCGGCAGGTCTCGCCTCAGGCGGCCGTGGCGTTCTCGATACCGCCGCGCTGCCATGGACTATGCGGGTCGCAGAATAGGCGCGAAGCCCAATGGCGTCCTTAACCCGTTCATGACGGGCGAACTCGCCACCATTGTCGTGGGTAATGGTCTGCACCGCGGTTGATGGCAAGGCGGCGAGCTGTACGATGATAGCATCTGCTGTTTCGATCGCATTCTTGCTGGAGAGGCGTCCGGCCAGGGTAAGCCGGGAGCATCGCTCCTGGAGGGTTCGGAGGATGTCCTTCTGGCGGCGGAAGTGCATGAGATCCCCCTCCCAATGTCCGAAGGCGATGCGCCCGTCGGCTTCGGCGGGCCGCTGATCAATGGAAACGCGGTTGGGGATGGATGGTTCTCGCCACCCATTTCGCCGCCTGTGGCCCCGCTTTGCCTTGCGCTGCGCGAGATAGCGAGGCAACCCGGCCCGCCGCCCTGCAGGGCAGTAGACGTATCGGTAAATGGACTCTGTGCTCACGGTGTCGTTCATTGCATCCAACTCCATCCGCCCGGCGATCTCTTCCGGCGACCATCCCATGGCAAGACGGTCTCCGACATGATCGCGAAGGCGGGTGGAGCGCTGGATTCTCGAGCCACGCAGCTTGCGAGCCCAGGCCATCCGTTCGGCGCTGTCGGGTTGATAGCCCGAGGCACAGCGGTTCCGGTAATCTCCCGGTAGATCGTCCCGCGATGCCGGCCAAGACGACGGGCGATCTCACCCGGTCCGTGGCCCATTTCCATCAAGCCGCGCAAACGGCATCTCTCATCAAGCGTGAAGGATCGAATTTTTCCCATGGCGATCCCGGACATAGCCGGTGTCGCACTTGGTTTGAGAATCTAGCGCCGACGAGGTCGGCCCTGGCAGATAATACACACTGCCAGGGCCGATACCCAACTCCCGCGCTTCCCTGGTTACCGGCAGCGCGTGCGAACGGTCGATCATCGTTTTGCGCTCGGCAACAGTCCCACCTTGCCGAACGCCCCGGACAAAAAAACGTTCACCAACGTCAACTCGCCGATCTTGGTGTGCAGCGTCTTCACGTCGATCATCGCTTCCGAAGGTTCGGCGTGGCCCTCCGATCCGAAAATCACGGCAGCCCCTTCCAGCAACTGCGATCGCCAGGTCGTGATCTGATTCGGGTGAACGTCGAACTGCTGCGCTAACTCTGCCAGCGTCTTCTCGCCCTTCACGGCTGCCAGTGCCACCTTCGCCTTGAACACCGGACTGTGGTTCCGGCGCGTTCGCTTCGTCATCTGGTCTCCTGTTCGGCAGCCATCTTGGCCGCCTTCAGGCAGAAACTCCACTTAACCTACTGTCCAGATCCGCCGAGCCACCTCTCGGCCCGCCAGCTTCGGAGGTTTTGACGCTTTGACTGTCGATGATGGCTGCGCTCGGGGTGGCGTCGCCGCCGTTACGTTCACGATCAGCCATGACCAGGGCGTGATTGATCTTCTCAAACACGGAATGGACGCGAAAGACGGCAAACCAGCGATAGTCGGTCGGCCAAGGTGGAAAATCCGATGGCAACAACCGCCAGGCAATACCGCCGCGCAGCACGTAGAAGATGGCGTTTACGATCTCTCGCATTGGCCAGGAACGCGGCCGCCCCGTCGTCCTCGGGATGGGAAGGGGATGTTCAATCAACCGCACTCTGCATCTGTCAGATCAGTCTGGTATTGGACAGCTGGACGGCTATGTTGGTCGCGGGTGGTCGGGGTCCACATGGTAATCTCCAAGAAGGTCGAAACTCCTTGGAACCATCCAAACTCCAGCTATTCAACCCTTTCGAAACGGCCTCTTATCGAGCCGTGCGCGGAAAATATAAGGTTGGCGTCTTCAGGAGACCTATTCCGTTCAAAACTTTGATTAAATCCTCACAGCAAAATCTGAACATCGCGACATCCAAGAGAACATTTTATAGTCGACGATGAAAGACCGATAATGTCAATCCGATGCTCATAGACGGACGTGAAAACTCACGTGCCGTCGGTATCGCCCAAGGTAATCGCCGTCGAAGGCACTAACGAAGCGGGTTTTGGGTCGTCGCGCGAGTGCATGACGGCGGCCTGGTATTCGATTGTTGCAGCAGCGTCCAACAAACATGAAGCGACAGCTGATGGAGTGCATTCGCATCCAATCGTCAGTCATCGACAAGCTGCTCCGGAATTGGCCGGCGGCCGCAGAATAGGCCGTGATCGACGTCAAAGCGCCTCGAAAATGCGCCGCAAGTATAGACCTAGGGTTGCTGCGCGAAACAACATCAGCACGATCATCGCCAGCCATAACCCATGATTGCCCCAGATGTGCTGGAGCCCGTAGGCGGTAAGAAGAAAGAATACCGTCGACAGGAACATGCTGTTGCGCAATTCGCGCGTGCGCAGCGCACCGATGAATATGCCATCCATAATGTAGCTGACCACGGAAACCACCGGCAGCAGAGCGACGTAGGGGAGGAACTCGCCGGCCATCGCGCGGACGTCCTCCTGGTTGGTGAGCAGCGCTACGATCGCCGTTCCGCCGAAGGCGTAGCCGATCGAAAACAGGGCGGCGATCAGCCCGGACCAGATCATCGCGGCCTTGATGACCTTGCAGAGCGCCTCCCTACGCCGCGCCCCGATTACGGAGCCTACCAGTGCTTCGGTAGCGTGTGCGAATCCGTCGAGGCCGTAGGACATGAAACCATGCAGATTGAGCAAAACAGCGTTGGCAGCTAGAATTGCATCGCCTTCGGCCGCACCGCTGCGCGCGAACCAGCCGAAGCATACGAGTAGGAAGAAACTGCGCAAGAAAATGTCTCGATTGACTGTAAAAAGCCGTCCAAGCGACGGACCGTCAAAGACTTCGCGCCATTGCGCCCTTGCGGCGCCTGAAAAAGGCTTCACGATCAGCAATCCGGCAATGAAGGTGATCCATTCCGCAATGGCAGTGCCGGCCCCTATGCCGGCGACGTCCCATCCGAATACCAGCACCAAGGTGAGCGTGGCGGTTAGGTTCATCAGATTAAGCGCGACCTGCAGCGCCAGAGAGACTACGACCCTCTGCCTGCCGAGCAGGTAGCCGACCAGCACGAAGTTGCCGAGCGCGGCGGGAGCTGACCATATGCGCGCGGAAGCATAGGAAAAAGCACTTTCGCGGACGGCCTCGCTGCCGCCGAGCAGCGCCATGCCCAGCGTCATGATGGGCGTCTTGAAGATGACGATGATCATCCCCGCCGTCGCTGCAACAAGCAGGGCCCGCAGCAGGTGTCTTTGGATGAGAGGTTCATCGGCCGCACCGCTCGCCTGTGCGACGAGCCCGGTCGTCGACATGCGCAGGAAACCGAAACTCCAGAACATGAAGTTGAACAACACCCCGGCCAGCGCCACGCCGCCCAAGAACCACGCCCCCGGAAGGTGCCCGGCGACCATCGTGTCGACGAGCGCCAGTATTGGCTGGGCGAGATTGGCGAGAATGATCGGAAGCGCCAGCATCAGGACGCGGGCGTTCCAATTTTCCTGACCTCGACCTGTGCCGGACAAGTTCACCATTTAACCACCGGACCGTTGGAGCAGCGATTCGAGCGAACGGCTAGCCCAACGAGTTCACAACGGGATAACCGTCCCCGTAAAGTTGGTTGAGCTGCTCAAGCGACATAGAATCGAGATTGAGAGCATTCAGAAGATCGTTCTCTGCGAAAAAATCCCTGCCGTACATGGCCGAGAATATCTTGACGCCGGCATCGTGCAACTCGGCTGGCCTGCTTGTGAGGCGTCCCAGCTTGACCGTCATGGCGAGACCGAACGGTACATCCTCCAGAACATAGCGGCTGTCTGCCGTCGCCGGCCCGGTGCTACCGTTGCCAGCTTCATGCATCTCCTGGTTCATCTGCGAGATCGAGCTGATGGGAATGTGGAAAGAGAGATGGAAATGCTGGAAGATCGTCAGCACTTCCCAGCCAAGGGCCGAGGCTATGGCCAGTCGCTCCTGATCAAGATCCTCGAGCAGCTTGCCCACCTTTGGCGTCACATTCTGCCCTTGGCTCCACGTCTCGCCCCGCTCCATGCGGGTAAGGTTGCACAGCGCGATGCCCATGTGGTTCTGCGGGTTGAGATTGCTGAGCGCAATCGCCATCAGGCTGCCGCGATCGACGAAGCGATTGCCAAACAGCGTCGTGCACAGTTGCAGACCGTCTGCACTTCGCGATGCTGGCACCGTGGCAAGGTCGATCTTCTTGTGGATGGTCGAGACATTGACCTCGGTCTGACCTTTCTGTCTGCCGGTAACGACAGTCGTTCCCCAGGAATCGATGGGAGCGACGATACCCCGCCGGGCCAGCGATCGCGAAAGATAAAGCGCACCGAAAGAAGCGCGCGAACTGATGATGGTTTGGGCCGCTGTCAGGTAGGGCGAAATGGCGTCCAGCACGAATTTGTGCCCGTAGGCCGGCTGCGCCAAAACAAGGACCTGGGCGGCCTCGACCACGGCCTTGGCGTTTGCGGCCACCGACGGATTGAAGACACCTTCGATGGCGCCGGTTGCGACGAGCGGTTCGCCCCTTGCAACGGCCTGCGTACGCTCCCCTGAGGGCGACCAAAGGATCGCCTCATGTCCCTGCTGTCTTTCGCAGGGTTCTACCGGGTGCTGCGGGCCATCATTACCAATATCGACCGTGCCGTCGCTGCACAGCGGGAGAACCTTCCAACCCCGGCAAGACCCATCGTGCCGCTTCAACTCCGGCCTACTCTTCTTTTAGGAGTAGCTATCGTGAAGCGTGCCGGCTCAGAGATCCTCCGAATGTTGAGCCGACAAATGATGGGCGAAAACAGAAGTCGGTTCGACGATGCCGCCAATACAATGATCGCAAAAAAACTGTACGCAGCGAGCTTCCAACCAAATGCAGTTAATTTGAGAATCTGGTAGCCAAGATTCTCACGTTAATGTGCCAAACTCAGACGTAACCGCCGCATTCTTCCATTTAAGTGCCAAGCGACACTAACAGTCCGGACTTGCTTGCCTGCTTCAGATCCTCGAGGCTAAAACGCGCCAGCTCCAAAGCTTTAAGAATTTCGTTCTCACTTTCAAAATTGCGTCCATACATTGCGGAGAAAATTTGGATTCCGGCTTCGTGCAGCGGCGCCGGATTCCCGGTCAGACGGCCAATGGCGGCGGTCAACACCAGCCCGTAAGGAACGTCCTCGGTGACGTATCGACTGTCGGCGGTGGCCGGTCCCGTGCCGCCATTGCCCTGTTCGTGCATCTGCTGGTTCATTTCGGAGATCGAGGCGACCGGCACGTGGAACGACAGGTGGAAATGCTCGAATATCGTCTTGACCTCCAGACCGAGCGCCCGGGCGATTTCCAGTCGTTCGAGGTCCAGTTGCTCCAGCAGGCGACCCACTGTCTGCGTGACATTCTGGCCCTGGCTCCAAGTCTCGCCGCGCTCCATCCGCGTGATGTTGCCAAGGGCAATGCCCATGTGGTTCTGTGGATTGAGGTTGGAAAGCGAGATCGCCAGCAGCCCGTCTCGCGGTTGAAACCGGTCACCGAATAGTTCCTGGCACAGAGCAAGCGCTTCGGCGGAACGCTCGGCAGGCACGGTGCAAAGGTCGACTCGGCTGCGCACTGTGTTTACGGCGACCTCGGTGCCGGATTGCCGCCGTCCTGTGCAGATCGTCGTACCCCAGGCGGTGACTGGCACGGTGATCCCGCGTCTGGCCAGCATTTGCATCAGGTAAACCGCGCCGAGAGAGGCATGTGAGGAGATGATCACATGGTGCCGCTCCTCGATATGCGGCGCCAGCGCGTCCAGCACCGATTTGTGGCCATATCCCGGCAGCGCGATCATAAGAACATCGTTCTCGCGCGCCAAGGTGGCCGCATTGTCTGCGATCCGGGGAGTAAGGGTAGTTTCCAATGCACCGACCGCATTCAGCGCCGCTCCACCCGCAAGCTCTGCCGTGCCTGCTCCCGAGGGCGACCACAGCATCGGGTCGTGGCCCGCGTCATGCAGCAAGGCCGCCGTTCCCAAAGCGATCGAGCCTGCGCCCGCCAATCCTACCATCTTGCTCAAAGTTCTGTCCTGCTTCGCTGCGTCATTCTCATTACAGCATACCACCATGGAGGAAATTAATCCGCTACAAAGGAATATCGTTCAAATGGCCGTCTCCGGTAGCCGCACCGGGTCGCCGAGCACGTGCATCAGCCGGTTGGCCCAGCCGAACAGCGCCGCCGAAAGGATAAGATCCAGAACCTCGGCCTCGTCCAGACCGGCGGCTTTCAGAGCCTCCACATGCTCTGGCCCGGCCTTGGAGGGGGTTTCCGACAGCGCCACGGCGAAGTCGAAGATCGCCCGGTCGCGCGGACGAAGATCCGCACGCACGCCGTCACGGAACAGCCGGTCGGTCACCTCGGTAGATTTCTCGATCTGCGCGTGGCGTGCGGCGTGCACGGCCGCACAATAAATGCAGTGGTTTACTATCGAAGCCCCCAGCGCACCCAGTTCCCGCTCGGCACGGCTCATGCCGCCCTTGTCGTACATGATGCCATTGAACAGCGGCGAGCGCACCTTCAGGCTTTCAACATCATGTGCCAGCGTGAGCACGTATTCCGAAACCTTTGTATTCGACGGCGTGACCTTCAGCGCATCCAACTGCTCTTCAGTGGCTTCCTGCAGGTCGACGGGTTTCACGCGCGGCTGCCAGTGCGGCACGTTGCGGGTAAACTTGGTGATCACCTCCGTCATGCGTAGACCTGCTTCATCAACCGCAGCCCGGCGATCACCCGAAGCTGATAAGCGAGAAAGGCGTTCAGTTCGCAGAGCCGCACGATATCGGCATCCGCGACCCCCGCCGCCTGAAGGCCCGTAATGTCGGCCGCCGCGACTTTACGGGTATCGGCGGCAACCTTGTCCATGAAGGCGACAACGACCTCGAGCCCCTTCCCGGCGCCATCGTCGGAGGGCTCGGCCAGCGCGGCGTAGTTACCGGCCCCGGCGGCATATCGTTCGGCCACCGTGCGCTCGCCATTCTGCATCGCGATCCGTGCCGCCAGCGCTGCACGCAACTGGTGCGGCCATCGTCCGCAATCGCCCGGCCGCATTACCGCGTCTTCTGCTGCCTGGGTCATTTCGAAAATGCTGGTGCGTCCCTCGACGGCGGAGCCTGGAGCAACGCCCAATCCGGCGCTCTTCAACGCGGTTGTATCCAGAGCCATCAGGCCACTTTCCCCTTCTTGTCTGCAATCGCCAGTTCCGACGGTATCCATTCGCTGCCATCGAGTTCCGGCGTGTCGTAGTCTAGCATTGCCTGCCAGTGCTCGGCCACGTCTTCCGCGTAGAGCTTTGCAGCGACCGAACGCGCCATCCAGTCGGATCCTTCCGAGATCCCCGGGATGTCGCCGCTTACCTTGCCGAGGCTGGCCGAGGCGCCATAGTTGAAACAGTAGACATTGGACAGCCAGGATGCCTGCCCCGGCACCTTCTCGCGGAACGTGAAGTCGTCATTCAGATACGGGAACCGACCGAGATCGCGGGAACGCTCGTCCGCCGGTGGCGTGTAGACATCCTGCCACAACAGGATATCGCCCGCGGCCTCGCCGAACTCGGTCCGCGACAGCGGGTCGATGATGAAGCCGGTGCCGAGTATCACGAAATCCGCCTCGTAGGAACTGCCATCGGCAAAACGCACCTCGACCGCGCCATCGCGCTCGACAACGGCTTCCACAGACTTGCCAAAGTGGAAGTAGGCGTTGGGGTGGCGGCTGACGCGGTTCGTGGAGCCGTGCGGGGGCGGCGTCTGCGTGGCAAATGAATACTGCATGAAGCGCCAGCGCCATTCGTCCGGCAGGCTGGCATAACCTGCTGTGTACCCGAAGGAGCCGATGCCCATCATCTTGTTGATCGTGGGCATTTCCTTGCGGCGGATCAAGTGGCGGACCTCGGCGGCCCCATGCTCAAGCGCCTCGGCGGCATTGTCCACGGCGGACGCGCCTACACCGACAACGGCCACGCGTTTGCCCTTGAGCGCATCGAAATCGATGGCATCGGCGCTATGAGCCCAATACCTGCGGTCCAACCCGTTTACGAAACCCGGGATGTTGGGCTGTCCGGTGCCGTCGCGGCCGGTGGCGAACACAAGCTTGCGCGTCAGTATCGACTGCTCCGAATCGCCCGAAAGGTGCAGCCGTAGCAACTCGCCATGGGGCTCCACACGGTCGACGGAAACGCCGTTCTCGGTCGGTATCTCCAGAACCCTGCGGTACCACTTGAGATATTCCATCCACATTGTCCGCGGAATCCTGTTCAGCGCGTCCCACTTCGCGGTGCCGAACTGGGACCTGTACCAGGCTTGGAAAGTCAACGCGCCATGACCATAGGCCGGCCCGATGAGCTCCTTTGGCGAGCGCAGTGTCTCCATGCGGGCGTAGGTCAGCCACGGACCTTCCAATCCCTGCGGGCTGCGGTCCAGAACCCGAATGTTGTAAATGCCGCCGGTTCTCAGCGCCATCCAGGCAACCATGCCGCACATGCCACCGCCGATGATTACGACATCGGTGACGCCCTCTCGGCTCAGCACCCAGTCCTTGCCCGGCCAGCACAGGAATTCCAAAGCCTCGCTCAGCTGCGCCTCCAGCGCTGGCAAGCCCAAACCATCGATCGGGGACGCGGTATACAAAGCCATGTCATCTTTCCTGCTGGTCATCGGTTTGGTCGGGCGTGATCAGGCTGCCCACCACCGTCATCAGTCTGATCGCCCGCAGCGAGTAGACCTGCGCGGTGAAAAGCATCTGGAGCGCAGCATTGGCAATGGGACTGTTCCGAGCTTCGGTCATGAGGCGAGCATTCCCTTTAGGGAACCTAGTGCGTTGAACCTGGCGGTACTGGTATCAACACTGTAGTGATCGACATAGTCTGTGGCGATCCGGGTCAGATTGTCCACCGCTGCAATAATCAAATCTGCCTTCTCATCGGTCATCAGCGCCGAAAGATTGAGACGAACCCAGCCGGGCTTGGCCGTTTCCTCGCCTCGATCGAGCGCCGCGCTGATGGCGTCGGAATCCGATTTTTGCAACCCCAGCAATCGATGACCGTAAGGTCCTGCGCAGGCGCAGCCTCCGCGCGCCTGCACCCCGGTCAGATCGCTGAGCAACCGTGTGAAATACTGGTGGTGCAGCAGGCCGCCCTTGCCGTCCCGGACCCGGAAGGAAAAGATCGGCAGCGCTTTTGCGCCGGGAATGCCCAGCAGCTCAACCCGGTCGTTTCGTGCCCAAACCTTCAGCGCACGCGCCCGCAACTCCGACTGCCGCGCATCGAGCCAGACCTGTCCAAGCGCCTCCTTAACCAGCATGGCCAGCGCGGCACGGATGTCGCCGATCACATTCGGCGTGCCGCCCTCCTCCCGGGCACTGAGATTGTCGGAGTAGACGTGACTCCATGGCGACACGAAATTGACCGTACCGCCACCGGGAAGCGTCGGCGTTGTCCGGCTGGCGATGCCGTCGCGGATCACGGTGACACCGCTTGCTCCGGGCCCGCCGGGGAACTTGTGCGACGAAAACACGATGGCGTCCTTCTCGGCATCGGTTCCCTCCCGCATGTCCATTTCGCAGTAGGGGCCGGCACAGCCGTAGTCCCAGATCGCCAGCGCTCCATAGGCACGCAGCATTCGCGTCACCGCATCCTCATCGGTCAGGATCCCGGTCACGTTCGACGCTGCCGAGAAAGTGCCGACAATCTGAACCGCGCCCTGTGCCGCCTGCAGCGCCCGCTCCAGGTCGTTCATATCTACACCGCCGCCGGGCGCTTCGGCGATCTCGGTCACCTCGGCACCCGTCTCGCGCCAGGGCAGGATATTGGAATGGTGTTCGTAGGGACCGGTCAGTATGACGATCCTCTGTCCTTCACGGACCATACGGCCGAGGTCCAGCAGACCGACGATGCGGTTGATCCCGGCGGTGGAGCCTGCTCCGGTGAACACAACGCTCATTCCTGCACGCGCGCCGGTTAGCCGGGCAATTTCAGCCCGCGCCACTTCGCGCAACCTGGTCATATACTCGCCGCAAAACGAAGCCTGGGTGTGGGTATTTGCATAATATGGCAACACGCGATCCCGGATGAAATTCTCCACCTGGGCAAGCGCTCGGCCAGACGCAACGTAGTCGGCATAGATCAGTGGACGCGCGCCAAACGGCCCGTCGATCCACGCATCCTCACCGATCATTCCTTTTCGAATCTTATCGTGAATCTCGGCATCTTGGAGCGCGGCCTTGAATGTCTCGACTACAGTCATGTTATCCTCTGGCTAGCAGCGGCGATATTGACACGAATTTTGGAACAATCTTCACATACTTCTTCCATTGAAGTCCGATTTTTTTCCAGTATGATCGAACGATGGCACTTAAATTAGATCATCTTGATTGCCGCATTCTTGAGGAACTGCAGCGCGACGCGGCGCAGCCGCAGCGCGCGCTTGCCGACAAAGTGGGGCTGTCGCAAAACGCCTGCTGGCGCAGGCTCAAGGCACTGGAGGTTTCTGGCGCGATCCGCAAACGCACGGTCGTGATCGACCGCGAGAGACTGGGCGGCGGCTTTGTCGTCTTCTCGCTGATCAAGACCAGGCACCATTCCGCAGAATGGCTGCGGCAGTTCCGCAAACATGTCTCGGCCATACCCGAGGTGATCGATTTCTTCCGCATCGGCGGCGAATATGACTACCTGCTGAAGATCGTCATCGGCGACATGGCCGGCTACGACGACGTCTACAAGCGGCTGATCGAGAACATCGAGCTGGAGACCGTGACGTCCTATTTCGCAATGGAAGCGATCGAGGAGCAGCGACCGATTCCGCTGCGGTGACGCTCCGGCCAGCGTGCCGCTGAGTGGTTCGTCACCGCCATACAAACGACGTCCTCGAAAGCTCACCGCCACTTCAGGACCACCTTGCCAGACTGCCCGGATTTCATCACCGCAAAGCCCTTTTCGAAATTTGTAATGTCAAAGCGATGGGTAATCACCTTGCTCACATCCAAGCCGTTTTGCAGCATGGCGATCATCTTGTACCATGTCTCGAACATCTCGCGGCCGTAGACGCCGTTAATGGTGATCGCCTTGAAGACGATGCGCGACCAGTCCACAGGTGACTTGCCCGGAGGAATGCCCAGCAGCGCGATCTTGCCGCCCATGATCAAACTTTCGACCATCTGGTCGAGAGCCTTCTGAGAGCCTGACATTTCCAGCCCGACGTCAAACCCCTGCTTCATGCTTAGCCCATGCATGACATCCGGCAGTTCTTCGCGGCCGACATCCACTGTGCGGACGCTCGGCACAACATGCTCTGCCAACCTGAGCCGATCCGGGTTAATGTCCGTAATCACCACATGCCGCGCACCCGCGTGCCGTGCAACCGCTGCCGCCATAATGCCGATGGGTCCTGCGCCGGTGATCAGCACGTCCTCGCCAAGCAGGTCAAAGCTAAGCGCCGCATGGACCGCGTTCCCCAGTGGATCGAGGATCGCGCCAATCTCGTCTGGGATGTCATCCGGCAGCGGCACCACGTTGAACGCGGGCAGTTTGAGATACTCTGCAAATGCCCCCTGCACGTTCACACCAATGCCGCGTGTGCCCGGATCCAGGTGGAACTTGCCTGACCTACTCTGACGGCTCTCGGTACCCACTACGTGACCCTCGCCGGAACAGCGCTGCCCGATCTCCAATCCGGCCACATTGCATCCGATCTCGACAATCTCCCCAGCAAATTCATGTCCGGTGATCAACGGCACGGGCACCGTGGCCGCGGCCCAATCATCCCAGTTCCATATGTGAATATCCGTGCCGCAGATGCCAGTGGCATTGACGCGGATCAAAACCTCATCGGGTCCAATATCCGGCACCGGCGCCTGGACCAACGAAAGCCCTTCCTCCGGCTTCGATTTCTCCAATGCTTTCATCATGTTCGGCAAGCTCATTGGATCACCCCGAGTTCACGGCCCACTTTTGCAAAGGCGGCCAGGGCAAGGTCCAGTTGCTCGCGCGTCAGTGCGGCGTTCATTTGCGTGCGGATGCGCGCTTGTCCGTGGGACACAACCGGGTAAAAGAAGCCTGCAACGAAAACACCCTCGTCAAACAGCAATTCCGCCATCTTCTGCGCCAGAGACGCCTCGCCCAGCATCACTGGGATGATCGGGTGTTCTCCCTCAGGGAGAGCGAATCCCAGATCGTTCAATCCCTTGCGCCAGTAGGCTGCGTTCTCAAACAGCCGCTCGCGAAGCGCCTGCCCACTCTCCATCAGCCGGATTGCTTCCAGCCCGGCGGCCACGATGAGCGGCGGCAGCGCATTTGAGAACAAGTAAGGACGCGCACGCTGTCGCAGGAGGTCTATTCCCGGCTGCGGCCCCACGATGTGGCCGCCTAGTGCCCCGCCTAGTGCCTTGCCCAGTGTCCCAGTCAGGATGTCCACCTCCACGCCGAAATGATCCGGCGTACCAGCCCCCCGCGGACCCATGAAGCCAGTAGCATGGCAATCATCCACCATAACAACGGCGTCGTAGTCCCGGCCGAGACGTGTAATCTCGGGCAGGTTTGCTATTTGGCCATCCATGGAGAAAACACCATCGGTGGCGATCATCACATGGCGCGCCCCTGCCTCCCGCGCGGTTTTCAGTTTAATCTCGAGATCAGCCATGTTGTTGTTCGCATACCGATAGAGCCTGGCTTTGCACCGGCGGACACCGTCAATTATCGACGCATGGTTCAGACTATCTGAGACAATCGCGTCTTCTGGCCCCAGGAGAGGTTCGTACAGCCCGCCGTTGGCGTCAAAACAGGCAGCGAAAAGGATCGCGTCGTCCCTTTTCAGGAATCTCGCCAAAGCCTGCTCCATTTCGCCATGTATGTCTTGTGTGCCGCAGATAGAGCGAACGGACGCCATGCCAAAACCCTTGTCGTCCCTCCCCTTGCGCGCTGCCCGCACCAGATCCGGGTGATCCGCAAAACCAAGATAGTTGTTCGCACTAAGATTGATGACGTCGCGCTCACCCACGGAGATCTGCGTGCGCTGCGGCGAAACAATGGGCCTTTCCTGCTTCATCAACCCTTGAGTCTCGATCTCGGAAAGTGTCTTGTTCAGATGAGCGAGGAATTTGGCAGGCATGGAGGGATCCTTTTGTTGGACCCATTCATTCTATCATAACGGAAGTTATCCGCAATACCGGACACTTGTATTGCACGGACGTTCGGTCAAACTGTAAATTTAGGTCTGCCTACCCGGCCTTTACTACGAGAAATGCCCGCGCCGCCGCCCCGGGCCCTGCCGAGATGCGATGCGCCACATCCGCTGGGTATCGCGCCGTTTCCCCGCTTGCGATCTGTGCCGACACGTCGCCACTGACAATCGTCACACTGCCTTCGACAACCGTCAGATGTTCCCGTGTGCCGCGAGCATGCGGTTCACTGTCCAACATTCCGCCCGCGGCGAATCGGAGCTCATATACCTCGTGCACCCCGGCATCTTCCGGCGGAGATAGGATCCTGATGGCACAGCCGCAGCCGTGGTTGTCAATGGTCGGAACTGCATCAGCCCGCAAAATCTCGATCTGCAGCCCCTTCGGTTGATCATCCAGCAGCCCCGCGAAATCCACTTGCAGGGCGCGGGTCAAATTCCACAGCGTCGCGACCGTGGGCGAAGATTCCCCGCGTTCGATTTGGCTCACCATACTACGGGAGACTCCGGAGAGTTTCGCCACCGCATCAAGCGAAAGACCCTGCGCCTTACGCGCCTGTTTCAGGCGGGCCGGAAGAAGCGAGAGAGCAGCATCGGGATTATTCATGATACCGAAAACTAAGATAATCGCGAGAACGAAGCCAGTGCGAAATTCGGCGTGAACTGTCCCGCCCGATGGACTGAGCCCTCGTCAAAACAATACCCTTGCGATCAAAGGATGTGCATCCATGACCTGACGATGACGCGAGCTAGAACACACGGTTCTCAACTGCGCAACCTGAGCGTCGATTCCGCCTTATCCGCAATCAGGGTAATGCAATAGGCGATGACCATATAGACGATGGTCGCGGCCAGGAATGCCTCGAGGTAATAGTAGTTCAGGGCAGCGAGGATCTGAGCTTGCGCGAATATTTCCACGACCTCGATCGCAAAGCCGAGCGCAAGTGCCTTCATGATGATCATGAGCGAGGTCGTAAGATCCGGAATCGCGTTGACAATCACCTGCGGAAACATGATCCGGCCCACCATTTGATGATCGGTATAGCCGAGCGAGCGTGCGGCATCCGATTGACCGGTATCGAAGGAATTCAGCGCACCCTTGATGATTTCCGACTCGAAGGCCGAAAAACAGAAAATCAGCGCTGTAACAAGTATGACCCAGTTCGGTGTCGAATAGGCATCGTACTCTATTCCGACAAGTGAGGCGAGGAATTGGAACGCAACCGGCAGGCCGAAATATGAAAGAAAGATCACGATGATCATCGGTGGCCCCTTCAGGATCACCTTGTATGCGACGACCATCTGCTTGAGAACGGGAATGTTCTTGTGTTCAATCGTTGCAAGACCGGCACCGACCAGAACAGCAAGCGCGAAAACCATCATCGCCATCGCAAGGGTTTTGGGTACGATGCCGATTATGACCCAGAGATCGCTTAGCAGAACATTCAGATTGACCATGACAGATGCCCTCTTTTATGCGCTTGCCAGCGTTGACGTTTTGAGTTTCGGCGTTCCGCCCGCATACATTGGCGAGCGACGCTCAAGCCACCGGACGACGAGCCAGGCGACGAGGCACATTGCTGAATAGAACACTGCCAGAAGCAGATAGGTTTCGAACTGATACTGGTTGTGGTCGCGCTCCATGATCAAATGCGACGTGGCCATGACATCGGCAGCGCCGATATACATCACGATGGCGACGTTATGGATCAAATAGATAAGCGAGTTTCCGTAACCCGGCAGCGCGATATGGCTGGCCTGAGGCGCGATCACATGCGTGAGCTTCGTCCTGAAATCATATCCCAGGCTAAGCGCGGCCTCGTGTTGGCCCGCGTCGATAGCCAGATAGGCAGGACGAAATACCTCCGAGAGATACGCGCCGTGATACAGGCTAAGACCGATGACCGCCGCCATGTTTGCGTCAATGAAATCGTTGAAACCCAGCTTAACCAGAACGATCGGAAGAGCATAGAACGCGCCAAAAAGCTGGAGGACAACTGGCACACTGCGTCCGTAGGATACGTAAAAATCAAAGAAATGACTGATGACCGGAATTCGGTGGATGCGAAGCGCCGCAGCAATGATCGCCAGGCAAAATCCGATTGCCATAGCCGCCAATGTTATTCCCAGCGTAAGAGGCACCGCAGTGGCCAACTCGCGTATAGTCGCCCAGACATTCACCTCACGCCCTCCTTGCCTCTCATTTCGGGGTTGCGGTGGGCCCGGTTCATATCCGGGCCCACCGCCGATACATTCACTGAATGTATTTCGTGATATCTTCACCAAACCATTTGTTGGAAAGCTCGCTCAGCGTGCCGTCTTCACGCAGCTCGGTGATAGCCTTGGCAACATCGGCGCTAAGAACATCATTGCCCGGCTTTTTGCTGATCAGGAAGTAGGTATTGGCGATCTTCACAGGCTCCGAAGCCACGACACTCAGCTTCTGCTGGGCGATGATCTCGCTCTGCCCGATGTTGGCGGGATAGATCCAGGCGTCAAACTTGCCTTTGTCGATCTCCTGCAGGCGATAGGGGATCGGAATCCCGGCGCTGGAGGCAGAGATATCAAGCTTGTATTCGGGGTTTTCTGCCTGCCAGTCCGTAAGGAAGCGATAAGTTCCGCCGCCCGCGTCGTTGGGGACAAGCTTCTTGCCAACGAGATCCTTGAGATCCTTGAAATGATCTTCAGAACGGCTGTAGATTTTCAGAAGCGCGGTACCTGTCGGGCTGTCGGGTATCAGAAATTGCTCCTCGCGCTCGGCCGACTTGATGTAGCCGCCTGCGGACATATCGTATTTCCCCGTCACCAGACCCGTCTGCTGGGCGGCGTCGGGAAGGCCCGTCAGCTCGAACTTGTACTGCGGCAACTTCGCATTGATCGCGCGGATGACATCCGGCTCATAGCCCTGCGGCTGCTCACCTAGGGCGCCCCAGGCAAGCGGCTTGCATTCTCCGCAGGTCACAACCTGAATTACGCGAGTCTCCGCCTTACTGGCGCTCGGGGCAGCCACGACAAAAAGTGTCGCGGCGGCACCAACTGCCATGAGGCACAACTTTCCCTTGTCCAAAACTGAGTTAAGCATGGTCTACTTTCTCCCTGGCTATATTGTTCGTTCATTTTGTAGAAACTGTGCTAGTCTCGGATGGGCCGGCGTTTCAAATATTTCCTCAGGACTACCCTGGGCAGCGACAACTCCACCATCCATGAAAACTATTCTATTTGATACACTCCGGGCAAACTGCATCTCGTGCGTTACCAAAAGCGACGTTATTCCGGAGCTCGTGACATCCTTGATGACCTTCAGAACTTCGCTGACCAGTTCAGGATCCAGCGATGACGTAGGTTCGTCAAAAAGCATCACATCCGGTTTCACCGCGAGTGCCCGGGCGATTCCGGTTCTCTGAAGTTGCCCGCCGGAAAGTTGGGAAGGATAATGATCTTTCTTGGATGAAAGGTCGACGCGGTCCAATTCGCGAAGTGCAATTTCCCTAGCCTCTTCCTTGGTTTTGCCTTGCACAACGAGCAGAGGATCTATGACATTCTGAAGAACGGTCATATTCTTGAATACGTTAAACTGCTGAAAAACCATGGCAGTACGGCGTCTAATGGTTTGAATAGCGGCCTTGCTAACATTCTGATAATCCATATGGATATCATCGAACTGAATTTCACCTGAGGCAGGCTTCACCAAATAGTTAATGCATTTCAACAGTGTGGTTTTTCCCGTCCCACTTGGGCCAATGATGGAAAGCACATCCCCGCGATTAATGACGAGATCTACTCCGTCCAAAACCTTCAAATCGCCGTATGCAAGTTTTATTCTTTTCAGTTCTAGCATTTCTGTCCCTCTTGACCTCGACACCGCTCGCCGTTTCGAAATATCAAAGTCCCTATCCGGAAATCGGCCCTTCGATGCAACGGCAAGTCGAAATCACGCCCCTTTTCGGAACTCGACTATTCTCGCTTCCGTTATATGATCCGTTATTCGGAGAGTCGTGCGACATAGAGGAATTCTAATATAACGGATGATTGGTGCTGTCAACCTGCTTTCGTCGCTACGCTGCTCTGCTCCCTAAAAACTGGATCGTTCAAAAGTGGAGTTTTCCGCGGTAACATCCCTGGTTGGGAGGAGCGGAAGACGATGAGGTTTTCGGACGCGCAGAAGGCGTTCATTTTGAAGCAGGGCTCGGACGGAACGCGCCGGCCACGAACGCGCCGAGCACGTCCGCGAGACCGAAGAACTCGGCAGTCCACCCGAAGCCCAGCGCGATTGCGCGAGGCGAGATGCGACCTTGTCATGGATCTTTCGCATCTCGGGTTCCCGCAGGACTGCGCGCTGGCCGAGGCTGTCGACGGTATCGACGTGATCTTGAGCGGCCACACGCACAACCGATTGACCGCGCCGATGACTCGCAATGGCGCCCTGATCATCCAGTCCGGCTGCCATGGTAGTTTCGTCGGGCGTCTCGACCTAACCGTCGAAGGCACAATGCGATGTGCAGATTGGCGCCGCTAGCGGCATAAGGACGGCTTAAGGTAAGGAATGAGCATTGGCAGCCGGCCTTCCGCCATTTCCGTTGGCTACTAGCAGTCGGAAAACTTCCATGGCAACGACAATCAGCGTGCTAGGGTCCGGACCCATAAAGGGATTTCCTGAATTGGCCTGATGTGATTCACCTTCTCCGAAAGGAGGAGAGTGATGGATCGAGACCATTTCTGGCTGACGGACGTGCAGTTCGCGAAGCTGAGACCGCATCTTCCGACCGACACTCGCGGCAAGCCGCGCGTGGATGACCGGCGCGTGATCAGCGGCATCATCCATGTCATCAAGAGCGGTGGACGCTGGGTCGATGCCCCTGCCGTCTACGGCCCGAGGAAGACGCTCTACAACCGCTTCCAGCGCTGGGCTGGCAAGGGTATCTGGAGCGACATATTCCATGCCCTGGCCAATACGGTTGGGCCGCCGGCGCAGTTGCTCATCGATTCCTCCGCAGTTCGTGCCCATCGCAGTGCCGCGGGTGGAAAAAGGGGGAGCACAACCAGGCCATCGGCAGATCGCGCGGCGGGCGCACCACCAAGATCCATGCCCTGACCGATGGGCAGTGCAGGCCTGTCGCCTTCCTCTTGACCGGGGGCCATGTAGCCGACTGCAAGGCGGGCGAGGTTCTCATCGACCGGATGCCATCAACATCGCTTCTAAACGCCGACAAGGGCTACGACAGCGATGCCATCCGTCACCAGGTTTGGCAGCGCGGCGCCTTCGCCAACATTCCGCCGAAGGCAAACAGGAAGTGGAAGAACTCCTTCTCCCCATACCTCTACCGCGACCGCAATGCCATTGAACGCATGTTTTGCAGGCTCAAGGACTTCCGACGCATCGCCACCCGATACGACCGGCTCGCATCGAACTTCCTCGCAGCAGTCTGTATCGCCGCAACCGTCAGCTACTGGTTATGAGTCCGGGCCCTAAAACGGCAGTTTGCTGTACAGTTCCACACTGCCCTTTTATGCGACTTTAGAAGCACAGAACGCGAACATTAAGAGGTTTGCACCAACACAGATCCTCCTGGGTTGACGTCTCCCCTCGCCGACGCCAACGCATGCGAATTCCGTCTCCAAGACCATCTAATTGTGGACGTTGAAACCGTATCTCCAACTGCTCATGACGTCCTGTCAAACCCGGAAACGCTGGCGGAACACATCCAACGCGTCCTGTGAGAATTCATTGCATGATACTCCCTCAGTCCGCATCGCGTCGCGGGCGGCTTTGAGGTGAGGATATCGCTCGATCAGTTCGTCCAGCACTTCGTCCGTCAGATTTTTCTCGCGTTCGGGCATTTTTGTGCTTACGGGCTTTTTCTCCTTGATCATGTGAGGCTCCATTCGTTTCCTGGTCGAAGTGATAGTTGTCGAAGAAGTGTTGGTTCAGCTCCGGTCGGAAATAGTGTTTGCGATCGATCCAAATGAAGCCATCTCCCTTGGAGATAACAGCAACATCAACCGGTCCGCCGACCGTCTCGGTGCTTAACGACATGCGTTTTTGAAACCAGTTCAAGCTGACTAGCCGCGCGGCTGCATAACCCAGCTCATCCTTCGGCATATTCGCAATCGCCTGCTTGATAGGGCCGAGGTGTTTTTCTTCTCGCTGCTCATTCAGCTTTTGGATCAAGCTTTTGATGGCTTTTTTGCTTTCGGGCCGAAACTGACTTTTCCACTTGGCGCGCTGTTCATCCGTCAGGTCAGCAATCGCATCGACGATGGCGTCCGGCAGATTGGTCACGAGGTCTGCAATCTCCTTGGTCATACGGAGTTCAAAGCCGGGATTCATTCCATGGAGAAAGGTGTTGACCATGTCGCCATCAGCGAAAGGGACAATAACCGATGGTGTATCGCAATCGATCCTTCGAACCTCACAGCAGCGATATTTGAGGCGACCTTCGAAAACCTCGCCGATCTCCATAGACTGCATGACGGGGAAAT